>ENA-OPDA01002511-OPDA01002511.1-human-gut-metagenome-genome-assembly--contig:-NODE-2511-length-10467-cov-1.653765_pt1 | contig 10467 bp, 7 predicted proteins | sample MGYA00241253_ERZ501486 | MGnify/ENA primary metagenome ERZ501486 (study PRJEB25962, sample SAMEA2042510) | human gut metagenome | biome: human gut; feature: human-associated habitat; material: faeces... | reverse complement strand
TGGCGGTCAGAAACGGCAATAGTTTTGATATTGTAAATACGAACAATCAGTAATACTGTCAAGGCTTTGCCTTTGGTACGGGCAAGCATAGCATTTTGCTATCCAAAATGCAACTTGATAGTGGCTTCGCCCCTAAAACCCCAACGATTGAAGGTGGTAATATTGAGAAAACGCAATCAAGCGATATTGATACGCTTAACCGATAATGAAAAAAATCATTTGCAACGTCAAGCTGCTAATGCAGGTTTGAAAATGGAGCCGTTTATACGAAAGCTGATAATGGGAGTTAATATAAGTCCACGTCCGCCGAGCAATATTGTAAATCTCATACGAGAAGTAAATCGTATCGGTAATAATATAAATCAGATTGCAAAAAAGGTAAATTCGGAAAACTGCATAAATCAAGCACAGCTCGATGAAATACTGCACTTGCTCGGTGAAATATATCGTGAGGTCAAAAACTGATGGCGATTGTAAAAGTTTATGCCGTGCGAAACAAACTGCACCGAGCAATAAATTATGCGGCTAACGAAGAAAAACCCTCACTTGAAAGATTAATCGGTTATGCCGCCAATCCCGACAAGACAGAACAACGTATATTTGAAAGTGTTTTAAACTGTAATTCGGTTGAAACTGCCTTTGATGAAATGGTCGCTACAAAACGGAAATACAGTAAAGAGGATAAAGTCCTTGCCTATCACTATATACAGTCCTTTAGTCCGGGAGAATTAACACCCGAACTTGCACATAGTATTGGAGTACAATTTGCAAAGGAATGTTTCGGTGATAGATTTGAGGTAGTTATAGGAACGCACCTTGACCGCAAACATCTACATAATCATATAGTTGTAAATTCCGTTTCATTTTTAGACGGCGGCAAATTTCGCTCTACTCCTAAAAGCTATTATAATGTAATCCGCAAAATTTCAGACAGGCTTTGCATAGAAAATGAACTATCCGTCATAGACAATCCAATTCACAAAGGTATGCACTATGCGGAATGGAAATCGTCAAATGATGGCAAGCCTACAATCCGTTCTCAAGTACGCGAAGAACTTGATGAGATTATAAAATCATCATACACAATGCAAATATTCTGGAAGGAACTCGAACGACGCGGATATACTGTACATCGAAAAGGCAACAATATAAAATATACGTCTATCATTCCCCCATTTGGTAAAAGACCGATAAGGATTGACAAACTCGGCAATGAATATACCGAAAAAGCAATACAAGAACGTATTATAGCAGAGCGAAACGGTATCCGTACTATGTCACCATCACAGCAAAAGAAAGTATATAAATATAACGGAAATCTTAAAAAAGTACCGCGAAAAAAACTTAAAGGATTTCAAGCATTGTATTTTCATTACCTGTACTTGTTTAAGAAAATCCGCAAAAAACAGACACCTCAAAGGGTGTCATTTTTTATGCGTGATGAAATCATCAAATTTGAACGCTATCAAAAGCAGTTTAAGTTTTTACATATTCACGGAATAGAAAATGCAGAGCAATTACAGAAATATCAAACCGTGCAGGAACAGCGGATTGAGGACTTAACGGGAAATCGAAAAAAATTATACACTGAAAGGGATAAAACCAATGAACAAGCGGAAATCATACAACAAATTTCTAAAATCAATGACACAATCAAAATGTGCCGTGCAGATGTCAGAATGTGCAAGGCAATATTTTCAGACGCAAACCGCGTCAAAGAAAAGTATAATCAGGCGCAGAAATTACAGACACAAGCAATGAAACACGAAAAACAATCTCGAACAAAGGAGGTAGTAGACAATGAACTCAAGTGGAGAAGTCGCTGATTTAATGGTAAAAGAGGGTATTCAGATTACCGAATCAAGCGTAAAGCTAATGGCACTCGGTGCAAAAAATCTTGCCGCAATCATAATAGCTCTCAATGAAGATAAGTTACAAGGTAAGACAAGTCTAAAAAAAATGCTTAAAGCGGAAAAACCGTTATGTATTATGCAGATTAAAGAAAATGACTTGAAAGCATTTAATACAGAATCTAAAAAATACGGTGTACTGTTTACCGCAGTATCAGATAAAACTAACAATACGGGAATTTGCGATATTATCACCAAACAGGAAGATGTAACAAAATTAAATTACATTATGGAAAAACTCGGCTATGCTGCCCCTATTGAAAATACTCCCGATAAAGAGAATACAGAAGTAGCTCAAGATAAATCACAATCAAAAAACTCAGCACCCCGCGTGAAAGAAAATCCGTCAGGCGGCAGATATACAAAACGCGGGGATACGGAACGAATGGGCAACAATTCTAAACCGTCTGTAAAAAATCAGATAAATAACATTAAGGCACAACGGGCAAAGAAACAAGCGGGACGCAATCCTGTTCGTCAGCATACGCGTACTGCACCAAAAATCAAGAAAGAGAGATAACGACAATGTGTTGTATTCATAGAATTGATGTATCGACTTATTTTAAGACGATTTTTATGTGAGAAATCAATAAACCTATATAGAATTTATGGAGGATTTACAAATGAACATAAAACTTAAGAACAAACTCAAGAAAATTTTATCAAGCGTAATGGCAGCAGGAATGTCTATGAGCCTTATTCCGTCAGTCAGCTTTGCCGCACAATCAAATGAATATGTAGACCCTGCCGACGTATGGATTGAAGCGAACGGCAGAGCAAGTGAGTTTGATATAAACGCAACAGTAACTACGGGAACTATTTTCTGCCCTATATGCGATATGCCTACAACAAATATTTCATACCGCGTACCTGAATATACGCGTACTGGTGAAACGGCAATGAACCGTGGCGTTTATTATTCAGACGGTACTTGTATAGATGGAGTAAGCAAAGGCAATCTTGATGACGGAACACCGGGCGTTGACGCATTTTATACCGGCTATCATTGGACAAAATCAGTTTGCCAAAACTGCGGTACAATAAATTCCGTTGACGGAGTTAATTCGTACTCGTGTGGCAAAGATGTATATTCTCTCAATCCGTGCGACAGTAATTTTTTTATCGATTTTGATAATACGTCATATACACCGTATAATAGCAAAACGCATACAACAGACGCAAAGAAAGGAAAGTATTGTCAATTTTGCAAAGGTACATATTCACGCACAACCTCAAAACAGGAAAATCACAATTTCGCCGAAATAATTGACGGTGAATTGGGAAATCAGCGTTTTCATATTACGGTAGATTGTAATGATTGCGGATATACCAAAAACGAATATATAGCTGCAAAATCAGTAGTACAAAGTTATTACGGCAATGTAGACGGAAAATCGCACAGTATAACGGTAGCCGATTTATCCGAAAACGGTGTACATACAAGTATCCGCTATGGAACAGAGGCGAATAAATGCAATAAAACCTCTGCACCGAATTATACGGACGCAGGATATTATCCCGTATATTACGAAATTGATTATAGCTATGGTGGCGAGAATATGACTGAAAACGGTGTCAGCTATGTATGGCTATTATCCGACAATTCGTCATCCAATACAAACAACGGTCATAATCACGATTATCGCTATCTTGAAACAGTAAGTCCGACGTGTACAGAGTTAGGCTATGACCGTTTTCAGTGTAACGAGTGTGGAGCATTACAAAAAAGAAACTACACCCCTGCAACAGGACACGATTATAATACTATTGTAATCCGTGACGCAAGTTGCCAACAGGGCGGTTTGGAATTACACGCGTGTAAGTCTTGCGGAAGTTATTACACTGAAAATACATCAATGACAGACCATAAGTATCAGACCAATACTGTTGCCGCTACTTGTACAGTAAACGGATATACAGAGCATATTTGCATTAACTGCGGATTCAAATATATTTCAGATTTAACACCTATTGCAAAGCACGATTACAGACCGACGATAACCGCACCAACCTGCAAAGCAAAAGGCTTTACAACATATAAATGCAGAAATTGTGATGATACCTATATTTCTGATTATACTGAGCCAAGCGGTCACCAATGGGACGAAGGACATATTATAACAAATTCGACGTGTGAAAGCGACGGCGTTATGGAATATGATTGTAAACAGTGTGATGAAAAGATGATAAAGGCTGTCAGTGCAAACGGACACACACCGGGTGCTGCGGCTACTTGTACGCAACCGCAAATTTGTGAGAACTGCAATGCGATTTTAGAATTACCGAAAGGACATTCATATTCTGAAACTGTAACCAAGCCGACTTGTACCACTATGGGATATACGACTTATTCTTGTGAAAATTGCGATAACTCATATATAGGCAATTACACAGATAAAACATCACATAATTACAAATCGACTGTAACTGCTCCGACTTGTACTACTATGGGATATACAACATACACTTGTGTAGATTGTAAAGATAGTTATGTAAGCGATTATACCGACAAATTAGCACATAATTATATTGCAGATGTAACCGCACCGACTTGTACTACTATGGGATATACAACATATACTTGTGCAGATTGTGGCGAGAATTATGTAAGTGACTATACAGAGGTATTGCCGCATAATTACAATAAGAAAACGGTAGAGCCGACATGTACATCACAAGGCTATACAATATATACTTGCTCTGATTGTGGCAAAGAATATATCGGTGATGAACAACAACCGACAAAACATAACTATATATCAGATGTAACCGCACCAACTTGTACGGAACTCGGATATACTACCTACACTTGCAAAAATTGTGGTGAAACACACAAGTCAGATTATATTGAGGCAACAGGACATAAACTGTCAGATTGGATAATCGATACTCCTGCGACAATAGAACAAAACGGCAAAAAGCATATTGAGTGTGTAATCTGCGGTACGGTTATAAACACAGTCGAAATCCCAAAGCTACCTAACAATGATAATTCTGATGAGGACGGTCATTCTCGTGTCGGAGATTATAACATTTTGATTACCGACAAAAATAATAAACCTATTTTCAACAGTGAAATCAGCATTGACACAAACGATAATCTTACAATCAAACTTCCCAATGGACGTTTACTGTCGGCAGAGGATATAACGACAATTACAGTGACATATACTGAAACACAACAACCTGCGGAAAATCTGAACATATTTATAAGTGATACAATGAATAACGCAGCAACAGGCAGAACAGACGCTAACGGTCAGCTCTCAGTACCGAACACAAATTCATCAACAGGCAATACAAACGGCACTGTTGCAGATAAGGACAAGACCTATGTTGTAATTGTTACTGATAAAAACGGCGAACTTATCCCGAATTGCTATGTGACTGTCGGTGATAACTACTCTATTGATGTTAAACTTCCGACAAACACAGCCTTTAACAATGATAATCGTGTGACGATTACAGTAGTAAATGAAAAAGGTGAGCCTATAAACAGACTACGCGTACAGGTTGTAGGCGATAATGATTTTATTGAAAGCGGATATACAAATATCAAGGGTCAACTTACACTTCCTATATCTAATAGCGATATTACAGATGACAATGGTAATGCCGATGTCGGAGAAATTAAGGGCGATAAAATATATGATTATACAGTTGTTGTATCAGATGAACAAGGCTTTATAAAAAATGCCCTTATAACACTTGTAGTAGATGATAACGCTGTACTCGTATGCCTACCTGACGGAAAAGTAATTGATTACTATAACCGTACTACTGTTAAAGTAACAAAAACAGACGGAACACCTGTTGAGGATTGGAAAGTAACAGTCTATAATAAGGACGGAAGTGGCATAAGAACAGAAGTGACGGACAAGGACGGAATTGTTATAGTACCACCGCTTAATGAAGCTCCTATATCAAAGCCTACTGCTACTCCAACACCTGATACAAATGCTACACCATTGCCGGGTGTAACACCGACACCAAGCAGCAAGCCTAACGAAACAGATAAACCGAGCGAAACAAAAACGCCTGTGTTACCTGACAATCCGACAAAAACAGACAAGCCTAATGAGCCTACTCCTACTCCGAATATTGGTGACGGCTCGGTAGTACAGAATAAAAACTACAAGTACAAGGTATTCGTATGGGATAATGATGGTGTAATTTCAGAATTTGGACTTATTAAGTTGCTTGAAAACGGTAATATTGAAATAGAATTACCGACAAATAAAACACTCAATCCAGAAAACAAAATATACGTTAAGGTTATAAATGCAGATAATGAAACAGCAATCAAAGGTATCACGGTAAACGTAACAGACGCAGCAAAAAATACTGCTTCCGATATTACAAACATTAACGGTATTGCGGTTGTGCCTGTTTCAGATACTGATATTACTGACCGAAACGGATATGCACAAGTAATCGAGGACGAAAAAACATATAATATTGTTGTCGAGGACACAAAGACTAAGATTGAAAATGCCGTTGTAAAAATAAAAGGCGGTAAAATCAGCATTATACTTCCCGATGGAAATGTGCTTGATACAACAAATCAGACTACTGTAACAGTAACCGACAAAGATAATGCACCTGTTAAGGATATTAATATCACTGTTACTGACAAGAACAACAAAACCGCAACAAAAGCCACGGACGAAAACGGAAAAATCACCGTACCGGTTAAGACTTCAACAAGTGGTGGCGGCTCATCTTCAGGAGGAAGTGGCGGCAGCAGCTATGTCAGACCATCATATATTGTCAAAGTAATCGACAAAGATGGTAAAATCATAAATGTCAATAAGACAATAAAAGATGATAAAATCACTTTAACACTTCCGAATGGCAATACGCTTGACGATAATTATTACACCATTACTGTAACCGACAAAAACGGCAAAGTTGCACCGAATATTGATGTTACTCTCAAAGACAAAACTAATTCCGTGAACGGTAAAACCGATACAAACGGTCAAGTTATTATGCCGTTGTTGGAGCATAAATCATATATTGTTGGCTATCCAGACGGAACATTCCTCCCTGACGACGATATGTCAAGAGCCGAAGCGGCTGCTATATTTGCCCGTCTTATCTCGGAAGAAAAAGGCGAAACAATAAGCGGTAAATCGTCATTTAAGGATACTGACAAAAACGGTTGGTATGCAGACTATATCGGTTATCTTGAAAAATACAAGATTATTGAGGGATATAACGACAGTACATTTAAACCTGACGCACCTGTTACAAGAGCAGAGTGTGTCGCTATGTTAGTCCGCTATTATTCACTGTTCAATGAAGTTAAGAAAGGCGGCTACACAGTAAAATATACTGATGTTGACAAGAAATATTGGGCATATGATGATATTGCATACGCAAAAAATATTGGTTGGCTCAACGGTTATGCTGACGGAACATTCAAGGGCGATAACAATATTACACGCGCCGAGGTAGTAACCGTAACAAATCACGCGACAGGCAGAACAGCGGATAAAGACTACATCAATAAGAACGAGTCAACGCTGAATAAATTTACAAACCTCAAAAATAACGCTCATTGGGCATACTGTGAAATTATGGAAGCGGCTAATACTCACAAAGCTGCTTCTTCAGATAAGGCTGAAACTTGGGTAAAATAATTGTCGGAAGTTTTGTCTTGACAATTTCTCCTACTACACTATATAATGTAGTTAAGAGTAATCTTAAGAGAGGAGAATGATTACTATGGCAAAGTATAAAAATCAGGGTACGGTCAATGTTGATGCTGTAACCAATTCCATTTTGTCAAATGGTGGTGGAATTAACAAAGGTAATAATGAAGATGGTTCGACACATATTTCTGTTTATAGTAGAACAGAGAACAGACATATTTCCTACGATAAAGATAAAGATGGTAATATTTCTGGAGTCCATTCAAGCAACAATGGTTATCCTTATATGGACTATAAAGGCGGTAAGTAAAAGAGTTAAAGTCGAAGAAATTATAAAAATGCGAAATAATTTAGTGAGATTACTCTGACGCGGTTGTCTATTTTACAACAATCGCGTCTTTTTTTGTAACCTTTTTCAGAAAGTGATGGATAAAAGGAGTGATTTTAATGCAAATTTCAAGACGAAAGTTGTGTGATAGCAGTTGAACAGACAAGACAACAAGAAAAATATGATAATTATGTTTATACTACTTATCCCTATTGTAATATGGTTTGCGTTAAAGGTTGCAATGTGTTACAGTACGAAATTAAAGCTGTTTGATATGCTCCCACTTTTAACCGCCAGCCTTAATCAACCGTTATATTTACATTTAAACGAGTATAGTATAAAAACTGTACTCGTTTTTTTGTTTATCTATGCGTGTGGTGTAGGCATATATTTCACTTCAAGCGAAAATCGCAGACCGGGAGAAGAACACGGCTCAGCAAAATGGGGTAATGTTCAAAGCATTGCACGAAAATACACTAACAGAAAAAACAAGTTAAAAAATCTCATATTGTCGCAAAATTTGATGTTAAGTCTAAATGCGAAAAGTCATAGACGAAATCTCAACATACTTGTAGTCGGTGGTAGCGGTGCAGGAAAAACTCGATTTTATGCCAAACCTAATATTATGCAATGCAATACCTCGTTTGTTATAGCCGACCCCAAGGGTGAAATGTTACGAGCAACAGCACCTCTATTGTTACAACGTGGATATGACGTTAGAGTATTCAATCTTATCAATCCGTCACATTCGGACGGATACAATCCGTTTGTATATATTCGGACGGACGAAGATGTAATAAAGCTAATATCAAACTTAATACAGAATACCACACCTAAGAACGCACAACAGTCAGACCCGTTTTGGGAGAAAAGTGAAATTGCACTTGACTCAGCGTTGATGTTATATCTTATACACGAAGCACCATATGAAGAACAAAATTTTGAAACTATGATGTTTATGATTGAAAATGCAGCTACGATGGAGGAGGACGAAACATTTGAATCTCCCGTTGATATATTGTTTGAAACGCTTGAAGAACGATGTCCCGAACATATTGCAGTAAAGCAATGGAAAATATTTAAGCAAGCGTCAGGCAAAACGGCAAAATCAATACTTATTTCCGCAGCGGTAAGGCTTGCGGCTTTTAACTTACCCGAAATCGCTAAAATGACGTCATATGATAATCTTGATATAGGCAGTTTGGGCGAAAAGAAAAAAGCTATATTTTGCGTAATCCCCGACAATGATAATTCATTTAATTATCTTGTCGGTATGCTTTATACGCAGGCATTTCAGGAATTGTATTATCGAGCAGACCATAAACACGGTGGAGAGTTGCCTATCCCCGTACATGTTGTAATGGACGAATTTGCAAATGTGGCGTTGCCGGATAACTTTGAAAGGGTACTTGCAACTATGCGTTCACGTCGAATTTCAGTGTCAATAATCATTCAGAATATGGCACAGTTAAAGGGATTGTTTAAAGATAGTTGGGAAAGTGTCGTAGGAAACTGCGACACTTTTTTGTATTTAGGCGGTAACGAGCAGAGTACACACGAATACATTTCAAAAATGCTTGGCAAGGAAACTATTGGTACGCAAACGCGAGGTATCACAAAGGGACGTAACGGGAGCAGCAATACAAATTATCAAAACGCAGGACGTGAATTATTGACGTTGGACGAAGTACGCCTGTTGGATAATTCAAACGCTATTATTTTTATCCGTGGTGAAAAACCTATAATGGACAAGAAGTTTGACATACTATCACACACAAATATCAAGCTGACTGAGGACGGCGGAGCTATGCCGTACACACACAGCAAAGACGATAAATATCTGATAGAAGATTTAAGTGTATCGGATATTGAAAACTTAGAATTTATAGAATTGGAGGATGCAGACAATGAAAAAAATTCAGAACACGAACAAAACTAAGGAAAAACTCAACAAGGCAACAAAACATCTGCGTGTAGCAAAATATGCACTTATGACAATACTTATTATAATGTCATTTGCAACACCTGTACTGGCAGACGACCCACTATCAGCGATTAACGGTCTGTCAACATTTATATTCTCAGCCATTAAGGCAATCGGAATGATTTTGTTAGGTTTCGGTATCGTACAAATAGGTCTGTCGTTGAAATCACACGACGCTTCACAACGTGCTAACGGTTTCTTAACATTCTTCGGCGGTGTAATTATCGCGTTCGCCAAGGATATTCTTGATTTAATACTGTAAACCGCGTGACACCTTGACTTTTCATTCTTGCTTTGATAGAATAAAGGCAGATTAAAGGAAAGCAGGTGATATTATGTTACAGAACTACGAATTAAGAATATACAACGATACACTTATCACCTTTTCTCTTGAAAAGCGTGGATTGGAGGGACTTTCCGCTGATATTATATCTATTGCAGACGATAAAAAGCAGCTATTCCCTATTGATTTAACGCTTACACCGCACAGCATTTTGAAATGGCTTGAAAAACGTGTAATTCCTAAAAACCGTATGTTTGTAAATGAAATTTTGAAGACACTCGGTTTATCGGCAAATGATACGCAAG
>ENA-OPDA01002500-OPDA01002500.1-human-gut-metagenome-genome-assembly--contig:-NODE-2500-length-10500-cov-1.772331_pt1 | contig 10500 bp, 8 predicted proteins | sample MGYA00241253_ERZ501486 | MGnify/ENA primary metagenome ERZ501486 (study PRJEB25962, sample SAMEA2042510) | human gut metagenome | biome: human gut; feature: human-associated habitat; material: faeces... | reverse complement strand
CTCGGCCGTGAACTGGCGGTCTACGAATTCGTCGAGGGCCTCCAGTTCCGCAGTCACGGGTTTGCGGATGTCATCGAGTGTAATCATATCCGCAAAGATAGTCATTTTTCGCAATGAAGACACGGACTGTCAATGTTTTTTCGTACCTTTGGCAATCGGTTAAGACACGCTGGAATGGATTTTTCGAACACTATAAGATCAAAACTGCTGCCGGCCCTGGCGGCCTTCGCACTCTTTTTCGTGGTGAGCGCCGCCTATTTCGCCCCGCAGTTCCGGGGCGAAGCGCTGCCCCAGCACGACGTCATCCAATACGAAGGCATGGCCAAGGATATCAGCGACATGCGCGCCGCGACGGGCGAAGACCCGCAGTGGACGGGCGGCATGTTCGGCGGCATGCCGGCCTACCTGATCAACGTGGCCTATCCGGCCCAGCTGGTGAAGCGGACCGTCGGACAGGTCGTGAAGATCATCGACACGCCCGCCGGATTCCTGTTTTTCGCCATGGTCTCGATGTGGCTCATGCTGCTGATCGTCGGGATCAACCCGTGGGTGGGCATCGTCGCGGCGCTGGCCTACGGGCTGGACAATGGCCGCACCCAGACCGTCATGGTCTACGACCTCGGCGGCGGCACATTTGACGTGTCGCTCATCCGCATCGGCGACGGCATCGTGCAGGTGCTCTCGACCTGCGGCGATAACTTTCTGGGCGGCGACGACTTTGACGAGCGCATCGTCAACTGGCTGGCAGACCGGTGCAGGGCCGAACACGGCGTGGACCTGACGAATGACCGCGTGGCGATGCAGCGCCTGCGCGAGGAGGCCGAAAAGGCGAAAAAAGAGCTTTCCAGCGCGAAGCAGACCGACATCAATCTGCCGTTCCTCACGGTGGCGGCAGACGGTGCGCTGCACCTGCAAACCACGCTGACACGCGCTAAATTTGAGGAGCTCTGCGCCGATTTGATCGAGCGCACCGCCTTGCCCGTGCGCAACGCCCTGAGCGACGCACGCCTTTCGGCCAGCGACCTGGATCAGGTTTTGCTGGTCGGCGGCTCGACCCGCATCCCGGCGGTGCAGGCCAAGGTCGTGCGGATGACCGGTCTGGAGCCGTCCAAATCGCTGAACCCCGACGAGTGCGTTGCACTGGGCGCGGCGGTGCAGGCCGGACGTCTGGGCGGCGAGATGCTCTCCGGCCCCGGCGAGGATCTGCTGCTGATGGACGTGACCCCGCTGACCCTTTCCATCGAGACCGTCGGCGGCGTGGCAACGCATTTGATCGAGCGCAACTCCACGATCCCGACGCGGTTCAGCAAGGTATTCACCACCGCCGCGCCGTTCCAGAAAACGGTGCAAATTAAAGTGCTGCAGGGCGAGCGCGAGTTTGCCAGGGACAATAAGCTGCTGGGCACCTTCACGCTGCGCGGCATCAAGCGCGCCTGGGCGGGCGTGCCGAAGATCGAGGTCACGTTTGACATCGACGCCAACGGCATTGTCAAGGTCAAGGCGCGCGACATGGACACCGGCAAGCAGCAGAGCATCACGATCTCGGGCACATCGAACCTGACCGAGGACGAGATCAAACGCGCCAAGGAGAACGCCGCCGCCTTTGCCGGGCAGGACAAGGAGCGCAAGGCCGCGCTGGAGGCGCTGAACGCCGGCGAGGCCGCGCTTTACCGCGTGAACACCGCGCTGGGCAGCAAGGCCGGCAAGGCGCTGGACCGCGAGACGCGCGGAAAAATCAAGGACGCAGAACGCGCGTTGGAGCGCGTATTACGCCATAAAAAAGCCGATAAGCTCACCCCGGCGGATGTGACCGCCATCAACGCCGCCCGGGAGGCGCTCTCCACCGTCGCCGCGCCATTGGTGGCGCAGTGGGAGAGTGAAAAATGATTTTGCCTTCCCCTTTTGGGGGAAGGTGGCTTGAAGAGCCGGATGAGGGGCGGATTTGCCATGACTGCCCGATAATGGGCTGCATTGGCACGCTTGCCCCGCATCAGTCTGCTTCGCGGACAGCTTCCCTCTCGGGGGAAGCCTTTTTTGTTTTCAGTTCTTCCTCGACCCTGTCAAACCGCTCCAGGAACGAATGCTCCATACCCTCGGACTTGTAGCCGGGCATTGTGTCGAGCGATACAGCGTGGATGCTGCGGAAGATGCTGTTTTCGATGTTGGGGTTGTCGCGCTTGAGGCGGCGGAGCAGAATTTTGGTCTCCTGCCGCTTGGAACCGCCGCCGCCGTTGTCGCACATGGTGCAGTTTTCGGTAAAGCGGCAGGCGCACTGGATGAACTCAAGGTCGTTGTAGCGCTTCCACGCCAGAATATCCTCCTCGCGGATGCAGTACATCGGGCGGATGAGGGTCATGCCGGGGAAGCTGGTGCTGTGGAGCTTGGGGGGCATGGCTTGGAGCTGGGAACCGTAGAACATGCTCATCACGGTGGTCTCGATGACATCGTTGAAGTGGTGGCCCAGCGCGATCTTGTTGCAGCCCAGCTCCTTGGCCTTGTTGTACAAATGCCCACGGCGCATACGGGCGCAGATATAGCAAGGCGACTTTTCAATATGCAAAACGGATGAGAAAATATCTGTCTCAAACACGGTAATGGGCAGTCCTAAGGTGCGGGCGTTGCGCTCAATCACCTCCCGGTTCTTGGGGCTGTAACCCGGATCCATCACCAGATACACCACTTCAAAGGGAAAGCGACTGTGCTTTTGCAGTTCCTGGAACAGCAGCGCCATCAGCATACTGTCCTTGCCGCCGCTGATGCAAACGGCCACCTTATCACCCGGCTGCAACAGTCTGTATTCGTCCAAAGCAGCAGTAAAGCGGCTCCAAATTTCCTTGTGGAACTTCTTGTGAATACTGTGCTGCACTTGTTTCGCTTTATCCGCCTCAAAGTGCAGGCTTTGCATCAGGTAGCCGTAGTAGCCGCCCTGTAAATTCATGGCCTGCACCCCATGGGTGCGCAGCTCCTCTGCCACCGCATCACTAAGGAGACCGCTTTTGCAGCAAATGATGACCGGCATGTCCTTCGGCAGGCTGTCCGCCGCTTCCAAGATCGCCGCCTGTTCTTTATGCTCTGCACCGGGAATGGCACCGTAATCAAAGGAATAGCGATCCCGCATATCATAAAGCAGGTAGCTGCCCGGCTCCAGTGCCAGCAGCTCCTCTATGGTGATTTGTTCTTTCATATACCCTCGTCCTGTCATAAAACTTCCCCGCTATTATACTACCAAATTCGTCCAATGGCAACCGCCATTTGCCACCGTTATCAGACGATCATAAATATTTTTGTCTACTTATTTACAAATGAAAAGGTTTGTGTTACTATGAGGGCGTAAGGAAGTGATGAGAGGCCGCGGAAATATTTATAACTTCAAACCGAATCTTACCGGCGCAGTACGGCCTCATTGGTTAGTCCAGGATTGCCTAACCTGATTGCCGCCCGGGCGCTGGGTTGGACCTATTTTAATCTACTGCAAAAAATGATAGACACACGATGGAAATTCTAAGGAGCGTGATCAGCTTGAAAAAATCTGCATATAAACGTGCTTTGTGTGCCCTTTTCAGCGCTTTTTTGGTGCTGACCATGGTGTTCCCGGGTGAAGTGGCGCTGGCAGCTTCTGCACCCGGCAATGTAGCCAGGTTCTCTATGACCGGCTGCTCTGCAAGCACCGTCAGTCTAAGCTGGAATAAAGTGAAAGGTGCCAGCGGCTACCGCATTCGCCGGTATGACAGCAAGAGCAAAAAATGGAAAACGGTGCTCACCGCTACCAAAGGCAGCGCAATCAAAGGCACAGTCAAAAAGCTGTCCCCTGCCACTACCTATAAGCTTCAGATCCACGCCTACAAAAAGGCCGGAAAGAAAACATTATATTCCAAAAAAGCGAAAACGCTGACCGTCGCCACCAAGCCGGCAAAAGTTACCTTGCAGTCTGCAAAAGCAAGTGGTGCAAAAATAACCGTCAGCTGGAAAAAGGGCGCTGCCAGCGGCTACCAGGTGATCTACGCCCGCAATAAGCAATTCAAAAACGGTGAGAGCATTTTGGTGGGCGGCAGCAACAAGACGACCACCTACTATGCGCCATACAGCGGCACTTATTATGTGCACCTGCGGCCTTATAAGAACTTAAACGGAAAGAAGTATTACGGCTCTTGGAGCAATACCAAGACTGTAAAAGTCAATATCCCCAAGCAGGCGTACCACACAGAGACGGTTTGGGCCAAACGGGGCAAGAACCGCATCTACGGTCAGGTCTATGTACCGGACGGCGTCGGTTATCACCGACCCACAGTTATTTTGTCCCATAGCTTTGGGCTGACCTACAAGTCCTTGAACGCTTACTGTGCCATGCTGGCCAAGAACGGCTATGTGGCCTACTGTTTTGACTTTTGCGGCGGCAGCAAGAAGAGCAAGAGCGACGGTAAAACCACGGATATGACTGTCTTTACCGAAGTAAAGGACCTGGAGTCCGTATTAAGTAAGGCACGGGCGCTCAAGCGGGTGGACAAGAACAAAATTTTTCTGTTGGGCACCAGTCAAGGCGGTTTGGTGTCGGCACTGACGGCTTCCAAGAACAGCAGCAAGGTGCGTGGGCTGATCCTGATGTACCCGGGACTGAATATGGCAGACGAAATGACCAAGAACTACAAAGGCCATGTGCCCAAGACTGCCAACTTTCTGGTGATGACCGTGGGGCACGATTATATTTCCACCCTGATCGATTATGATATTTACGGCAACATCAAGAACTTTAAAAAAGACGTGATCATCATTCACGGCACGGCAGACAGCCGGGTCCCCATCCGATACTCAGAAAAGGCAGTTGAGACCTACAAGTCCGCTACCCTGTATCGCATTCAAGGAGCAAACCACGGGTTTAACAGTGAGAATTACGCCATGGGTAAAAACTATGACAGCAAGGTCAATCCTCTGATTTTGTCTTACCTGAAAAACCATATCTAAAGTATCGTTAGAGAAAAAGCGGCAGCCGAACGGTTGCCGCTTTATTTCATTAAAGGCATAAAACAACGCTCCGGAATACTCCGGAGCGCATATTTTCATTATGTAGGATTACTCGCCCTTCATTTCCAGCAGCTTTGCTTTACCCTCAAAGGAAGCCTTAGACAGAGCAATGGAATCAAAGATGGCAGCCTCAATATCATCGGGGGTGCAACCCAGTTCCTTGGTGTCGTCAGTGGGAATGAACAGATCCATACCCATAATGTCAGCCAGACCTACGGGATCAATACCGGACTGTACATTGCGTTTTGCATATTCCTTGCGCATATGCAGACCAAAGGCCTGGAAAGTCCATTTAGGTACATCCACGATCTTACGATCCTGAATACCATCCATGGCACGGTAAACAATCTTCAGGAACTCTCTCCAGTGCATATTGTAGCAGGAGATACCGTAAGCACGGAAGCCCTGTACCTGCTCCGCAGCGCCAACGATGCACTCACCTACCTGGCGCACGGTCAGCATAGCCGTACCGCCGGCCGGATACATAGTGAAAGGCAATTTCTCAAACCGCTGCAGCTGCTCGATCAGAATGACCCAAACAGGACGACGACCGGGCTGTGTACCAAAGATGTAAGGCAGCTCCAGCACGCCAACACCCATGTTCTCATCAGCATACTTTGCAGCCACTTTCTCCTGATCAATACGAGAGCGGATATAGGGGTGCTTTGCGCAAAGATCCATTTCCGGGTGCGTCTTAGCCAGCCAGGAGAAATAAGAACCCAGCACAACGCAACGCTTCACGCCGCACTTCTTGGCCATAGCCAGGCAACGATCCACAGGATCAATGTTGTACTTCTTATAAGCGTCATATACGGGAGCGGGGAACTCTACACGCTCGTCCACACCGGCAGCATAAACAAATGCATCCATGCCGGTCATAGCGGCTTCCAGCTGCTCATCGGACAGCTCCAGGAAGTTGCCAAATTCGATCTCCATTTCCTTGGGAATAGGTGCGCCTTCCGGCAGCGGGGGCAGTGCAATGGTCTTTACATGATGCCCTCTGTCGATAAAAATCTGTGCTGCGGCGGAGCCCAGCAAACCGGTACCGCCAAAAATCAATACGTTCATGAAAATCCCTCCGTTAAATTTTCTGAATAGATTATAACACCGGCTGTTAGCAAGGTCAACAAAAACTTACACTTAACAGCCTTTTTTTGTGTAAATAGGCATTTATTGCAAAATCTGTACGGCATTGCCTTTTATCTGTCTCACTTTCCGGGTTACCGGTGAGCAAAGAACGGCAAAAAGGCGAAGCCGAAACTTCGCCCTTGCAATTAAACTGCGTGGATCTTGTTGTCCATATCGTCGTGTTTGCCATCCAAGCCGTACTTTTTATCTCTTCTCTTCTGGAAGAACTTAACGGCAACCTGACCGAATTGTGCATAGGAGAGAACGTCCTCCTCCTGCTCATAATACTCGGCGATGTCTGCCTTAAAGTCGTCGATCTTATCATGGATCAGATCGGCCGGGCGACAGGTGATAATTTCTTCGTCACCTACGATCTTCTTCTGGAATTCAGGGTCAATGGGGCACGGCGTCTTGCCGTACTTGCCGGCAACCATGTCCTTAAACTCCTTGGTAACCATCTTGTAGCGCTCGCCGGTAATGACATTAAACACGGACTGCGTGCCCACGATCTGAGAGGTGGGGGTCACCAGCGGCGGATAACCGCTGTCTTTACGCACGCGCGGCACTTCGGCCAGCACTTCCTCCAGTTTGTCCTCCTTGCCGGCTTGTTTCAACTGGCCAAGCAGATTGGAAAGCATACCGCCGGGTACCTGGTACAGCAGAGTGTTGGCGTCCACGCCCAGCATTTTCGGGTTCAGCAGACCTTCTGCCAGATATTTCTCTCGCAGGGGGACGAAAAAGTCACGCACCTCGGACAAGGCCTTCAGATCCAAGCCGGTGTCATACGGAGTGCCTTGCAGAGCCGCCACCATAGACTCGGTAGCCGGATGAGAAGTACCCATAGCCAAGGGACTCATGGCAGTGTCAATTACATCAACGCCGGCTTCAATGCCCTTTAAGTGGACCATAGACGCCAGACCGGAAGTGTAATGGGAATGCAACTGAATGGGAATGTTCACTGTCTCTTTCAGTGCCTTAACCAGATCATAGGTGCCGTAAGGGGTCAACAAACCGGCCATATCCTTAATGCAGATAGAGTCTGCACCTGCGTCCTCCAGCTCCTTCGCGTAATGACAGTAGTATTCCGTGTCAAACACAGGACCGGTGGTGTAAGAAATTGCAGCCTGTACATGACCGCCGTATTTCTTGGCTGCGTTAATGGCAGTCTGCAAATTACGCACGTCGTTGAGCGCATCAAAAATACGCAGAATATCAATACCGTTATCAATACTCTTCTTTACAAAGTAATCCACCAGCTCGTCGGAATAATGCCGATAGCCCAGCATATTCTGCCCGCGGAAGAGCATTTGCAGCTTCGTATTGGGGCACTTTTTGCGGATCAAGCGCAGTCTGTCCCAGGGATCCTCATCCAAAAAGCGCAGGCAGGCGTCAAAAGTGGCACCGCCCCAGCACTCCAGAGAATGATAACCGATCTTGTCCATCTTCTCTAAAATGCCTTCAAATTCATCCGTGCGCATACGCGTGGCGATCAGGGACTGATGCGCGTCACGCAGCACGGTTTCCGTAATGCCGATTTTAGCCATTCTTGTACCTCTTTTTTATCAGTTGAGAGAAGCAAGGGTCTGACCGGCTTCCACGCTGTCACCCTTGTTTACATTAATGCTGGCGACCGTGCCGTCCTGAGGCGCCACAATCTCGTTTTCCATCTTCATAGCCTCGAGAACTGCGAGAGCCTGTCCTGCCTCAACGGTATCGCCTACTGCGACCTTTACTTCAAGGATAGTGCCGGGCATAGGAGCGTTAACTTTGGTACCGTCTGCAACGGGAGCAGCCGCGGGGGCGGGTGCAGATGCTGCTGCGGGAGCGGGTGCTGCTGCAGCGGGCGCGGGTGCTGCGCCGCCGTCGAGCTCTTCAACTGCTACGTCGTATGCCTTGCCGTTTACTGTGATATTATATCTTTTCATTTTAAATTACCACCATTCTTTAATTTATGCCAGCGCAGATCAGAGCTGGATATTGCTGTGCTTCTTAGGCAGACGAGAAATTCTCTTGCCAGCGAGCACTTCTATCGAGTCGATAAGAACGTTTCTGAGAGCGTTTGCGGGAATAACTCCGTCAATGCAGCCCTTTGCGGCAGCCTTTACGGCGCTGCCCTCTTCGGTGCAGTACCTAGCGGCAAGCTCGGCTCTCTTAGCCTTTACGTCCTCAGCCCCCTTGAGCTCATCGTGATAGAAGAACTCGGCAGCGGTGAGAGGAGAAAGCGCTGTGATAACTGCGTCCTCGCAAGCGTAGCTGAGGTCGGCGTTAGCGCCCTTGCCTGCCAGCGCGATGAATGCGGGGCCGTAAGCCTTGCCTGTAACAACAGAGATCTTTATAGTAGTAGCCTCAGCGTAAGCGTGAACCAGCTTAGTCATAGACTTAACTGCGCCCGCAGCTTCGGTATCGGTATCGCCCGCGAAGCCTTCGGTATCAACGAGAGTGATAACGGGAACGGCGAACGAATCGCAGAATCTTACGAAGCGCGCGATCTTGGTGCAGTCGTCAGCGTTGAGTTTATCTGCGGTCTTATTTACGGCAACTGCGCCAACAGTAGCGCCGCCGAGAGTAGCGAGAGCGGTGTAGGAAGCCTTGCCGAAATCAGCGTAAAGCTCCTTAACGCTGCCGCCGTCGAAAACAGCTTCAGCCTGCGAAGCGGCGTCTTTGCCTGCCGCTGCGGTGGGCATATCAAATTCATACATAGGTACGGGCGAGATATTGTTCTGCGGAAGTCTTACGAGAAGCTCCTTAGCAGCCTCTACCGCGTCCTTATCGGTATCTGCAAGAATAGCAGCCGTGCCGTTTTTAACGGCGTTTTCGGAAGAGGACTTTACGCCTGCGTTAGGCGCACAGTAAAGCTCTGCGTCCTTAGCGATTATAGTAAAGTCAGCGGACTCAGCGAGCATTGCCGAAGTACCGGAACAAACGCCTGCAACTACCGCTATCTGGGGAACTACTCCCGAAAGATTGGACATCCACATGAGCAGCTCGCCGTAAGCCGCGAGAGCCTCGCAGCCATCGTTAAGATCTGCGCCGCAGGAATCATAGATACCTACCACGGGAACGCCCGTTTTTGCCGCAAGGTCATACACCTTTGCGATCTTATCAGCCTGCATTTTGTTGAGAGCGCCCTTATTTACGGAAACGTCCTGCGAAAATGCGTAGCATGGATTACCTTCAACATATCCGAATGCGGTCACTGCGCCGCAAAGTCCTTTGCCCGAAGCAGCGTATGCGTCAAGCTCGGTAAACTTCCCTTCGTCAAAAAGATATGTCAGCCTTGTTTTTGCAGCGCTGGCAGCGTTTGCGGCAGCCTTGAGCTCTGCAAGATTGGACATAGTTTCAGCCATACCATTTCCTCCTATCAAGAAAAAATAAGGCAGCTCCGCAAAGCCGCGCGGCGCGCGGACTACCCTGCCGCACACCTCGGGAAAAGGCACGCAGCTACATATATTTATTATAATATATTCCACCGATTTTATCAAGTGGAAAACGAAGATTACAAATATCTTTTACGTTTACATTTATGATTTTTAACATTTCATCTACATTTCAGCCCGCACGGACTTACTTTTTTGAGATGACGTTTCTCAGCGCGCGCAGCTCTTCGGGCTTGAGGTCGCGCCATGTGCCGGGCTTTAGCATACCAAGCTTTATCGGGCCTACGGCGGTGCGTTTAAGGCGGGCTACTTCAAGCCCTACCGCTTCGCACATCTTGCGTATCTGGCGGTTCCTGCCCTCGGAGATAGTCATTTGCAGCACTGTTCTGCCCGGCTGTTTATCGAGCACGAGCACGGTGCATGGCAGGGTCTTTCTGCCGTCGATAACTACGCCCTCAGAGAGCTTTACGAGCACCTCGTCGTCCACATCGGGGCGGACGGTAACGCGGTAGGTCTTTGTGACATGCTTCGAGGGGTGCATTATCTCGTTGGCGAAGTTGCCATCGTTTGTAAAAAGCAGCAGTCCCTCGGAATTTTTATCAAGCCTGCCGATGGGGTAAACGCGTGCGTCAACGCCGTCGAGCAGTTCGGTAACACACTTGCGGTCAAGCTCGTCGCTCATGGTGGTAACGTAGCCGCGGGGCTTATTGAGCATTATGTAGCGGTAGGTCTTTTTGCGCTCGAAAACAACGCGCTCGCCGTCTATGCTCACGATGTCCTTGATCGGGTCAGCCTTATCACCGACCTTGCAGGGGCGGCCGTTGATCTTCACTCTGCCCTGCGCGATAAGCTCCTCAGCCTTTCTGCGCGAGCAAATGCCGCTGTCTGCGATTATTTTCTGCAATCTTACTTTTTCCAATTTATACACTTATCCTTTCGCAAGGCGCAAATATGTAACGGGCAAAGCCCGCCGCCT
>ENA-OPDA01002499-OPDA01002499.1-human-gut-metagenome-genome-assembly--contig:-NODE-2499-length-10503-cov-3.745119_pt1 | contig 10503 bp, 6 predicted proteins | sample MGYA00241253_ERZ501486 | MGnify/ENA primary metagenome ERZ501486 (study PRJEB25962, sample SAMEA2042510) | human gut metagenome | biome: human gut; feature: human-associated habitat; material: faeces... | reverse complement strand
CGCCTCACTTGCTGAGGTAAGGGTGGAAAGGCAGTGTAAGAGACTACCGCCGTCCTGGTAACAGGCCGGGCACATGTAAACTCCATTCGAAGCAAGACCGAATAGAAAGCGATACGGCTGCCCGTCGTGCTTTCAGGTGGGTCGCTTGAGCCTTATGGCAACGTAAGGCCTAGACAGATGATTACCCAATGACATAACCCGGCTTATCGGTCTGATTGCGTACAAAAAAACAGAACGGATTTCTTCCGTTCTGTTTTTTTGATATTTATTTTATTATTTATTGCGTTTACCTGTGTATTTTTCTTCGCAGTATTTACATCTGTAAACTTCTTTCTCTTTATCTGCAAGAACAAAGATCTGGTCGAGTCCCTGTTCAATGGAAGTGATGCAGCGTGGATTCTTGCATTTGATCACGTTGACAACCTGATTCGGAAGTTTCAGTTCTTTTTTGGCAACGATCTTCTCGTCCTTGATTACGTTTACAGTAATGTTATGATCGATAAAGCCGAGAATGTCAAGATCGAGATTCTCAACAGGGCATTCAACCTTGATGATATCTTTCTTACCCATTTTGTTGCTGCGCGCGTTCTTGATGATGGCAACGGTGCAGTCAAGTTTATCAAGCTTCAGATCATGATAGATAGTCATGGCCTTGCCTGCTTTGATATGGTCTAATACATAACCTTCGCGAAGTGCTCCAACATTTAACATGGTAATTTTACCTCCAGTAATGTGAGAATCAGGGCCATACGTACATATACACCGTACTGTGCCTGTTTGAAATAAGCTGCTCTCGGGTCTGCATCCACCTCTGTTGAGATTTCATTTACACGTGGAAGCGGATGAAGAATGTACATGTCTTTTTTTGCAAGTTCCATTTTCTGTTTGTCCAGAATGTAGAAATCCTTCATGCGGACATAGTCTTCTTCGTTGAAGAAACGTTCTTTCTGTACACGTGTCATGTAGAGGATATCAAGATCCGGTAAGGCATCTTCCAGTCTCTCTACTTCCTGAAATTCGATATTGTTCTTTTTCAGAACATCCTCGCGGATATAGCTTGGGATGCGAAGCTCTTCCGGTGAGATCAGAATGAATTTTACATTTGTGTAACGTACAAGTGCTTCGATCAGGGAGTGAACTGTACGTCCGAATTTCAGGTCGCCGCACAGACCAATGGTCAGATTGTCCAGACGTCCTTTCAGGGAACGGATGGTAAGTAAGTCGGTTAATGTCTGGGTAGGATGTTGATGACCACCGTCGCCGGCGTTGATAACAGGAATAGAAGAAGCCATAGAAGCTACTAACGGAGCACCTTCTTTCGGGTGGCGCATAGCACAGATGTCAGCGTAACAGGATACAACGCGGATTGTATCGGCAACACTTTCACCCTTTGAAGCGGAACTGGAATCAGCTGATGAAAAACCAAGAACTTTACCGCCAAGGTTCATCATAGCAGCTTCAAAGCTGAGACGGGTACGGGTGCTTGGCTCATAGAATAAAGTTGCAAGTCTCTTGTCGTCACAGACATGTGCGTATTTATCAGGGTGTTTCTCAATATCGCTGGCCAAGTCAAGAAGAGTATTTAACTCATCAACAGACAGATCCAGCGGACTCATTAAGTGTCTCATTTCATACCTCCATATTTTACTGGTTCAGGAATTTTTATTTAATCCTTCATAACATCATATAATAATCAGGTGCTTTTTTCAAGAGAGTTTTCCAAGTATTTTCTCAAAAAAAAGTCCGGCTCCGAACCAGAGGGGAGCGTAGTCCGGTCTTATCAGTCCCCGGTAATTCAGAGGAGTGTTGCTGTAGTCCCAGGGACACATATGAAAACAGCGCAAAAGAGCACCGCTGATAAATTCCACGAAGAAAAATCCGACAGTATAAATGCAGCCGCGGACAAAAAGCGGGACAGCAGAAAGTTTACCGGAGAGCGGGCGGATGATGGCACCGCATCCGTAAATGGGAAACATTAAAAGGGAAGTTTTTCCTGTCATGGTAAGTTCTCCTGAAAGGATGGAATGCAGTCCGGTCCAGAGGATTTCCATGCACCAGCCCGTCAGACCGCAGAGAATAAAAGCTTTTTTCATAGGTAACGCTCCTGTATAAATTTCTATGATTCTAGTATTGCCTGCCTTGAAAAAAACATACACGTAGGATATAATGAGAACACGTTATTACACTATAGCAATGAGGTGCCTTATGCGCAAAAGGAACGTGTGGAGGGGATCTCATGGAAATAAGAGGAGTTTATTATGAATTATCAGGAAAGCCGGGAGTACATAGACAAAATCACCCGGGAAATTCCCAGTGTCCTGGGACTGGATCATATGTGTGAGCTGATGAAACGTCTTGGAAATCCACAGGATGATCTGAAATATGTGCATATAGCCGGTACCAATGGCAAGGGTTCTGTCATTGCTTTTTTGTATTCTGTTTTATCAGGTGCGGGATATCGCATTGGAAGATATGTTTCGCCTACCCTGTATTCTTACAGAGGCAGGATGGAAGTTTCGGGAAGCAGGATCAGCAGAGAGGACTTTGCTGCTTATATTACACAGGTGTCTGATGTTATTGCTGCTATGACAAAGGATGGTTATCCCCATCCCACTGCATTTGAAATAGAGACTGCGGTGGCATTTCTGTTCTTTAAAAAAGAGAATTGTGATCTCGTTTTGCTGGAAGTGGGAATGGGCGGAAATCTGGACGCCACAAATATTATTAAGAATACGCTGCTGGCAGTGCTGGTATCGATCAGTATGGATCATATGTCTTTTCTTGGAAATACTCTGGCACAGATCGCAGAGAAGAAAGCCGGGATCATCAAAGACGGCTGCAGAGTGGTGACTGCCAGACAGAAGCCGGAAGCAATGCAGGTGATCGAGAGGATCAGCAGAGAACACGGTGCAAAATGTACCATAGCAGATGCTTCTGAGGCAGAGATGTTAAAGGAAAGCTGCTTTGGACAGACAATCCGGTACAGGGGTGAAGAGTATGAGATTCCGCTGGCAGGTGTTTATCAGAAGGAAAATGCAGTAGTTGCACTGAATGCTTTAAAAGTATTGGATGAGCTGGGCTTTCCCACTGCTGCGGAGCAGAAAAAAGAAGGGCTTCGCACAGTAAACTGGAACGGACGGTTTACAGTTATCTGTAAAAAACCGCTGTTTGTGGTAGACGGGGCTCATAATCCTGCTGCTGCGGATATGATGGCAGCTTCAATAGAGCATTATTTTAAGGGAAAACGGATCATCTATATTATGGGAGTGTTTGCAGATAAGGATTACAGAAGTGTGATTCAGAAAACTGCGCACTTTGCAGACCGGATACTTACGATCCAGACTCCGGATAATATAAGGGCGTTGCCTGCCGGAGAGCTGGCGAAGACTGTCAGTGAATACAATCCCAATGTACAGGCAATGGATACGATTAAAGATGCAGTGGAGGAGGCTTTTTCAATTGCCGGGGAACAGGATGTGATCATTGCCTTTGGCTCTCTTTCCTTTATCGGAGAGATGACTGATATTGTAGAGAATTTGTGAAAGTAAAAAGGTATAACATAAATGATAGATTTACAGGAATGCAGAAATGAAATAGATAAGATCGACAGCGATATCATACGTCTTTTTGAACAGAGAATGAAGGTGTGTGAGGATGTTGCAGAATATAAGATACGTACAGGAAAGAAGGTTCTGGATCCGGAAAGAGAGAGACAGAAGCTGGAGGTCCTGAGAGGTAAGGCGCATGGAGAATTTAATCAGCTTGGTGCGCAGGAGCTTTTTCAGCAGATCATGGCGATCAGCCGTAAGAGACAGTATCAGCTTCTCACAGAGCATGGAATCGAGGATGATGAGAAACTGGAAATGGTAGATGCACTTCCGTTGAAAGATGTAAGAGTTGTCTTTCAGGGTGTGGAAGGTGCATACAGTTATGCTGCAATGAGGGAATATTTCCAGGACGATATTGAGAGCTTTCATGTAAAAACCTGGCGTGATGCAATGGAAGCAGTTGTGGAGGGAAGAGCAGACTATGCGGTACTTCCCATTGAGAATACAACTGCCGGTATTGTTGCTGATATTTATGATCTTCTTACAGAGTATGAGCTTAGCATTGTAGGAGAACAGATCATCCGTCCGGAGCATGTACTTCTGGGACTGCCGGATGCTGAACTGGAGGATATCAGACAGGTATGTTCTCATCCTCAGGCACTTTCCCAGTGTGGAAAATATCTGGAATCTCATCCGGACTGGAAGAAGAAAGAGATGGAAAATACTGCCGGTTCTGCCAAGAAGATAAAAGAAGACAATGACAAGACGCAGGCAGCTATTGCCAGCAGACAGGCAGGAGAGCTTTACGGACTGAAGATCCTGGCTGAGAATATCTGCTATAACGGACAGAATGCCACACGTTTTGTGATCGTGAGTAAGAAACCGATCTATGTGAAGGATGCACATAAGATCAGTATTTTCTTTGAACTGCATCATGAGAGCGGAACTCTTTACAATATGCTGTCTCATATTATTTATAATGGACTGAATATGACGAAGATAGAATCCCGCCCGATCACAGGGAAGAACTGGCAGTACCGTTTTTTTGTTGATTTCGAGGGAAATTTAAAGGACAGTGCAGTGAAGAATGCCCTGAGAGGAATTGAGGCAGAAGCTGACAGAATGAGAATTTTGGGAAATTATTAAAAATCATTTCCATAATGCCAGAGCGTGTTTGAAAAATCATTTCCACAATCTGCACGCCCCACTTTGCGGCATATTTTGCGTAAAGCATTTTTCAAACACACTCTGGTACATCGTTTTCGAAATAATTATACCACTCACAGCAGAACAATAAGATAAAACAACAAGGTAAGAAGGAAGTAATAAAAATGGCTAGATTAAATGAATGCATCTTATACCGTAACTTTGAACATGGAGAAATCCTTGATAAAATGGCAGAACTGATGAATGCCTGGGAACAGAAAGCACCTGATCTGAAAGAAAAGGAAGGGCTGTTCTTTGAGTGTGCCAACGGACTGGTGGAAACTGCCGGCGCTTATGGATTTTCCGGAAATTTATGGCACTGTTATCTGACATTTCTTCTGGTAAATAATGAAAATGCATTCAGTACAGCCTGTGAGATCAGAGGGGCTGTCAACGGAAGTATTAATGAACTGGCACTGAATGATTTCGGTGTGTTTAAAGAACTGTATGATTTTGACCTGACTGTACTGGATGAGGCATTTGGAATTTCCTGCTGTAAGGTTCTCGGTGATTATACCAACACCGGAAGTAACAGCAAGATGTTTAATTCCCGTATCAGAGACCGTATCTGTGATCTGAGCAAAACGCTGGCAGCAGCGGAGTCCACAGAGGAATTCATGAAGGATATGGTACAGTTTTATAAGGATTTTGGTGTGGGTAAGCTGGGATTACATAAGGCTTTTCGTGTAGGCCATGATGAGAATGATAATGTGGAGATCCAGCCGATCACAAGGATCGCTCATGTGAAACTGGAAGACCTGGTCGGATATGAAATCCCGAAGCAGAAACTGATCGAGAATACAGAAGCTTTCGTAAGAGGCAGAAAGGCAAACAACTGTCTGCTTTTTGGTGATGCGGGTACAGGTAAATCCTCAAGTATCAAGGGAATCCTGAACCGTTATTATGATGAGGGACTTCGTATTATCGAGGTGTATAAGCATCAGTTTCAGGATCTGAATGATGTGATCGCCCAGATCAAGAACAGAAACTATAAATTCATTATCTATATGGATGATCTGTCATTCGAGGAATTTGAAATCGAATATAAATATCTGAAGGCAGTGATCGAGGGTGGTCTGGAGAAGAAACCGGACAATATCCTGATCTATGCAACAAGTAACAGAAGACATCTGGTAAGAGAGAAATCCAGTGATAAGCTGGAGATCATGGATGATGACGATCTGCATTCCTCCGATACAGTGCAGGAGAAGCTTTCACTGGTTTATCGTTTTGGTGTCCGTATTTACTATGGTGCACCGAGCAAAAAAGAATTCCAGACAATTGTGAAAGCTCTCGCAGAGAGAAACGGAATTACCATGCCGGAGGACGAACTGCTTCTGGAAGCAAATAAGTGGGAGCTTTCCCATGGAGGACTTACAGGACGAACTGCACAGCAGTTTATCGACCATCTGCTGGGTGTGGAGAAGGAATAAAAAAGCAAATAGATGAATGGTAAAGGGGGAACGCATATGGCAGTCATGACATTTGCAGCCATTGATATCGGATCTTATGAAGTCAGCATGAAGATCTTTGAGATGTCAAAAAGAATTGGTTTTCGTGAACTGAATGATGTCAGATACAGTCTGGAAATCGGAAAGGGTGTCTATTCTGACGGAAAGATCGATTCAGAAATGCTGAATGTTTTATGTGAGGTGCTGAACGACTTTAAGAGGCTGATGCAGGACTTTGGGGTGGAAGAGTATCGTGCCTGCGGCACCAGTGCATTCAGAGAACTTGTGAATCCGCTGCTGATCATTGAACAGATCTATCAGCGTACAGGAATGAAAATAGAAATATTAAGCAGTGCAGAACAGCATTTCCTTGGGTACAAATCAATTGCTGCTATAGAAAAGGGATTCAAAAAGATGATCCAGAAAGGCACCGCGATCCTGGATGTGGGCGGCGGAAGCCTTCAGGTTTCCCTCTTTGACAAGGATGCTCTGGTCACTACCCAGGGACTTAAAATGGGAAGTTTAAGAATCCGCCAGCGTCTGCAGGAACTGGAGAAAACAACCATTCATTATGACAAGCTGGTTGAGGAATTTATCCGAAATGACCTGATGAGCTTTCAGCGTCTGTATCTGAAGGATAAGGAGATCAGGAATGTGATCCTGATGGGAGATTTTATTACAGATATGATCTTCCAGGAGGAAATGGAAGACAGGATCATTACAAGGGAAGAATTTATGAAACGCTATGAGGATACAGTTGGAAAATCTGTTGACCTGCTGGCACAGGAGATGGAGATTGATCCGGAATATGCATCCCTTGTTGTGCCGACCATGGTAGTGTGCAGAAATTTTATTGATATTTTCAATGCAGAGTCTCTCTGGGCACCAGGTGTTTCCCTGCTGGATGGAATTGCCTATGATTTTGCAGAGAAGAAAAAATTTCTCAAAAGTGTCCACAATTTTGAGAATGACATTCTGGTTACATCAAAGAACATTGCGAAACGCTATTCCAGCAGTAAGAGCCATATCCAGGGAACTATGAATCTTTGCCTGAATATCTTTGACAGTATGAAGAAGGTTCATGGTATGGGAGCAAGAGAACGTCTGTTATTGCAGATCGCGGCACTGCTTCATGACTGTGGCAAATATATCAGTATGGAAAAGGTTTCTGAGTGTTCCTATCAGATCATTATGTCTACAGATATCATTGGGCTGTCCTTTCTGGAACGCCAGATGATCGCATGTGCGGTCAGATTCAATAATTCTGCGTTTGTTTATTACGATGAACTTTACAGTATGGGAATCGCTATTGACAGAGAGAGCTATATCAAGGTGGCAAAGATGACTGCAATCCTTCGCCTGGCAAATGCCATGGACAGAAGTCATTATCAGAAAGTAAAAGGAATCAAAGCAGTGCTCAAAGACAGAGAACTGCAGATGATCGTGGATTCTGCACAGGACATTTCCCTGGAACTGGGACTGCTGAAAGATAAAGAGGCATTTTTTGAAGAAGTATTTGGCATTCGTCTGGTTCTCAGACGCAAGGGCAGAGCGTAAAGGAGGATGAACTTATGGACTTTGAAAAATTTGAAAAGAAAGAATATTTCGTGAATCGCGAGCTGAGCTGGCTCAAATTTGATGAGCGTGTTCTGAGTGAAGCAAGAGATAAAAATCTTCCTTTGTTTGACAGACTGAAGTTCTTAAGCATTACCGCATCCAATCTGGATGAATTCTTTATGGTGCGTGTGGCGTCTCTTAAGGATCAGGTACATGCAGGATATCATAAAACAGACATTGCAGGAATGACAGCCAAGGAGCAGTTAAAAGAAATCAGTGTCCGTACCCATGAACTGGTTCATGTACAGTATAATACACTGAATCGTTCTCTGATCCCTGCGCTTGAGAAAGCCGGAATGCACCTGGTGGCAGCCCATGAGAATCTTACAGAAGCACAGAGTGTATTTGTAGACAGATACTTTGAGGATAATGTATATCCGGTACTTACACCGATGGCGATGGATTCTTCCAGACCGTTTCCGCTGATCAGAAACAAGACATTAAATATCGGTGCTCTGATCTCCAAGAAGGAGAAGAGTGATAAACTCAGCAAAAAGGATAAAACAGGAGAACTTCTGTTTGCTACAGTGCAGGTTCCGTCTGTGCTTCCAAGGGTGGTGCAGATTCCGTCAAAGAAGGATGGAGATACCACAGTGATCCTGCTGGAAGAGATTATTGAAAGAAATATTGACAAACTTTTCCTGAGTTATGATGTGATATGTGCCCATCCTTACCGTATTATGCGTAATGCGGATCTTACCATCGATGAAGATGAGGCAGAGGATCTGCTGGTGGAGATCCAGCGCCAGTTAAAGAAACGTCAGTGGGGTGAGGTTATCCGTCTGGAAGTAGAGGATAAGATGGATGAACGCCTGCTGAAGATTCTGAAAACGGAATTTGACATCAAAGAGGCAGATATTTTTGAGATAAACGGACCTCTGGATCTTACCATGCTTATGAAAGTATATGGTGCGGATGGCTTTGATGCTTACAAGACACCGAGATATCAGCCGGCACCTGTACCGGAATTTCAGAATGAGAAGGATATTTTCCAGGTGATACGTGAGGGCGATGTATTCCTGCATCATCCTTATATGAGCTTCGATCCTGTTGTAAATTTCGTACGTCAGGCAGCAAAAGATCCGGATGTTCTGGCTATTAAACAGACTCTGTATCGTGTCAGCGGCAATTCACCGATCATTGCTGCCCTTGCGCAGGCAGCAGAAAACGGCAAACAGGTTTCCGTGCTGGTAGAGCTGAAAGCACGTTTTGATGAAGAAAATAATATTGTATGGGCGAAGAAGCTGGAGAAGGCAGGATGTCATGTAATTTATGGTCTGGTAGGCCTTAAGACACACAGCAAGATCACACTGGTTGTGCGCAGGGAAGAGACAGGAATCCGCCGTTATGTGCATCTGGCAACCGGAAACTACAATGATTCCACTGCCAAACTCTATACAGACTGCGGTATCTTTACCTGCGATGAACGTTTTGGTGAAGATGCAACAGCAGTATTTAACATGCTCTCCGGATATTCTGAACCGAAAAGCTGGAATAAGCTGATCGTAGCACCAATCTGGATGAAGGACAGGTTCTTAAGCCTGATTGAACGTGAGGCAGAGAATGCGAAGAAAGGACTTCCGGCGTTAATCCGCGCAAAGATGAATTCTCTCTGTGATCCGAAGATTATTGCAGGATTGTATTATGCATCTTCCTGCGGAGTTCAGGTGGAGCTTCTGGTAAGGGGGATCTGCTGTCTGAAAGTAGGAGTGCCGGGAATCAGTGAAAATATTCATGTCCGTTCTATTGTAGGGGAATTTCTGGAGCATAGCCGTATTTTCTATTTTGAAAACGGCGGAAACCCGGAAATCTATATGGGAAGTGCGGACTGGATGCCGCGTAACCTTGACCGCAGGGTAGAGATTGTTTTCCCTGTGGAAGATGAGAAGATTAAGAAAGAGCTGGAACACGTACTTGATCTGGAGTTTAAGGATAATGTAAAAGCTCATATCCTGCAGCCGGATGGAACTTATGTGAAGCCGGATAAACGAGGCAAAGCACAGATTAACTCTCAGATGGAATTCTGTATTGAGGCAACTGAGAAAGCAGCACTTCATAAACACGAAGAAAAGAAATCCCGCGTATTCATTCCGGCAGAGCCTGCGGAGGATATAGAGGAATAAGAAACAGTCAGAAACAGAAATAAATAACTGGGAAATGCCATGGAAAGCGGTGGAGCTGCCATGGCATTTCTTCTCTGGGACAAAAAAATAAAAATTTTTTTGTGGCAAAAACCGCATAAATACAGGGCTTTTTGAACGAAAAATTCGAGAAAAATAAAAAAATTGAAATTTTTTTAAAAAAGTACTTGCATTTTAGAAAAAGATGGTGTATATTAAACGAGTCGACAGCGAAGAGCAAACGACAGATAAACAAATGGCCAGTTGGTCAAGGGGTTAAGACGTCGCCCTCTCACGGCGAAAACACGGGTTCGATTCCCGTACTGGCTGCTCTAAATATACAATAAGCTGCTACAAAATAGTGAGAATTTAACCAGAGCTTAGGCTCTGGTTATTTTTTTGTCAGGGATTTCTCCTGACATGTTGTATGTCTTCGCAGACAAAAATGATTCACGAACCTGGAGCTTTCATCTGACAATAGAGGAGTAATACTTGGAAAGGAAGAACGATATGGTCACTGATGAAGAACTTTATGGGCAATATCTGCGCGGTGATGAGACA
>ENA-OPDA01002496-OPDA01002496.1-human-gut-metagenome-genome-assembly--contig:-NODE-2496-length-10513-cov-2.765730_pt1 | contig 10513 bp, 15 predicted proteins | sample MGYA00241253_ERZ501486 | MGnify/ENA primary metagenome ERZ501486 (study PRJEB25962, sample SAMEA2042510) | human gut metagenome | biome: human gut; feature: human-associated habitat; material: faeces... | reverse complement strand
TCGCATATCATTCGGTCAGCTTTGACGTTTAATCAAAAAGGAGGACAAAATCATGCTGGACAAGAACGGAATCGAGATCAAGACCGGGGACGTCGTAAGAATCACCGGGGCGTACTTCAAGACCGACAACGCGCTCTACTTTGTGGAGCACAGCGCAGGAGACCCCAACTGGTGCAGCAAAGACTACTGTCTGCTGAGGCTCAAGCGTAACGGCGAGCTGAGCAAGGCGAAGAACTCGACCTGCTTTTGGCCGATCATGGTCACGGTCAGCGGCTACGAGAAGTACATCACGGCTAAGACGTGGAACGAGGAGCACGCCCGGATCGAGGTAATCAACGACATCAACAAAACCCACCTCGTTGAATATTTCAAGCAGATGGTGCAGCATTGCGACGGCTGCATTGAACAGCTTACTTGGAACTTTGGCGAAAACTATCAGTCTGTAAAAGACTATCAACGGGACAAGACGTTTTACGAATCCGTTGTGGCAAGACTGGAGGCCTGAACGATGGACAATATCTGGAATGAATACTTTCTCTTGTCCTACCTGAAGGAAAGCAACCTGGAAGAAAAATATCGCGAAGAAGGGTACACGCACATGATCATCAACGGCAATGAAATCCGCTGGCCGAGGCATAAGAACTTCGTGGCAGCACTTGAAGACCGTACCGCAGAAGTTTTTCGCCCCGGAGGGACTTGGGAAACGCTTAGCCCCGCCTGATGATGGCCATCGGAAATGGCCGAAACCACCCGGCAACCAGCCGGGCAAGGTCGCGGGAACCACCGCAAAGAAAGGAAGATTCACATGAAGTATGAGATCTACCAGCTGAAAGAGGACACCATGGAGCAGGTAAAACTGCGGTTCATGGCATCCGATCAGGCCGCACAGCTGGGCGGCATCCACCGGGAGAACTACCGCCGGGTATACGGCGGTGAGATTCCGTCTGTCCCGGAAGTAGGCAGGATGCTTCTTCGCCTGTTTGCACTCTTCAACGGGTCGAATCGACCCGTTGATTTCTCTGGCCACAGCATGAGCGTGTCCGATATCGTGCAGCTCACCGAGGATGGTGCATCCAGCTGGTGGTACTGTGACCCCTACGGCTGGATGGAACTGAATGAGGAAGAATGGGGGCAGACCTGATGCGTCACTACACAAAAGCGGAGTGGCGCAAGATCCCAGAGTCCTACAAGGGACGTTGGGAAGCATCTCCGTACAACCTTGAACGAGTGAAGCGGGGCGAACTGCCAGCTGAGTACATCGGCAAACGGACAACCATCGTCAATGACGAGCATCGCGGTACGGTGCTTATCACCGAGGGCGCGCACTTCGTCATTGATGGCTGATTTCACCAAATCGAACAAACGTCCACAGAGAAGCGATTTGAGCCGCATATCCTGCCGGGCAGCAAATTCCATGCGGGAGAATAGAAAACGCAAAATAGAGCCATCGGAGCGGCTCTGAGCATTATTTCCGCTGGCTCAGAATGAACTGCAGGAAATCCGTAACCTTTTGGCGCTCTTCATCTGTTAACTCCATACGCTGCACAGCGGGGTCAACGGTGCGCCCCATGAGGAAGTCCATGGAGCAGTCCAAGTAGTCAGCGATGCGCGCCAGACTGTCGGCGGCGATCATGCGACCAGTTCGCAAGTTGGAAAGGACGCCTTTACTCATTCCGAGTTCGGCGTACATATCCTTCAGCTGGATATTGCGTGCCTTTGCCTGAATTTTGATGTTTTCCGCAAGGGCGATAGAATCATACAAATTTTCGGTTGTCATTTTGTGTATCCTCACAAAATCCATCAATTGATGCCCAAACGGCTTGAAACGTTGCAATTGATGGATTATAATACACTTGTACAGAACAAATGTTAAGTGAAAGGGTACAGCGCTTACCATTCAGCGCGTTCCCCCAGAACCTCTCAGCAAAGGGGTTCATTCGTACCACGCAATACGAACCATGAACGTTGACCTCCTAAAGACAAGCGCCGCTGCAAAGCATAGCGGACAACAGCCGCAAGTTGGATGCTGTGCAGTTATAGCGCCGCTCCCATGACAGCTTCGCTTAACGACAGGGGAACGCGTTGAATGGTGGGTACTGGCTCTTTCATTTTATCAGAAATCTAACAAGTGTTCAATACACTTGTTAGATAAATCTTTGTTAGGAAGGAGAAAAAGCATGAAAAAGACTACGATGCCGGATTGGTGCGTGGCTGTCAAGAAGGCCATGATCGACCATGACGATATGACCGTTACGGAACTGGCAAAGGAAACGGGCTTTTCTCGCTCGCATATCAGCCAAGTCGTCAATGGTGTGCTGGTGCCGTCCGAGAACGTCCAGGGCGCAATCGAAAAGTGCCTGAACATCAGCGGGGTGGCGTACCGGAGCTAACCTACATCTCAAGTATACCAGAAAGGACGGCGTGAAAAAATGGCGATTGAAAGCCAGAATATTTACAAAAATGCGCGGAAATCTGCTGGTTTTACGCAGGAAAAAGCATCGCAGCTTTTGAACGTGTCGGTTGACAGCCTGCGGGACTATGAGCAGAGCCAGCGTCCAGTGCCCAGCGATGTAGCGAGCGCCATGTGTGACGTGTATCAAGCCCCATATCTGGCCGTGCAGCATCTGCGGTTGACATCAGATCTCGGCAAACGGGTCGTGCCTGAGATCCAGTTGAAAGACCTGCCGGAAGCCGTGCTGGGCGTTCTGGCGGCGGTTCAGCGCTTCTGTGCAAAGCGGGAGGCAATGGTAGAAATCGCCGCAGATGGCCAGATCGCTGAGAGCGAGCAAGCCGAATGGGACGAAATCATGTGCTTGGCCAACGACCTGAATGTGGCAATGAACAATATGCGTTTTTCGAAAGGAGGACGGCAGTCGTGAGCAAAGAGTCGTATTTCATCGGTTGTGCAGAGGTTGCGGAACTGGTTGGCTGTGGCAAGTCCCGGGCATATAAGTACATCCAGCAGATGAATCGGGAGCTGGAAGCAAGGGGAAACCTCACGTTTCCCGGCCGGGTGCCCCGGCGGTATGCGATGGAACGCTTTGGTCTGGGGGAGGTGCAGGAGGATGAAAGCACAAACGCTCGTGCCGCTGGCAGCGGCGGCAGCGGCGCAGCTTCTGGTGGTCGGAAACATCGCCGCGGCGTTCGCTTTCCAGCAGAAGCCGCCGGTTGAAACGCTGGTTACGGTACCGGTGGTAGCCGAGATCGAGCAGGTTGAATGCGTTCGTCAGGACCCGGTTCCGTATGAGCCGGTTACATATCAGGTGCCGCTGGATGCGGAACTACAGTCCTACACGGAGAAAATGTGCGACCTCTACGATGTGCCCTTGGAACTGGCTTATGCCGTCATGCAGGTCGAGAGCGGCTTTACCCCGGCGGCGCGCAGCTCTACCGGGGATTATGGCTTGATGCAGATAAACAGCATCAACGCCGGGTGGCTCAAAGATGAACTTGGCATAACGGATCTGCTGGATGCCCGCCAGAACATTCAGGCCGGGTGCTATATGCTGGGTATGTATCTCAGCGAGTACGAGGGAAATGTGAATTGCGCTCTGATGGCCTATAACCTTGGCGCAACCGGAGCCAAAAAGGCTTGGTCTGCTGGCACGTATAGCACAGCCTACACGGACAAGGTGTGGAACGCAATGGTAGGGCTGCTGGAAGGAGAAAGGGATGTTTCATAAGATGGCGCAAATGATTCAGATGCACACCGAGAAGAAGCTGCTGGACGAAGTTTTTGCAACGTATCGGGATGTTCAGGATGCTGCCGCCGAAATGGCGCAGGTACTTCCGTGCCCTCGATGCGGAAAGCAGACCATGAAGATGCGCTTGCACAGCAATGCTCTTTCCCGTCAAGTTCCGGGCATCACGATTTGTGACCGCTGCGGAACCGAAGAAGCACTGGAAGATGCTGTTCACCAGCCGATGGATGTTCGCAAGTGGGCACTGATCGAAACCTACATGAAGGGGGCAAACCTGAAATGAAACGCAAAGAAAGGCATTTGACCGTGACGGGCTGGGTCGTTGTTGGACTGCTGGACACGCTGGCCGGCGTAATTTCCGGGGGGCTTATGGCCTTGTGGCAGCTGCCCAGTACATATCGCTGGCGCGGCTACTGGGCAATTGGCGGGGAGTGGATTCTCATTGTTGGTGCAATCATTATTGCATCCCGCCTGATGCACGAACTGCAGATGCAGGCGCTTTTTGGAGGAAAGAAGAAGAATGACAAGATGCGCTCGGTGTCACAGGGTCATTACAGATCCGGCGGCAATCGAAGTGGGGTACGGCGCGAAGTGTTACGTCAAGGAGTTCGGAAAACGGCTCCGAGCACCCGCAAAGCCCCGCAGAATCAGGACTGTCACACAGCCTAAAATCACCGCTGAGCGCCAGATTGTAGGGCAGCTCTCGGTGTGGGATATACTCGCCGCACACGAAAAAAGCGCTGACCAGAACGGCCAGCGCGTTACAAATGGATAGAGACCCACACATTCCGTTGGCGCTTGATGCAGGAACATCAAGCCGGAAAATGCAGGTCTCCACCACACACAACCATATTGTAGCATAATCGGTTGATTTTTTCAACAGGTACGAAGCGGCGGTCAGGAGCGTTCCTACTGCCGTTTTTCTATACAGAGAATCAGGAGGTACACATGGAAAAGGAAATTACTACCACCAATCAGACCACGGCGTTGGCAGATAGTCTGATTGTGGTGCAGCAGCTTCCTATCATCAAGGAGCAGCTGCACAGCATCAAAGCACAGGCTCAGGAGTCCGTCAAGGAGGCGCTTTCGCTGGCCTGCACGGAAGAAACCCTCAAAGTTGTCAAGGAGCGCCGGGCGGCGCTGAACCGTGACCGCAAGGATCTGGATGCCCGGCGCATGGCCGTGAAGAAGCAGATCATGCAGCCGTTTGAGGACTTCGACGAGGTTTACAAAGAATGCGTTACGGACGTGTACGGCCCGGCAGATGAAGCGTTGAAGGGCAAAATCACGGACGTAGAAGCCGGACTGAAAGCCGACAAGGAAAAAAAGGTCAAGGATTACTTTGCTGAGATGGTCAAGGCCAGCGGCGTTGAGTGGGTCACCTATGAGGATGTCGGCGTTGCAGTCACGTTGACCGCAAGCCTGAAATCCCTGAAAGCCAAGGTCAAGGAGTATGTGGAAAAGGTTGCGGCTGACGTAGCCTGCATCAACGGCATGGAAAATGCCCCGGAGATCATGGCCGAGTATAAGCTGTGCGGAAGTTTGGCTGTTGCCATTAACAGCGTGAGCCAGCGCAAAGACCGTATTGCCCGGGAAGAAGCCGAGCGCAAGCAGCGTCTGGAAGCCCAGCTTCGGGCACAAGAAGCAGAAAAGGCCGTTCTGGATGTGGCAGAGGAAGAACTGTCTGCGCCTCAGGTCATGGGCACCGAACCGCCCGTTATGGACGAGCAGGAGACTGAGGACTCCCAGAAGGAGAGCGCGGAACAGGTCGTGACCGCCAAGTTTACTTTCATGGCTAGCACGTTCCAGTGCCGTGGTACATTGGCTCAGCTTCGTGGCCTGAAAGCTTTCGTCAATAGCAAAATTACTGAAATTCAGGCATACATGACCGACAACGGCATTGAAAACAGGGAGGTAAGTGACAATGGCTAAAGCTATGCAGCCGCAGAAGATGCGTTTTTCGCAGGCAATCCAGACTCCGATGTACAAGAATCTCGTGAATAACACGCTGGGCGATCCGGCGCGCGGCGCTCGCTTCATTGCCAACATCACCAGCGCCGTTGCTGTCAATCCGGCCTTGCAGGAATGCAACCCGGGCACGATTTTGGCAGGTGCCCTTTTGGGTGAAAGCCTGCTCTTGCAGCCTTCGCCCCAATTGGGTCAGTTCTATCTGGTGCCCTTTAAGTCCAAGGCGAAGCGTGACCGGCAGGGCAATGTGATTGAGCCTGCAAGCGTGAAGGCACAGTTTATGCTTGGCTACAAAGGCTATATCCAGTTGGCGCTGCGGACTGGTCAATACAAGCGCCTGAATGTGCTGGAGGTCAAGGCCGGGGAACTGAGCGGATGGGATCCATTTGAAGAACGGTTCCATGAGATGCACTTTATCGAAGATTTTGAAAAGCGTGCAGCGATGCCGACGGTGGGCTACATTGCACACTTCGAGTATATCAACGGCTTTGAGAAAACGTTGTACTGGACTGCAGACCAGATGATGGCTCATGCGGACAAGTACAGTCAGGCGTTCAGTGCAGCAGCATATAAGAAGCTGCTGAACGGTGAAATCCCGCAGGACGAACTGTGGAAGTACTCCAGCTTTTGGTATAAGGACTTCGACGGGATGGCCAAAAAGACGATGCTGCGTCAGCTGATTTCCAAGTGGGGCATCATGACCGCCGAAATGACCACGGCTTATGAGCGGGACGGGCGCGTTATGATGCCGGACAGCACAGGCAGTGGCCTGCTGCCGGAAGCTGCGGAGTATGCAGATGCCGGCCAGAGCGAGCAGGAACCGCCTAAAATTGAGCGGACAGCCAAGACGATGGACCTGCCAGAGCCGGAAGCGGATGACGTTGAGGAAGCCGTTGATTTGGCTGCACTCTGATGGTCAAGTACAACATTATCAGCACCGGCAGCGATGGCAACGCCACGATTCTGGAAGATTTTGTGCTGGTAGACTGCGGCGTGCCGTATAAGGCGTTGGAGCCGTATGTTCCGAAACTGAAGCTTGTGCTTCTGACGCATATCCACTCAGATCACTTCCAGAAGCGAACCATCAAGCGGCTTGCCAGTGAGCGGCCGACACTCCGCTTCGGGTGTTGCCGCTGGCTGGTGCCGCCGCTCATAGCTGCAGGGGTGCCGGAGCGTCAGATTGATGTACTGACCCCGCGAACGTTGTATGGGTACGGCCTGTGCAATGTGATTCCGGTAATGCTAGCCCATAACGTACCCAACTGTGGGTATAAGGTGCATTTTCCGTCTGGCAAGGTGATTTATGCCACTGATACTAACAATTTGGATGGCATTCAGGCAATCGGCTATGACCTTTATCTGATAGAATCGAACTACCGGGATGAAGATATACAAGCCAAAATCCAAGAGAAAAAGGTAGCTGGGCAGTATGCCTACGAACTGCAGGTGCTCAGAAATCACCTGTCAGAAGCGAAATGCAATGACTTTTTGGCACGGAATATGAAAGCAAACAGCGTTTATATTCCGATGCACGTCCATGTGGACAAGGAGAACGCGCATGATTGTGACAGCGAAAATTGAGAAGCTGGAGAACGGAAAGCTTGTCCTGAAACCCGACGTAGACATCAGCCGGTTTCTGGCGCAGAAGCGCCCCCGGCGGGTAGAAGTCCGTCTGGATGATGGCCGAACCATTTCCGCAGACCAGCGCCGCAAGATTTTCGCTATTATCCGAGATATTTCTTTGTGGTCAGGGCAGGAGCCGGAAGAACTTCGGCTTTATCTGGAATGGGATTTCTGTTCCCGCTGTCTGCGGGAGTGGTTCTCCCTTTCGAATTGCGATATGACCACGGCCCGAGAGTTTATTACATACCTGATTCAGTTTTGCTTCCATTGGGGAGTGCCCACAAAGGACAGCCTGCTCACCCAGACGGATGATATTGGCAAGTACCTGTATCTTTGCCTTGAAAATCGCCGGTGTGCAATTTGCAACCAGCCTGCAGAGGTGCACCATGTTGACCGCGTGGGCATGGGTCGAGATAGAGAAGCTATCGTCCATGTCGGGCTGAATGCGATAGCCCTTTGTCGGCGGCACCATGAAGAAGCGCACCGCAGAGAAAAAGCCCTGTTTGCTGATTACCATATCTATGGCATCAAGCTGGATCGGCATCTATGTAAAGTGCTTTCGCTCAATCAAAAACCGAAAGGGGAGGTGGAGCGTGGCGAATGATTACATAAAACTGTGGGTGAAGGATTACAGAGCATTGCTAGAACCGTTCAATGAAGCGGAACGGGGCCGAATTCTATGGGCTATGATGGATTACAAGGAAACTGGTTCAGAACCGAAGTTTCTGGGGAATGAGCGCTTTGTTTGGGCGGCAATAAAAGCCAAAATCGATGCTTCCAATGAAGCATACGAGCGTCAGGCCGCTGCCAATAGGGCAAACGGTGCCAGAGGTGGCAGGCCTCGCAAATCAAAAGAAAATCAGGAAAACCCAAAAAACCGAATGGGTTTTGAAGAATCCACAACTGAGGAAAATCCAGAAAAATCAACCGGCCCGCCTGATGACACCCCGGAAAGCTACTGGGTCTGGGCTGGATGCGACAGTATGCTTACGCCCTACATGGCAGCAGAATTTCGGGATTTGCGAGAAACCGGGGTGGAAGATGCTTTGGTGGTTGCTACGCTGGAAGAAGCGATGCGCCACCAAGCGAAGCACCCATGGTGCTATGCTAAGCGCCTACTCGATCAGGCAGCGGCGCAGCACGTTACAACGTTTGCAGAGTGGGAAAAAACTCACATCAAAAATAAAGGAAATCGGGTTGACCGAGAAACGCCGAGCGGAAACAACATTCTAGGTCTTACTGACAGCCTTGGACGAATAAAGAGAAGACCGTTCAAAAAACAGGATGTTCCGCAGGGCAAAGGGGGCGATTCCAATGGGGAGTGATGTTCGCCATGTCCGGGGTGAAGCACAGAAGGAACTTGTAAAAAAGTTTGAAGTGTTTTCGAGCAATGGTCGGTCACGCTGGCAGGTCTGGAGCGATTGGATCACCATGAGTGCTATTGCAGTGTCCAATGCGACAGATCAGAGCCACTTTAACGAACGCGAGAAGCAGTACTTATCAATCGCAGGAAAATACACGCGGCCGGAAATGGAAGCATTTACGGAAATGCTGGCCTTGTTGGTCGTGGCACTAGAGGACAACCCGGAACAGGACTTCCTTGGCGAGTTGTATATGTGCTTGGGGCTTGGAAACGACCATTCGGGACAATTCTTTACGCCATATCACATTTGCGAGGTCATGTCCGCTGTGACAACCCCGACAGAAGAATTCCAACAGAAAATCGGAGATAGGGGATGGGTTGCGGTCTGTGATCCGACCTGCGGCGCTGGGGCCTTGCTGGTGGCGTTCGCAAACGAATGCAGAAAGAAAGGCATCAATTATCAGACGAATGTGCTGTTTGTGGCGCAGGACATTGACTACATCGTGGGCATGATGTGCTATCTGCAAATGAGTCTGCTTGGAATGCCGGGGTATGTCGTCATCGGTGATACGCTTGCAAGCCCGTCTGTGTCTTATGACAAAAGGGGGCTGCTTCCAGTTGACAAAGGAAACGTCTGGTATACGCCGATGCTCAGGATTCCGGTTTGGCAATATCGAATCTTTATGGCGCAGATGGAACTGGTCACTCAACCGATAAGGAAAGAGCGTGTTGCAGATGCGCCAAAATCCGAACCACAAAAATCCCCTGAAGCCCCTAAAAAACTCGAGAAACCAAAGAACACGGAAAAGGCAAAAGCCGCTAAAAAGCCGCAAAGAGCGCCGGAACAGGAACCGGTGTTCTCCGAGGGCAAGGGTGGGCAACTTAGCTTTTTCTGATAGGAGGACAATATGGATTCCACCACACACACCACAACCACAGTTGAGTTCGTCGATTGGCGAGCTAAAGCAAAAGCAAAGCTGGAAGCTGAGGACAAGCTGTTCAAGGGCAGTCGTGCCGCAAAGAGCGTGCAGAGTTATGTTCTGCGGACACTGCTTGGCTTTGTAGACCAGGAGCCGCGGTTCGCAGAGGTCGTCTGCAACACGCAGCGCACGTTCTCCGAATGTTGCGCCGCTGTTGTCAACAACGCAGGCGAAGTTCTGTCCGACCTCGAAACCTACCGCCGCGCCGTGCAGTTTTACTTTCCGAATGCCGAGGTTTCGTTCAGCATGAACATCAAACTGACTGGCGCACCGCCTACGGAAGCTGAGATGCAGGCTCCGGCCACCGTCAAACCGGAAGAGGCATCCCCCAATGTTCCGAAGCAGGCGGCACCAGCTCACACAACCAAGCCTGCGTCCAAAGCAGAAAAGAAAACGGATGCGAAAAAGCCGGCAAAAAAGAAGAAGGAAACGCCTGCGGAAGACGATATGCAGCTTTCCTTGGATGGGTGGCTCTGATGATTTTAGGATTCAAAGGATTCAAGCCGGGGCTGATTGCTACGCTCGGCGATGGCAGCTATCAGTACCAGCCGGGCGAAGTGAGCAAGACCGAAAAGGCAAAATGCGCCAATACGGGCTTCCATTACTGTCTGGATCCGCTGGACTGCCTTAACTGGTATGCTTGGGACGGGAAAAACGAGTTCTGGGCCATCGCAGCTGGCGGTGATATCGATGAGGATGACTACCGGACGCGGAGTAGCTGTACCGAAATTGTACCGCTTCGCAGGCTGAAAGAAGACGAGTTCCTTCTTATGCACGCAAATTATGTATTTGAGCATCCGGCAGAAAAATTCGAAGATTGCTTCAAGAGACCGTTCCACATCGCGTATGGTCAGGGCAAGGAACTGGCTGGTGCACGT
>ENA-OPDA01002494-OPDA01002494.1-human-gut-metagenome-genome-assembly--contig:-NODE-2494-length-10524-cov-3.305187_pt1 | contig 10524 bp, 7 predicted proteins | sample MGYA00241253_ERZ501486 | MGnify/ENA primary metagenome ERZ501486 (study PRJEB25962, sample SAMEA2042510) | human gut metagenome | biome: human gut; feature: human-associated habitat; material: faeces... | reverse complement strand
GATGGCCTGAATCGCAGATACATATTCCAGGATAGTAGCCGTGTCGCTGTGATAACTCCCTGCGGTTCTGCATGATTGCTTCATTGAGGTGGGCTTCTTTCCTGTCAAGCACTTTTTCTTCCATACGTTCCAGCCCATCTTCAATTTTCTGAAGGAAGCTCATATCCTTCTCAATCAGATGATTAAAAAAGGCAAGCAGAAAATCCTGAATAGAGAACCCCTCATATAGTTCTTCCCGAATCTGTTCCACCATGTTCGGCAGTTTTGCATCATCACTCACAAACCACAGCATGTTCTGATACAGCAGGAATCCAAAAAGGAACGGCTTCTGCCTGTGCCCATCTGTCAACGGTGACCGGATAATTCCCTGAATACAATTATGAAAGAACTCTACTTTGCAGTATTTCTCACAGTTCAGACTGTGAAGCAGCTCCTTTTTACAGGGATGCAGGATTTCACTTGCTTCAAATTCCTTTAGTGTTGCTGCCAGTATCAGACACGTATTCTCTTGCTGGTTTTCTGTTCCATCCCAGCCCATTTTTCCCTGTATCGGTTCTTCCTGTATGGTTCCCATCCGGGTATCCAGTATATATTGTTTCATCACCGTCACCTCTCGTTCATTTTCTCTCCAAATAGCACAAGAGCGGAGGAGCATTTCTTCGCTCCCCCGCTCACCTGTATCTTCGCATTAGCCTTCAATGGCAATGTATTTCTTTTCTTCTACTGCCGGTTTATCTTTCTTCGGAACAAGCAGTTTCAGAATACCATGTTTAAACTCTCCTTTGATATCCGCTTCCGTAACATTCTCTCCTACATAGAAGGAACGCTCGCAGGCTCCGGCATAACGCTCCCTGCGGATATATTTTCCGGATTTCTTCTCCTGCTCATCCTTGTCCAGGCCTTTCGCCGCACTGACGGTCATATAACCGTTGTCCAGTGAAACCTTGATCTCGTCTTTCTTGAATCCCGGAAGATCCATTTCCAGTTCAAAGCCGGAATCTGTCTCTTTGATATCAGTCTTCATCAGGCGTTTTGCATTGTGTCCGTACAGTTTTCTTTCTGTCTTTCTCAGATCTCTATCATCAAAGAATGGAAAATCACTCATAAAATCATCAAACAAATTTTCTCCAAAAATACTCGGCATTAACATAAGTCATCTCTCCTTTTCTAACTTCATTTCATTATGTTTATTTACCAACATTTTCGGAACCGGGACGGTCTGGGAACTTTTCTTTTCTTCCTTTTCCTTCGTTCTGGCTATGTTATAGCACTTCTTATTAGCACTGTCAAGAGGTGAGTGCTATTTTTTTTTGTGAAGATTTTGTGAACGCTACAAGCCATGCAAAATGGTCAAAATAAACGCCCTGCAAGTTTACTTGCAAAGGCGTCTATTTTCGCTATTTTATAGGGCGACAGCCCGACAGCGAGGGAATTCTTTCCCGAGCTGTGCATGGCGTAACATTCTCTTTCTCACTCGATTTTCTTGGTTTGACCACATTTTTACGACAAATCTTTGGAAAAATATATTTGTCTGATTTTCTTACCACTCCTCATCTCTTTTATTATTAGATTTCAGGCATACTTGCTAATTTCTTCTATTCAGCCTTCCCCTCTGGGAAAATAATTTTAAACACAAAGAAAAAAATCACCATGGAAACTCCACCTGTAATAATTGTCACAAGCATGTTATAGACTGCCGGTGCCACATATGCAGATGCAACTGGCATCCACAGATTATTAAATCCATTACAAATCAGTGAAATTACCACCCATGCAACAAAATACCAAATTGCCTGATATACAGGATTTCCATGGCTTTTAAAAGTAATATTTCTCTGCAGTGGAAAATTGATACACTGTGCAAGAAATGACCCCAATTCATAACTGATAAAATAGCCAAGTCCACCACCGATCAGTATATTCCCCGTTGCATCACGCAATACATTATACCCCAGCAAACTCCATGTAAATTTTACTCCAAACAGATTCATGGAAACCTTTGGCCACATAAATTCTGTACCAGCCAGACCAATTCCCAAAATCCCTGGTAAAAATGTAAATACAAGATACTGGAATACTGTCACGCCCATACTGAATATAACAAAATAGAATATCTGATAAAGCCATTTTGCAATAGCAGAATGTTTCTCTTCAAAACATTTCCATATATTTTTTATATGATTCATCTGCACTTCCCTCCGGCTCCTTTTAATAATTTTTCATATTTCTTATTATTTCTTCTGTTTCTGAAATATCCGCCAACTACTTTTTTTACTCCAAGCATAAAATGGCCATTCACAGCATCGACAATTCCATATACCATTTCCATACTGACGGCCCCGCCGGTCATCTTGGCAATCCCCCGAAACGGCATATTGTAAATAAAAAGAATATTCAGATCCGGCTTTCCCTGTGCCTCACTCTTCTTTTTCATTTTTGTGAGACATCTATATATCAGTCTTGCAAGTCGGCTTTTTGCATAATACATCTGACAGATTGCATCATTGATTTCCAGATTTCCACTCCATCTCCCGTTCGGTATCTCATGGCCAAGAAGTTCACGAAATTCCTCATCTGATATTTTCTGCACGATTCCTGTATAATAGTAAGGCATTTTTGCCGGATTATACGGATACCCTTTACTATTTCCTGTTCTCTCAGTCATACCTGTTAAACGAATATCTGCAACACTGGCTCCTACCATAATCTGATAAGTTCCTGTTTCTATTTCCCACTGTCCCGTTTTTATATTCCAATAACGGAATGTCTTATCATCAAACGGAATCCTGAGCTGTCTGCTTTCTCCTGCCTTTAGATAAACTTTTGCAAAACCTTTCAGTTCTTTTTCCGGTCGGAACACGATTGCATTAGGAAGTCCTACATACATCTGAACAACCTCTGCTCCATCTCTGTCACCTGTATTGGTAACCGAAACTTTGATTCCATCCTCTTCTATGATAAGATCAGAATATGTAAATTCCGTATAGGAAAGCCCAAAGCCAAATGGATATTGCACCCGGACTTTTGAAGTATCATAATAGCGATATCCCACATAAACACTCTCTCGGTATTCCGATGTTTTCTCATTACTTGGATAATATCGGAATGCCGGTGTCTGTTCATAAGATATGGGATATGTTTCTGCCAGTCTTCCTGATGGATTCACTTTTCCGGTCAGAATATCCAATGTTGCAGAAGCGCCTGCCTGTCCATTCAGATAGCCATGCAAAATCGCTTTGCAGCAGGTGTGCCATGGCATTTCTATCGCAGATCCTGCACTCAGTATTCCAATAATATTTTCATTCACTTTACTGATATCCTGCAGAAGATCGATCTGATCCTGCGGAATACGCATATGGGTTCTGTCCAGTCCTTCTGATTCACTGATCTCATCAAGACCAAAGCAGAAAATCACAATATCCGCGTTCATAGATAAATTTAATGCAAACTTTCTATCATTCTCATCTACATCTCCATTTCTCTGATAGCCTCTTGTCATCCCCAAAATATTCAGATCATATTGTTGCAAAATCGCTGACATATCTTCTACTTTTGTTGGATTGACCATAGAAGATCCTGCCCCCTGATATCTGGGTGAAAAAGCAAAATCTCCAATAACAGCGATGGATTTTTTGGTATCCAGCGGAAGAATCTGTTTTTCATTTTTCAGAAGAATCATGCTTTCTGCTGCTGCTTTCCTTGCCAGTTGATGATGTGCATTTCTGTCAAAGTTTTTATCTGAAAGCTTCTTCCCTGATGTCAGTTCCATCACTGCATCCACCAGTTCTCCAACTCTTTCATCCAAATCCGCTTCCTTCAGCGTTCCATTTCGGACAGCAGCAATCACTTCTCTTGCAGAATCGTACCCACAGGACGGCATCTCCAGATTTGAGCCGGCAGCAACACCTTTCACATGGTCATTGCTTCCGCCCCAGTCTGTTACTACAATTCCATCAAATCCCCATTCTTTGCGCAGGATATCTGTCAAAAGATGTTTGTCCTCATTAGCATAAATCCCATTAATCTGGTTGTAACTGCTCATGATTGCTTTTGCGTGTCCTTCTTTAACAGCTATCTCAAAACCGGTCAGATAAATTTCTCTTAATGTCCGTTCGTCAACAACTGCGTCCATTGCCATTCTCCGAAGTTCCTGACTGTTAACCGCCAGATGCTTCGGGCAGGCATAAACGCCTTTACTCTGTATTCCACGAATATATGACGCTGCCATCTTCCCGGAAAGATATGGATCTTCTGAAAAATATTCAAAATTTCTTCCACATAATGGGCTTCTTTTAATATTTAATCCCGGACCAAGCAGGATATTTACATCCATACTTGCTGCTTCCTCTCCAAGAGCCTGTCCAATCTCTTCCCCCAGATCCTGATTCCAGCTGTTTGCTATCGTCGCTGCTGTGGGAAAACAAGTTGCATTCAAGGATGCATTCAATCCCAGATGGTCTCCTGCTCCTGCCTGTTTTCTGATTCCATGCGGTCCATCTGAAAGAAAGATGGACGGGATGGAAAGCCTGTCAATTTCTCTGGTCTGCCAGACAGTTTTTCCACTGAGTATCGCTGCCTTTTCTTCTATTGTCATCTTTTCAACCAATTTTTGCTGTTTCATAACTGTTTTCCATCCCACTTTCATCCTTATTCAGCATTCTTTCTTTTCTTATATCCTCTGATTACCAGTACTTCCATTCCTGCCATGAAAAGTGCTATTACAATGTCGATACCAATTCCTGCTTTTTTCCAGTTTTCCATACCTGTTTCTTCGTGTTCTCCATCATAAGCCCAGCTGCTTACAACTGTATACATGACATTTTTGCAGGCATTTCTCATCTGAAGTACAGATGTTGGATGCTCCGGATTGGCTACATTGTTCTCTTCTCCGTTGAATGTGGACAACATTACATCTACTCCATTTGCCAAAGCTGCATCTGCATTCATAAATCCATGACCATTGTTTCGGAAGAAGTCTGTAAGCGCCATTCCCCTGAATCCCCATTCATCTCTGAGAACTGTATTCATAAGGTTACTGCTTTCTCCAGTCCATTTATCTCCAAGGAAACTCCAGGAAACCATAACCGCATTTGCGCCACCCTGTTTTACAGAAATTTCAAATGGTTTCAGATAGATTTCCCGGATTGCCTGCTCATTTGACCAGACACTTACCATCTTTGCATTTCCCTCATACAGAGCAAAATGTTTGATATAAGAATAAACTCCATATTTTCTTGCTCCTTCTACTGCTTTTGCTCCCATATTTCCTGCAAGAACTCCATCTTCTGAAAAGTATTCATAGTTTCTTGCTCCAAATGCGGTTCTATGAGTATTCATACCTGGTGCATACCAGCCCTCTGCACCCATTTCCTGACTGATCTTGCCCATGCATTCACCCCAGGCCTGTGCAAGTTCCTTATTCCATGTGGAAGCAACCACAACTTCAATTGGAAATCCAATAGAACCAACTCCTGTAAAGTTGTTATTAATTGCTGCTGGTCCATCGAAATCAAGTGTAGCCACTTTTCCCACAGAATCCATGGCTGCTGTCTGATAACCAGCCATTGCAATCATATTTGCCATTTCATCAACAGTAAGCTGATCCAGAAGTTTTTCCCAACGAGGATCGTCATAATCAGCATCACGCATATCAGCTAATGTAAGTCCATTATCTGCTCCCGTTGTCGGCATTACATCCTCATCATTGAGATATGTAGTCTTATCAAAGTTGCTGTTCAGATGATATTCAGAAACATATGGCTCACCCAGCTCTGCAGATGCCGGTGCTGCTGTAGCCTCTTCATAATTTGCAAAATGATCTGCTCGTGATAAATATGTCACATCGCCTTTTGCATCTTCAAATACATTTGTTGCTGCAGTATCATCTGATGCTCTTTTATTTTCTCCCTTATATACTACATCTTTATCTGCAGTATAAGTTTTCTGATCCAGCACAGTATGTGAATCGCTGTTGATAGAAATCACATAATCGCCTTTTTCAAGAACATATGCTTTTGCATTATTCTCATCATAAGAGGCCATATCTTCTATACTGAATGTAACTGTAACAGTCTGAGATTCTCCCGGCTGAAGCAGATCTGTTTTTGCAAACTCGATCAGATTTGCAGAAGATTTCTCAATTCCGCCATTTGTATATGGCGGTTTATAATACACTTCTACTACATCTTTTCCGGCAACATCTCCGGTGTTGGTTACTTCTACATCTACAGAAATCTGTCCGTCTTTTTCCTCCAGTTCACCCATTTTCTGTTCAAATTCCGTGTAACTCAGACCATATCCAAATGGATACTGTACAGTCTTATCGTAATCAATCGCACCTTCCTGTGCAGCTGTTTCATAGTACTTGTATCCTACATAAATACCTTCCACATAATTGGTAAATGCCGGAGCATACACCTGCGCAGTTCCTGCGTTCATTCCTTCAACGGCCATATCTGCCAGATTTGTATACTCCGTTTTTTCTGCATTATTCCACCACGGAGCAGTCGTCATATCATAAATAAATGTATCCGGTGTTTTTCCGGAAGGATTGACTTCACCTGAAAATACTTTACCAAGTGCATTAAATCCCACATTTCCCGTTCCGGGGCACCATACAACAGATTTAATCTGAGGATATTCATCTGCGAAACCAAGTTCAAACTGATTTGCTCCATTATAAACCACAATCACATTATCAAAGTTTGAGCAAACCATATCCACCATATCTCTCTCAGTTTGTGAAAGCTGTAAATAATGCTCTCCCTCAGGAAAATCATCATATTCATCTGAATTATTATCATATGCTGCTTTTCTTACATCCATAGGAATATCATTATGACCTTCACCTGCTTTTCTGGAAAGAACCACAACTGCCACATCAGAATACTCTTTCGCACTTTTAATAAGCTCATCACTGTAAGTATCTACAGGTGGCTCCGGTAATGTCCAGCTCTGTTTCTGGATAGACATTTCCGGATTATCTGCACCATAATTGTTATAAAAATCAACCAGTTCCTGGTTAATAGAAAATCCGGCATTTTCAAGTCCCTGATTCAGACTGACAATATCATACAGATCATTAATTCCACCGGAACCAGCTCCTCCGTAAGCCGGATTAATAGATTCCCAGCCAAAAATATTCAGTTTTTTTGTTTCATTTAAAGGAAGCAGGCTTTCATTCTTCAGAAGAACAATTCCGTCTTCCATAATTTCTTCTGCTACTTCCGCAGCTTCTTCATTTGTTTCATCGCTTAAAGTTCCATTTCCCGTTGCCAGTCCAATCAACGTAGACATTGGTCCAAAACAGATCATATTCACGCAGACAACAACTGCAAGAACCATTGCGATCGCAGCTTCTCCTCTTATCAGAAATCTTTTGCCCCTGGACATCCTGCGGCATGCGATCATAATTACGATTCCAATTACAAGTGCAGCAATAATACCGATAATATACGGTTTGCATAATTGTAATACCGCCAGAACATCTTCCATTTCAACACTGATCATTCTCTTTTTTCCTCCTTTGACTCTCTCGTCTTTTTCAGGTATCATTTCCTGTTGACATTACTATAACATGGTTATTATTTCGTGCCGTTTTTGGCACAAGATGCAGCAAATATGGCACAAAATACTAAAAAAGGTCCACCGGACCTGTCGTATGCTTGGCAACAAAAATACCCAGAGCATTACAATACTCTGGGTAAAAGAATCTTTAATTCAAACCAGTTCTGCTGTACTCCAAATACTACAGAACCATCATATTTTTCTACAGCTTTACGAATACTCTTCAATCCAAAACCATGGTTTTTACTATCCTTTTTTGTTGTTGTAATCAGATTCTCTTCATTTTTGGAAATTTCTGCTTCACAATAATTCTCTATCTTGATGAACACAAATCCTTTTTGAGCGGATACTGTCAGATGGATCAGTCTTTTTTCCGGATCTGGAATTAAAATTACATGTTCAATCGCATTATCCAAAGCATTTCCAAATATAGAACATATATCTGTTACATGCATATGATCCAATAATTTTCCATCTGCCACACAGGTAATCTGTATATGATTTTTTCGACAATGGAAAATCTTAGCTGCCAAAATCGTATCAAGTACCTGATTCCCCGTTCTGCTTATATTCTCAAAAGCAGCGATTTCCTTTTCCATGGAATCAATCCATTTTTTTCGTTTTTCTTCATCTGATTCCGCGCGAAGTCCCGTTATCTGGTGTTTCAGATCATGGTATTTCATTTGTATGAGATCCAGGCTGTCCTGATAATTTCGGTATTGATCATACTGGCTTTTCAGCATCACGTTCATTACTGAAAGTTCTTTCTCGGCAACATACTCACTGATCCTGCTCTGATAAGCATGCAGGATTGCAATTCCTCCAAAATCGATCAGTGTTCTGATAGAAAAAATATCTGCACGTTCTCTGCTCGCAAATGGTGCATTTTCATTTAAAAAGCTCAGATTACTAAAAGCAAAGATTGCAACAGCCATGATTGCCGCCGCTGCTACTTCCTTTACTGTCATCTGTTCAAGATAATTCTGCTTCAGAAGATCTTTTTCTAAATAAATATCAATAGTAAAGCAGCCTCCAAAAACAACCATCGTAATCAGAATTTCAACCCCGAGGCTCTGATTCCCCCATGCCTGTACAATAGATACCATCTGCCACTGCAGCGAAGCTGCAAACTCAGCAAGAACAAATGCACGGGCACAGCAATAAGCCGCTCCCAGAGGCTTCATATTTCCTCCGACCATAAGAAATCCATACATCATACCTGCAGCGATCATCATACAGGGAATCCACAAAATTTCAGTTACGCTGCCTGTCAAAGTCAGAAAAATACTCTGCATTGCCAACATGAAAAGACTGCCTATAAGAAAATGTACAGATTTCATGTTTTCTTTTTTTAGGATATAAAGATAAACCAGACATGATCCCCACTCTGCTATTGCCGTATAAATTCTTGGAATATCCTGATATAACATAGTATCCTCCATTTCGCATGAAATCATTCCATATTGAGGTTTTGCAGAAGCAGATTCATGAATTCTTTTTTTCTGGTTCTGCTGACAGGTATATGTACATTATGAATCACACAATCAGAACCAACAAATCCCTCTACATGATTCATATTTACCAGATATCCCTTTGCACATCGAAAAAAATTATGTACCGCAAGTTTTTCTTCGAGTTCTTTCATCGTAATTCTTGAACAGTAATCTCCTCTCGAAGTATGATAAATTACATTATGTCTCTGCCCCTCAATAAAATAGATATCTGCTATATTTATCTTTACAACTCCTTCCCCAATCGGAATCGTAAGAAATTCTTTAACCTCAGAGCGCATACGTCCAACTGCTTTATCCAGTTTCTGCGAAAAAGAAAAGTACTCAACTGGTTTTACTACATAATCCATTGCATCAACTTCATATCCACGTACTGCATATTGAATCATATTTGTAATAAACATAATAATTACTTTCTGATCCATCTGACGGATTTTTTCTGCTGCTGTCATACCGTCCATGAACCGCATCTGAATATCCATCAGAATAATGTCAAAACCGCCACTGTAATTCTCAGTGATATCTTCTCCATCACCAAATACCGTAACCTTTATTGATCTTCCCCTTTCCGTTTGATATTTCCGGATATACTCTGTTAATTGTTTTACGTAAATTTCTTCATCTTCCACAATTGCAATCTGTATCATCCTATACCCTCCACAAGAATTGCATTTTTTGTAACTGTTCAAGCCCGCACAATATAGTTCCAGGTTTTTACTGTTATTTTATAAATAACTTTTGTTTTAGTATATCACTGCTTCATTCCTGAGTCAAGTGGATGTAATATTACAAATTACACCTGTATAATCTGGTTTTCTTTTATCGTATATCCACAGTTATCGCATACACTGTCGCCAACTGTTTTTCCATCTCTCACAAATACTTCTATATCTGCACTACATTTCGGACATTTAACTTCTTCAATTGAAGTCATGTTTCTGGCGTCCATACATCCTGAAAAAAATCCCATCTTTTCACCTTTTTCCTGTATATATTCTATTATTTTCTTAACCTAATTTTTCTTTTATTTTTTTATCTCATCTACTGCTGTCTGGCTGAAATCATAAGGAGAAACTCCCTCTCTGTCTGCATTCATAATTTCCGGATTATAATGAACAAATCCCAGCAAATCACTTTCCGGTATTCTGTCTTTCACAAATGCTTCATCACTTACATCCCTGATTTTATTTGCAACAACTCTTACTTTCTTTACCCCCAGTTCTTCTGCCAGACGCTTTACGTTTCTATAAGTCTGAACACTTCTGGCTCCTGGCTCTATCACAACGATAAACTGATCCATGCCTTCTGTTGTCCCTCTTTCAAGATGTTCCAAACCTGCTTCCATATCCAGCAGCACAACATCCTCTCTGTGCAGAATAAGATTGTTGATGATCCGTTTAAGCATTACATTTTCCCCTACTGTCAGATGTTTGATAAATTGCTTTAA
>ENA-OPDA01002493-OPDA01002493.1-human-gut-metagenome-genome-assembly--contig:-NODE-2493-length-10526-cov-2.069239_pt1 | contig 10526 bp, 6 predicted proteins | sample MGYA00241253_ERZ501486 | MGnify/ENA primary metagenome ERZ501486 (study PRJEB25962, sample SAMEA2042510) | human gut metagenome | biome: human gut; feature: human-associated habitat; material: faeces... | reverse complement strand
GCTAGTAGGCTAGTTTGCTAATGAGTTATTCAGCTAGCTTGCTATTCAATTAGATTTCTATCTAACTACTCTTATCCAGGCATATTACTGAACCGCAGGGGATCACTGCCAGCATAGAAGCCTGAAGGGCCGAAATACGCAACCGCGCGGGTGCATCTAATCTGTTGCGTTTCATGGGTTCATTTCGAAGGTTATGTTTCTTAGGATGCATCTCTCGGCTTGGCCCCACGGCTTGCACCCTCTGGGCGTTTGCCTCATGTGCTGATATCACAGGTCGCACCTCCCGGGCTTTCGTCTCACCGACTCATTGCATAGGTCCATTGCATAGCTCGCGCCTCGAAAGCTGATAGGCCGCATTTCATGAAGAGCATGCACTTGCCCCAAAACGACCTTATGTCTACTTATAGAAATGCTCAATCCCGGCTGTCGACACCAGAGAACTCCCCTTTTCACGCTGCTTTCGTAGGAGCATAGGTAAATAGTAGGCGGGGCAATAAACTTTAGTTTTGCCTTGCAGGAAGCATGAAAATATCATTGCAGAAACGAAGAGGGAACCCTTATCCCCGAACGCACAAGCCGCCCTTAAACTATTTAGTCCATGCCATCTAAGCGCGTCCCCTATTGGTCTCATTCACGTACAAATCGCACCATTCGTTTGAATCTTTTTATTGCTCTATCCAAGTGATCTATCGCATTTTCTTAGAACTCTTCAAGAGCAAATCGCCCTTACGCGAATGCTCTCAAGACCATGAAACCAAACACTATTCCGTTTTCTCAATAAGTGTTAAGGACCCTTCTTCCAGTCCGACATCACTGGAATGATTGATTCCATGTCCGCGTCTTCCTTTAGTAAATTTTGATCTATATCGAGATATCCGTAGCCCCCCCTGCAACTTATTTCATCAATCTGTTTCTTGCTTTTTCATAAGACAGAACGAACTCCCTTTATTCCAAACCCGATTCGTCCCCCTCTCCTTTTCCCTCTCCCTTTCCCTCTACCACTCTTGTGCATCAGAGAGCCTTGTTCCCTCTCGCCATTATTTCTTTCACGTGTGGCAATCCTGCTCATTTGAGTTCTATGACCCGTGTAAAATCTCAACTGCATTCTTATTTTATTGTCCCTCACTTTATTCTGTTTTTACGTAAACCACGTACGATTTTCTCTTACAAGCGGGCTTTTTCTTGCGACTTGCTAATAAGCTCTCTGCCCTTCAGCACCACCAGGTTCCGCTCCTGACATGAAAGCGAAAGCCATCCAGCCCTCAACCCCCTACCCTTTTTCGCCGATTATCGGCGACCTTCGGATGAGGCTATAACGCTATGCCGAAACCCAATTTCGTTCTTACGCTGTTTAGGTCTAAATTCGGTATCAATCACAGTTTTCTCGTGTATTCTTTACGGCGTAAAGGTTAACGTTATTCCTGCTCGTTCGACTGTTTAATATTTCGACATTTTATGACATTTAATTTAATGCAGGGTCCGAAGCATTGCCTATTTTCTTCCTTATTCACATCTGGAAACAGCTTCGCAGCTATCCCCTCACGCGCATTTTCAGCTTCAATTATTCTGCGCACGCCTGGTAAGCGTTATTAAGCGACGCGATTTGCTACCCAGTAGTCACAGAGCACATCCTTCTATTCGCCCCGTGATCTTATTGCTTTCTCAATTTTTGTCAGCGCAGTCTAATTAATAGGTCTTCTTAAGCTTGCGTTTTTATTGCCCCTGGCTCTTCTCGTATGTGATTCGACGACGAGATCAAGCTTTTCTTAATTGCATACTGGCTTTAGCACCTGATATATCGGCCTTGTCCCATGCATGCATTGACCCTCAAAAAGTGCTCTCGCCACCGCGCGCGAAGAACGACTCAATAGTGAATTTCTTCCAATTGAATCCGATGATTAACTAGTTTCCCTGGTCTCCTTGCCTGCTCTATTTCAGACAGTTTAAGACCAAATTGCAGCCGCCCCCTCATGGTCTTATTCGAGTCGTTTTATAATCCGCAATTCCCTTTATGGGGCCGTCTGTCTTAGTATGCGATAAATAATGAGGCGTCGATTGCAAAACAAGCGCGCATCGCAGCTCCGTCCCCTGAACTCCGGAAGAAAACGCCAAGAATTCTTATGAGAACATGGCCCCAACGACCAATCGCTCGCTCGCTTCGCGAATGCGGCCTCTCTATTTTCACTGCATTCGATATGCCGCAGTTTTCAAATCCCTGCCGCGATTCCAAATACCATCGATATGATTTCGAATTTCTTGAACAACCCCCTGCCAATAACAAGCAGATAAACGATACTTCGCTGTTTATGCGCCATTCAACAAGAAGGAAAACCAGAATGTAGTATTGCCGCTAAACAACGCACCTTAGGGAGCAAGCGAAAAGCCCATCGGATCCGTCCTTCAACGAGTCGCACTTCTCGACCTTGCTTGCATGCGCCCGCGGCTCGCCATCACCCCGATTCGCCCTCAATACCAACACGGAAGGATGGCATGAGCTAAACCGACTTAAGAATCGAACGAAGAACCTCATATAGCGCGAAAAGAGATAGACGTGACCAAAAAAGACCCCGTCTGAGACGCCTCCTGCGACAAGATATCCAATCAAAACGTGTACTTGTACCATTTTTCTCAAAATAGGGTCTTATTTTCGCTCTCAAGGCCGATTTCGACCATGTGCGTACTTTTTCCTCGGTCCTCGTTCTTTTCCGGGAGAATGCTCTATGGTTACCCCGACTCACAACATCGACCCCAACAGAAATGCGTCCTTCACTTAGAGATCACCATGGGAGCTTGGCCTTCCCACCCTTTTCTTGCACCAGCTTTTTAACGCACCGCATCTTATGATGCGCCTTTGCCGCTTCCCCGCCGCTTCCTCGTGCGTTCCCTAGCCATCCCTGCCGCTTCTTAGTTGTTTTTGACTTCTTATCATGGGGTCTTCACTAATTTTACTATGATTGATATTTTGCTATCTTCCTAGCTATCTAGCTATTCTTACCTCATATTTTGCCTGTTCATAAAGCACTTCATACGCTTAGTGGTAGACTTTCTCTGCATAACAATTCGCGTTCATCCAAAAGGAATGTTAGTAGCAGGCTACCTTGCTAGTTTGCTACTCTGATATCTCACTAACTCCAAATGGCCACTCTACGCAGCGGCTTAAGTTAAGGATTTTGATCAAAGCAAGACTCTAAACAGCCCCCAAATTCTTGAGAATCAAATCCATATTCGATTGCATTTCGACCCATGACAATCCTCAGCCGCTCTGCATATGCCTTTGTTGCACGTCGCTCCGCACAGGCAACCGACCAAACAACTGCACTTCTTCAGAAATTAGGGACGGTCATACGCTGTTCAAAACGGGCGAAGGGGGGCGGGGGAGTGTTTCGTTCGACATTCCTCGTGAATGAAAGGGTGCTAGAGCCTCTCTCGTAAGCAGAGCAAGACATACGAGCGATTCTCTTACAGAGGCAAAAAAGAAGGGGAGTGATATTCCGCATTCTTAGCCCCACATGCACATCCCCCCAAATGGCGCTTCCGGCATAAGGTAGGGGAGCGGGCAAAACATGAGACATGCGCAACGGAGCAACCGGGTCCATTGCTCCGTTGCGCCAAAGCTCAGCCAATTCGGGTATAGCTACCCTAATAGATGCTATTAGGGTAGCTTGCTATTTTGCTATCTTTAGACTACACAAACATAGCTTTCGAATCCACTTACGAACCGATTGAGCGAAACAGCAATACTATCAATCTAGCTAAATATTTCACTACATCATTATTCTGTTATGAGCCTATTTTCCTACTTAGCTACCTTGCTAGTTAAGTATCAGAGTAGCTAATAAGCAGGCTATCTCGTTAGTATGATATCGAGTTATTTGACTATTCTGCTAGCTGATTAGCTGGCTAGTCTAATCGCTTTTTAGCTTATTAGTTTCATATCTCGCTATTTTGTTAGCTGGGTAGCTGCATAGCTTGGGAGTTTCCTATCCATCTATTTTATTAGTCTGTTATCTTGTTATTTTCATATCTCGCTACTACTATATCTAGCTAGCTCTTTATCTTGCTACTTAATGACTCTTCTAGTTCGCTAGCTTGCGAGTTATCTACTTCGCTACCTGAATAGCTAATTAGCTCGATAGCTAAATATGCGGCTATTTAATTATCTAAATAGAGGGATATTTTGTTAGTACGATAAGGTGTTAGCTGAATATCGTGATAAAATGCTACTCAGATAGATTGATAAGAATTTAGTAATCCCAGGTAGAAGGTAAAAATGGGCAAAACATACTCAGTGGCAAACCGAAAAGGTGGTTGCTCAAAAACAACGACAGTAGGCGCACTTGCATCTGGCTTGAATGAGCTTGGCTGCAAAGTCCTTGTTATAGACATGGACCCCCAAGGAAATATTTCCGATTGGGCTGGCTTTAACACCGATGGTCAAAACACCACCTACGAAGTAATCACGAACCGCTGCGAAGCTTCTGAGGCGATTTACGAGACAAAACATTACGATTTGATGCCTGCAGATAACGACTTGTTCGCATCAGAAACTGAGCTTGCTAACGCAATCGATCGTTATGAACATATGCGCGATGCTTTGAAATCGGTCAAAGATGATTACGATTTCATTCTTATCGATACGCCACCAAATCTGTCGACGCTGTCAATCAATGCTTTCGTGGCATCCGATGGCGGTATCATTGTCACGACCGATACTGGTGCATTTTCAACAAAGGGCATGAATGATCTTGCTGAAACCCTTGCTATGGTGAGCAAAAAATTAAACCCTCAAGCAAAGGTAATTGGCATTCTGCTTACGCGTTTCAACCCACGCTTCAATGCAATGAAAGTCATGCGTGAAGTTACTGAGAAGTTCAGCGCATACTTCGAAGCACCTGTTTACGACACCTTCATTCGACAATCGGTAGCCGTTATGGAATGCCAAATGGAATCGGTTGACCTCTTCGACGCACCGAAGCAATCAGCAGCCATTGCCGACTATCGCGCATTTGTCGCAGAATTCCTTCATAATGAAAGCGCCAAAGAGCAAGAGAGCGAGAAGTAAATGAGCAGGACCGGAACCGACCCCAACAAGATCCTGATGGGAGACCTGAAACCTGAACTGGCCGCAAAGGCCGACATGCTCTCGAGCAAATTTGCGCCAAAACCTAGACGCGCAGTAGAGACCGAGGAGCCAGCCGCACAGGCTCCTGCAAAGCAGGCCAAAGAGACATCGATCCCCGTTGCCAAGAAAAGAGCCAAACAGGAAAAGAAAGTTGAAGCAGCTCCCGTTGAAGAAGAGCTCACCCAAATGAACATTCGTATTCCTGTAAGCCTTAAGCGTGACATTGACAGGATCGTCTTCGAAAAGAAGTACGCAGGCGAAGATGTGAATATCAAGAGCCTTGTAAGCCAATGGATTCAGGAGAGCGTCAAGAAGGAACTGCGCAAGAATGGCTAGTCGCCTCCCGGTACGCGTCCCGCTCTATGGAGACGCGTACCAGTTCGTTCCCGCACGAACAACAATTCTCAATCCAGCGCTTAAAGGGGAAGCTACGCAGCTCTATCTTCTATGGGCCACAATAGGGGAGGGGAGCAATAAAGGCATACTTTCTGATATAACGAATGATGAAACTATTCCTATTTTTGCATGGCTGAGTGACGATGAACGTTTTCTTACAAGCGCATATCAACAAGACTACGAATTCATTGAATGTGTAAAAGAAATCGTGACGTTCAGCAACTTTCCCTCTGGGTCACAAATTGAGCTTGCAATAGCAAAGCCCCAGGTCACAAACGATGGACCTGGCATGGTTGCACGCTTTTCCATAACAGTTTAATAGCTAAATAGATTACTAGCCTGCTATCTACGTATTAGAATAGTTAGATAGCAGGCTAGTTTAATATATCAATAGCGAGCTAGTCCTAGAAAAAGCAAAGTACCCATAGCAATAAACTATATAGAATGGTTACCCGATCTCATATCATCGACATTTGCCAAATCGCATGCAGCAACCCAATATTTCAAGACGGTAGGGTAGGAAATACCCGTAACCTTGGAAACAAAGTTCTTCGACGCACCAGGATTTTCAATCAAAACGCTCGCGATTGCCGCCGTTTTCTCATCGCGAGATTTTTGAGAATATGCAGGACGAGCGACCTCCTCGAGGTGAGCGACACGCGTACGACCATTACGCTTCTCCGGCTCGCCAAATGGATCAAAACCAAGAGTGCGAACTTCAGAATTCCTCGTCTGCCAGTTATCCTTCTTGTAGCCCATCAAAGCGTTATCGATATCTCGGCGGGTGAGGGGAGTGCCCATTTTCGCCCATGGGGTATTCAACAAGTCTAAATAATCGCGCTGCAATTCTTTACGCGTTTTAACAGGCTGAACCATCATGTACGCAACTCCAGCGAGCATATAAAGCGACAAATAACGCCTGCCCAAAGGTACTTTTGGCAGATTCTCATAAATTGTTTGGTACACGCCTCCCATTTCGCCTGCAATCAAGGGGTGGGGGCGCGTCTTCCAACGGGATCGGACGGGACGCCTATTCCCAGATTCCTGTTTTTGTCCACGGCGACGCACGCCCTTTTGAATAAGGATGCTCGCACCAGGAGCGTTCAACGAGGCAGCGGTATCGAACTCGGCCTGAGTCAAATTACCTTTCTCGTATAAATCGCGAATAAATACGAGCTGATCTTCACTTGCGGGCTTTTCTTCAAAGGCCTTCTGGCGAGCTTCAATCTCGTCGGCGATATCCTCAAACGACTTCCACCGCACATCATCTTCGCAAAGAACCAGTTCAGAATCATATGGCAAGCGATCGAAAGAAGCCAAAACATGAGAAAGCGAAAGCGGATTCACCGTTGAATGTTTGAAAACGCGGTCAACGGGACAAAAGCAGCGAACAACTTCACCGCGCTTCGTAAGCGACCCCGGAGCGCGAAACCCGTGATTAAGCGAGGTGCAATGCGTATCAAGCACGCAAGGAAGATCGAAGCAGATAAGGCCGTAATATGCATAGAGCGCATCGGCCAAAGCCTTGTATTTCGTACGTCGGGGGTTATGGATTCGGAACGTTTGCAAGGGCTCATCGAAAATGTACCAGAGGTGAATCCCTCGACCAGTAAGGCAGACGTACGACGGCAAAAGCCGTCCATCAATACGCTCGAAAATTTTTTCCAAAACAACGGGATCAATTGGACCATCTTCATCTTCGACGCCGTTATGCGACGGATCGATATCGACACAAATCGCATTGAGCGTTCGCTGCTGAGCGCGCTGAGTGTTAAGAGGCATACGATATGCGCCATTACGAGTCTGGAACCGCCCCGTGAAAATGAGTGCAGGCTCATTGCGAATCGAAGAAAGAAGGAACTCGATGTCGGCAAGAGAATCGCATGCGTAAAGCTTATACGTTTGCTCGCGATCGTCATGAAGGTGTAGATAGCTTACGAGCACTTCGTTATAGGCGTGTTTCTCAGGATCGCCCAAACCAAACAAGTCAAAGTAAAACTGCAAAGCAGTAGGCGGAACGGTCATTACCGGAGCAATCGGGCGAATTACAAAAGAACCGATGCTCGAATCGAAATGCGAAGTACCCGATGAAGCCAAAGCCGGCTCAACGTAGGTCAAAGCCTCATAACCCTGAAGAAGCTCATCGCGCGTTAAGTCAACGGAGAGTTCAACAAATCCGTTTGATTCAAGACAGTCAGTAAGTGCCGTAGCAGATGCGTTGTAGCGACGAAACTCAGCTTCAGCACGAAGGCTTTCAGCAATAGCCTCATCAAGATTGAACGTAGAGAGAGGGGAGGGTTGAGCCAAAACGAGCAACTCCAAACATCGATCTTCCAAACCCATAAGGGTGACACTAAGAACGGTAAGATTTTATAACATGAAAGCCTAAAGGTCCATTGCGAGTAAACAAGCGCACGGAAGTTGTAAATGAGCGGCAAGCAGAAAAACAGCAAGTTCCGCATCGAATTTAAGGGGGTTTAAAGGTCTTAGGTACCAAAAAGCAAGTATTGGCATCTACCCGCATAAATTCGGGCGTTAGAAACCGCGAGAGTGCCCCCTATGGGCTCATGAAGCGGCTCAGCCTGCTCCGTCTTCATGGAGTCGACGCAGGCTCTGGAGGAAGAAATCCTCGACGCCTTCAAGGAGCGCCCACCGCAGTTAGGAAGATCAATCAATTGTCGGGCAAGCTGGTTTCGAGCGAATTTCTTCATATTTTAGACTAAGGTTATAAAATCTAATAAGTAAAGATATCGCGTGCTATACAAAGTATAGTTTCTTATAATACCAGCTCGTACCGATGGTTTTACAAGTCGTTGTCTAGAACGATGAAAACGAATAAAAGAAAGCTAGAGAGCACTGAAACCACCTGAAAAGGAATTCAGGATGCTCTCGCCGCTGGTAAAAATGGCAGGCTCGAAACCCAAGATGGAGCAAAGGCCGGCAGGTATCACACCATAGGAAACCCCTTAATATAAAAATCGCCTCCTACCTCGAGGAAAACAGAGATAGAAGGCGACTAAAGAGTAGGAGTAATATCCGATGAAAACCTTATAAGTAGCTATAGATGTATATCACTTATATCAGTACAAAGGAATCGCATCGGCAATAACAAATAGAGAGGCAGATTCGTTTCCCCGAAGCGTCTAATCTAAAAGGCGTGAGATATTATTCTCGGCAGCATTCTTAATGCGATCGATATTGTGAGCGTAAATCATCGTTGTGGTGATATCGGCATGACGGGCCATTTGCTGGGCTTCACGCTCGCTCGCGCCGCCAAGAAGGGAAAACGTAATGGCAGTATGGCGCAAAGAATGAGCTGTATAGCGAGGGTCGTCGATACCTATTTTCCGCATCGCTTCTTTAACAATGCGAGATACAGAACGCGTTGTAAGCCTCTCGCCAGAATTCCTTCGAGCAACCGAGGTAAAAAGGGGGGAGCTGCCACGTGAATCATCGCGCATTCCAAGGTAATCGCGAATAGGCGCTAAGGCACTTTCAGTTAGCACGACATAGTTGTCTTTACCGGGTCGACCCTTGCCCTGGATATAGAGCACATCAACGCCCGATACCGTTCGAATATCGCCGCAATCGGCACGAACCACTTCAATATCGCGCAATCCGGTACGAAGCATAAGATTCAACAGCGCAAAATCACGCATGCCTGCTTCCGTCTCTCGATCAATTGACGAAAGCAAACGACGGGCCTGACCAACCGAAAGAGATGCTTTCTTGAAATCCCGCGAGGCTCTTTCACCTCGAACGCCACGTGCGATATTAGGTATGCCATTTTCTTCCGCGTAAGAGAAAAACGATCTCACGGCACCAAGATAATTAGAAACGGTCGTAGGTTTTAAACGTTTATCAACAGAAAGGTATTCGCGAAATGAAATGATATCGCGCTTCGTAAGGGTATCGAAATCAAGAGACGTGTCTTTCACGAAGCCGCAGAATGATTTAAAGGCTCGTTTATACGTGTTCTTCGTCGATGAGGAAAGATCGAGAGAATCGAGCCACTGCGCAACAACCTCTTCATCAAGCGGAGCAAAAGAAGAGTCCAAATTACCCACAACACACCGCCCGTCGAATCGATAACGTTTTGCTGTAGCCACCAAAGCATCAAAGGGCGCTCATTAAAGAAAGCGAGCCAAGGCAAATGGTGGCTGGAAACCGTAAATTGCATTAATCATCTCTATGATAGGACACCGGTTCAAAGCCAGCTATCAGAAAGAAGCATTCCTTTTGACATCGAGCAACGAGAAGGTCGGAATCACCGAACAAGAGCGCCACAACAATTAAAAGATAGACCAAGGCGCGGCAGCACATAGAGTTGGCATACATGCTCGCCAAAGCGCACATCAACACCAAAGACCTCATTAGACGAGCAATAACCATTGTTGTCATCTGGATCGATCGCATTCCTCGCTACAATGGAAACGTTTTGCAAACAGAGAGGAATAATCAAAATGGAAAAAGGTAACCTTCGGGCGCTTGCTCCGATCGGAGTGTTCCTTGTGCTTTACCTGGGCCTGGGAATTCTCTTCGAGTACATCCTGAAGATTGAGATGGGTTTCTACAGCATTCCCATCGTCGTAATCTTCTTGGTGGCGCTTCTAGTGGCATGCTTCCAGAATCGCAAGCTCAGCTTCGATGACAAGCTGGCAATTATGGGGCGCGGCATTGGCGACAAGACAATCGTCACCATGATTCTCATCTTCATGGCAGCCGGTATATTCGTAGGCACCGTAGGTCGCAACAGCGCCGAAAGCGTCGCGTACCTCATGCTTTCTTTCATCCCACCCGAGTTTGCGGTGGCCGTTTTGTTTGTCGTGAGTTGCTTCGTTTCACTCGCGATGGGAACCTCGGTGGGCACCATCACGCTCATCACGCCCATCGCCATCCCCATTGCCGCGGCAAGCGGCTATTCCCTGCCGCTGTGCATCGGCTCGGTCATGGGCGGAGCGATGTTCGGCGACAATCTGAGCTTCATTTCCGACACCACCATCGCCGC
>ENA-OPDA01002486-OPDA01002486.1-human-gut-metagenome-genome-assembly--contig:-NODE-2486-length-10551-cov-3.810595_pt1 | contig 10551 bp, 10 predicted proteins | sample MGYA00241253_ERZ501486 | MGnify/ENA primary metagenome ERZ501486 (study PRJEB25962, sample SAMEA2042510) | human gut metagenome | biome: human gut; feature: human-associated habitat; material: faeces... | reverse complement strand
TCGTGTATTCCTCAAAAGTTGTGTCCTTATCTGGCAACACAAGGTCAGCTACTTGAATGATATTGAGCTGATTATCCAGACTGATAGCATTTTCCACCGTACCGTCTGAAAACAGCAGGTGTGCAAAGTCGTAGTCCGTGAAGCTGTCGATATGGTCTGCGATATTTCTTGATATGGGCGTATCTTCACGGCGTAGCTCGTCTATCACATGGAGCAAGCCCCGACTGTCGCTCTGGGTAACGGAGCGTACCGCTTTTCGTAACACGGGGAATTTTTCGCCGTCCCTAGAGGAAATACCCGTAAGGAATGTTAAGATGTCGATTGCCAGACTTTCAGCGTCTTTTACATTCTTCATAATCACAAACGGGTCAAGAAGTCCTGCATTGTCCTTGTCGCTGGTAAGGTTTACGATATTGATTTCATGGGCTATCTCTGGGAGCGTTTCTTTCCAGTTTCCACGCTCACTTTTAGGGTCTAACAGAAGTGCTTGACCGCCAAACAGCACCGCATAATATACCAGAAGATTGTTGCAGAACGACTTTCCACCGCCAAGCGAACCGACAAAAGCAGAAGCAAGGGCGTTGGTAACTGTACCTTTTACACCTTGACTGGCAAGGGACGGTTGCAGGTACACATTTCTTCCCGTATCAACGGAATAGCCCATATAGATACCCGTAGTTTCCCCTAACTGCTGGGTCGCTCCAAAGCCAAGCCCTGCCAAGAAGTCTGATTTTACATACTGCACATAGTCATTGATATATCGCTTGCTGGCAGGAAGAAATTCAGAATGAAGCCCCAGCATATCCCCAGCAGGACGCACCAGCTTTACATTGAGGTCGTCGTAAAAGTCCTTGACTTCATCACAACGGCGTTTCAGCTCGTCAAGATCGGGTGCAGACACCCGTATCACGTAGCTTAACTTATACATACTTTCTTTGCTCTGGTCTAAGTCCGTTTCCAGCTCGTCCACGCTGTCTAAAGCGTCCACCACATTTGAGCTGGTTTCACTTCCTGCTTGATAAGCGTGATTGTCAAGGTCTTTCAATTCCTTTTTCTTGTTGCGGACTGTCGTTAATGCTTTCCGATTTTCCACGATTTCTACATTCATAGAAGTATCAACGGGGAATGTGAATTGCTGTTGCTGGAAATAGAAGATTTCACTTGACGGAAAATCAAGCTCGCCTACAATCGCATTGACGGTAAAATAGGACACATAGCTTTCCTTGTCCTCATGTTCCAATCGTAAATACCGCTGGCTTTCCTCAATCACACACCTTGTCGGACGGATAAGGTCGTAGTATTTTATCAGCGTTTCTTTCTGTAATTTCTTCTTTGGTAGCTGGTACTCATAATCTTCATAAGCGATACCGTCCCTGCCGTAAAGATGTTCCATGAGATACCCAAAATCATGGATTTCCAAGCGACGCACCTTAAAGCGACGGGAGATTTTATTTTCCAGTAACTTTTCCATTTTCATGTAACGGTTGATTTCATCATTCGGCATGGAAACAAAATCATTCATCAGCGTGTGGTTCACTTCATGGAGAAATTCCGTGAACGTCAGCCACACCGATTTTTTGATGTTCTTCAGATTGAGCTGTTCTTCCGTAACCATGAGCTTAAAGCCAAGAAAAAAGCGGTAGTCCACTTGATTGTCCCCAATCATAGATACTAACGCTTCGGTCTGTTCGTCTATCTTCTGATAGGCAACTTCCTTTAATTTTCCAGTTACCAGTTTCTTTGACTGTTCCTGCATACTGCGGATTGAGCTTTCTGTGGCAATCTGCAACGCATGAATTTTACCCTCACGGGACTGTGCGATAAGCTGTCGGAAACTGTCATGCACGATAAATTTCTGCTCTGCGGATAGAAAAGAATAGTTGTATGGTATCAGCTCATAGTAGGCGAACACCTCATTGTCCTTGTTCCAGACAAGGTTATTGTCAATATATTTTATCGGGAACATAGTTCACACTCCTTACTGCCGTGATTGTTTCATTCAATATCTGCTTATGCAGTTTTACGGCTTTTCCTGCATAAGTGATTTTAGGTCGCAGGGCATAGGTTATCTGTGATTTCAAAAAGCTGTACGGCTTCTTTCCGTCAAAGGTTTTCTGCGACATAAACCAAGTGAGAGCAACGGGAATACCAAAGTATTTGAGAAATGCTCCCTCAATCATGGAAAGTGGGGGAATATCCCCAAACAGAATGATGATAAATTCCGTAATCACAAACCATGTAATCTGTGTAAAAGTAACGGGAAAGGGTAAGTTAAAGTCATTGATTGCATACAAGACTTTTTCCACGTTCCAGATACCCGTATAAGATTTAATCTTTTTCAAGTTCTTTCAGCTCCTTTCGTAAGTTTCTAAATGGAAAAGGACAGCCATTTTCAGACTGTCCCTTAAAAGAGAAATACGCTGTCAGTAGCAACAATGCTTGTCGCTGATCTTCCAGCGTTAATATGGTATCTCGCACATACCTCGGCTTGTTTCAATAAAGCAACCGCCCATATCCAAATCTCGCCCGTAGGCTTCATAGTCAATGTAGTTCTGTAAGCTGGGTGGAATATCCCCAAGTGCCTGCAATTCGTCTATGTAGTAGTAGGCAACGTCTGTCATGGTTTCACAGTCGGGATAATAATAAATATCGTCCTTGTGTTCCACGACTTCTTCCAGCGTCCCGTAGTGGCTGATAAATTCGTCCAGACACTCTACGATATAGTCGGGAAGTTCCTCTATCATTTCATACATCTCATTGAGTTCTTCAATGGAAACATACTCGCCAATCGCAATGGGGAAGTTGTCGGTATCATGGATAGCGTATTCCTCATACTGTTCATTCAAGCCGATTTTTTCTTTCACATCTTCCTCGTCAATGGGAAACGTGAACCAAGCACCGACTAAATAGCCCTCATTGTATTTGCCAAGATTAGCAATATAAACCGCCATATCATCAATCATAAGCACCACCTCATTTCCTACTCTGGCAGTTCAAAGATACCGTGTTCTGTTACTAAAAATTTCCCGTGTTCCTGCAAGTGAGAAGCGTAGGCTTCAAAGTCAAAGTAATATTCTTGACAGTCCTCGGATAAATGTTTGAACGTCGGGTCGTTCATCAGCTTTTGCCTTGCAACATCTATCATGCTTTTGCAGTCGGGATAAACCGTAATCACGTTCCTGCAAATATAAAGTGCTTCTAAATTCTCAAACACCGTAAGTAGTGATACATATTCTTCCTGCATATCACTTGAAAGCTGGCGGTACATAAAATCTAATTCGTTGAGCTGGTACACGCTTGTATGTTCGTGGACTTCATCAGCATAAGGCAACACCTTTTCGATAATACGGTAATCCCCACTTTCTGCACCGATACCTAACTTTTCTTCAAACTCGGCAACATCTATCGGCAGTTCAAACCAGTATGATATTGTTTCTTCGCCAGTTGTTCCTCTCGTTTCCACCAGCACCCTTGTTTCCTGCATTGTTCCTCACGTCCTTTCTGTTGTTTCATCACATCTTTTATGGTCTGGTACGACATACCAAACACATACTTTGAAAAATCTTCTAACTGTCTTTCTTCATAGTCGGCAGGGTTCAGTCGTTTCATTTCCTGCCACACCTTACGCTTGTAAGAGGGCAGGTCGGAAATGTATTCACAGCCGACTTTTTTCTGCATATCCTTAAAAATATCATTCATGCAATCACTCCAATCTGAAATTTAGGTAAGAAAAAAGCAGTCAATCCTAAGACTAACTGCTCTGTGTGTATGGATATGAAATTGTTTATCAGACATATTGTTTGAAAAATACATTTAACTTTTGCCCTAGTAGTGTTGGGTTATCTGTATTTACTTCATGTCCTGCATTTTCAATAATAGCTATTTCTGCGTTTTCTATCTGTTGTTGCAATTCTAAAGAAGCTTTTTTATTTATCTTATCCTTATCGCCACAGACAACAAGTACCGAACATGATATTTTTTTCAGTTCATGTTTAAAATTAAGTTCTGTCATAGATTTGCATAGATTGATAAAATCTGTTTTCTGAAAGCCCATTTTTTCAAATGCTGAACAAGGCATAATACGGAATATCAGATTTTGCATTTTTAACAGATACTTTGGCATTTCATATTGTGTGCCTATTAACACTAATGAGTTCATTTTTTCTGGGTGTTCTATCGCATACTGCATAGCAAGAATACCACCTAAAGAAAGTCCACAAATATTTAGCGGTTCTTCAAACTGTTCACAGTATGTTTCCAATGTCCGATACAATGTATCATAACATGGTGTTTTCCCAGAAAGCCAATCTGATAAATTAGGGCATAAAACTTCAAAATCATCATTGAATACTTTTACGGTATCACTCCAACTTTCAGAAGATTGTCCCAAACCATGAAGCATTATATATTTCATTTCATCACTCCTAGATACTGTGTTTCATATCCACATTATAACATTCTCATATCAGCACCACAATAAAATTCTATGCACCGATAATCTTATTGAACAGCTCTAACAGACACCATTTCATCACTCCAATCTGAAATTTTGATAAGAAAAAAGCAGTCAATCCTAAAACTAACTGCTTTGTGTGTGGATATAAAATCTAAATTCTATTGTATAACTTTTCTTAGCCAATTATCTCTAAAGAAAATCTGTTCGTCAGTATGAAACCAATGTTCTCCGTCATTCATAACGGTAAGATTTGCACAATGTTTATCAATAAATTTATCTACCGTTTGACGTGATGTAAGATTATCATGTTCAGCATACAAAATTTCAGTAGGCATTTTCCAATTTATCGGGTTTGCCCGAACAAAACATAGATATTCCCACGATAATGTTTCTCCAAAATCAGTTGGTATTTCTTTTCTTTCAGAAAGTTCCTTTTCAGACACATTCGCCCAGCTCATCATATCTACTATAAGTTGTTCCATATCAAGTATAGGCGATATGAATAATGCTTTTTCAATCTTGAAATTCTGTAATGTGTGCATTGTAAAATAAGCTCCGATACTATTAGCAAGTACATATATGTAGTCATATTTTTCAGATATTTTATCGTAGACTTCCATAATTTTATTTTTTACAATCCTTTTTTATTACAATATATTATTTAAATATAAAGTTTTAGTAACTTTTTATATATTTATGATAAAATATATAAGAAGAATTTATTAATGAATGGAGGTATATGGTATGAAATTAGTTTTAGCTATAGTACAAGATGATGATGCTATAGATTTAATTGAAGAATTAAATAATATAAAATCAAAATATGGAAAATATTCTATCATTGGTAACCATGATCATGTTAAAGATATAAATTTATTAAAAATAACACAAGATTATTTAATTAGTATAAAAAATACTTATAATATGTTGAACAATTATGTTATTACACCACTAAAGGCTAATCATGAACAAGTTAATTTTAATTTACAATTGAATAGAAAATCTGGTCTAACATATTATGATAATATATGTTTTGAATTGGAAGTTGTTTTTACAAATGGTAAAAATCTAGTGTTGGTAGATGGTGGAATTAATGATTGGATTGGTAAAATTTTAAGTGACTCTAAAGAAAAGTGCATAACTTCGGGAATGGGGTTAGAATATTTAGGAAGGGTGTATACTAGAAAATTATGAATATTCAAATAACTGGTGCAAGTGGTAGTGGTAAAACTTTTCTTGGAAGAGAATTGGCAAAAGTATTAAAATGTAATTTTGTGGATACTGATGATATTTTATGGGTTTGGCAAGAAGATATTCAGCCTTATACAATCCCAATTAGTGATGAAGAAGCTAAAGATAAGCTAAAAAAGATATTGGCAAATAATACTTCAACGGTTGCTAGTGGTTTATTTTATCCATGGTCAGAAGACTTAATACCAATGTTTGATTTGCTAATAATAGTGGAAACTGATGTTAAAATAAGAAAAAAAAGAATTATTGATAGAGAGTTTGAAATGTATAGAAATAGATTTAAAAAAGGTGGAGATATGTATGAGCAGTTTAATAAATATTTGGATTGGGCGTTGAAATACGATATTTCGGATGATCCACTTGGTAGTAAAAAAGAAACTGACAAATGGGCAACAAGGTTTACTTGTGATGTTTTGTATATTGATGGAAATAAGAATATAGATGAAAAAATTAGAGATGTTTTAAAAAAAATACAAGATTTAAATGCTAAATAAAAAGAAAGGATTGATTATATGAATGTACCACAAAAAATTAAAAAAGGGGATACTGTTGCTATAGTAAGTTTATCAAGTGGTATGGGTGGTGAAAAAGAATTTATTCACAAATATGAATTAGGAAAAAAAAGATTAGAAAATGAGTTTGGTTTAAAAGTTATAACCATGTCAAATGCTTTAAAAGGAATTAAATATTTATATGAACACCCAGAGGCTAGAGCTGCAGATTTAAATAGTGCGTTTGAAAATAAAGAAATTAAGGCAATATTTTCTATGATTGGTGGTGATGATAGCATAAGAATTATTCCTTATATAAATCAAAAAGTTATAAGAGATAATCCTAAAATATTTATTGGATATTCTGATTCTACAGTAACTCATCTGTTGCTATATAAAAACCGTCTTACATCTTATTATGGGCCTGCTATATTATCGGATATAGCTGAAAATGGAGCTATGTTTGAATACACAAAAAACAATATGGTAAATGCACTTTTTAGCAATAATCAACTTGTTATTAAATCAAGTAAAGAATGGACTAGTGATAGAATTGATTGGACTGATGCTTCAAGAGATAATGAGTTTAGAGAAATGCGCCCCGAAGAACATGGATATGAAGTGTTGCAAGGCCAAGGCGTTTTTGAAGGTGAATTGTTGGGTGGTTGTTTAGAAGTTTTAGATATGGTTATTGGTACTGAAATTTGGCCTGATATTAGTGAATGGAAGAATAAAATATTATTTATAGAAACGAGTGAAGGGAAACTTAAACCTGATAAAGTTGTTTATTTTTTAAGACATTTATCAGCTTTGGGAGTATTTAATGAAATAAATGGCATAATAATTGGAAAACCAAAGGATGAGACTTATTATGAGGAATATAAAGACGCTTTTTTGAAAGTTATTAATATCGAAAATCATCTTCAAAAATTACCTATTTTATATAATGTTAATTTTGGTCATACTGCTCCTATATGTACTTTACCTTATGGAATGCATACAAAAGTTGATTTGGAAAACAAATTAATAATTATAGACAATGATAGTGGTAATAATCGTATATAAAAATGAAAAAGTAAAGAACGTAAGTTATTTGTTCTTTACTTTTTCTATTTTAATTGTATATCCGATTGGTCCAAGAATTTTTAATAAACTTAGAATTGACGGAGATGATGCTCCACATTCTATTCTAGCTATTTTTTCTCTTGAAACACCAGAATATTTGGAAAATAAATCTTGTGTTAAATTATTTTCTTTTCTAAAACTTATAAATTCTTTAATGAATATCTCATTTAATTCTTCAGGATTATAAGCAACCTCAATATAGTTTTTATCATAGTCCATTTCCGTTTCACCACTAATATTGTATCAAATTTGATACTAAATGTCAATATTTGGCTATTAATACAAGCGATAAAGTGATATAATGAAGCTATTAGAGGGGAGATTTAATTATGGAAGAAAAGAAAATTCACTTAACATCGGTAGATTTACCATATTTAAAACATATGCCAAAATTTAAATATAATTCTGATGATGCTAAAAAGACTGCAATGGGATTTATTCGTGATGCAGCTATAAAACATAGTGTTAACTATCAAGCTTTACCAGCATTTAATTTCTATGGTAAAAATATTACTCATGGACAATTTTTTGATGGTTCTAATATGGTAGGTAATGCTTTTTTAAATTGCGGAGTTACACCAGATGATGTTGTACCTATGTTTTGCCTTAACACACCTGAAACGTTTATGGTTGAATATGGCCTAAATGACATGGGTATCTGTACTGAATGGTTTAATCCTGGGGTAGTTTCAAAAGAATTATTACATAATTATTTAGTGAAAAATAAAACTAAAGCATTAGTGATAATTGATGTAATGTATCCAGTTGTAAAAGAAGCTATTAAAGGAACAAATGTAGAACATGTAATTGTTACATCTGTTATGGACTCATTCCCATTAAAAATGAATTTAGGATATCAAATTCAAGTTTTTGGATTAAATGCAGTGCTTAATAATCCATATTACAAACATGCAATTAAAGGCATTGAAGGATTTGTTCCAAGTGAAAGAGAATTAAATGATTTATCAATTGATGAACAAAGAAAAGTTCTAAAAAAATATCAACAATTATTACTTAATTTTGATGCGTATGCTAAGAAACAAAAGATAATGGCTAAAGCAAGTTTTTATAAAGATGATAGTCGTGATGATAGATTTATTCAATGGGAAGATTTCTTGAAAATATATGGCGAAATGAATTATACAAGAGCTGAAGGTTACCAAGATGGTAAAGTTAAATTTATAGTTCATACAGGAGGAACAACAGGTCCAGCTAAAAGAGTTGCAATGACTGACTTATCTTGTAATACACCAATTTATCAAACAACTTTAATGACTACAACAGATTACAATTTTGAAGATTCATTTTGTCAATTATGTCCACCAATGGTTGCATATTCTCTTGAAGGAATGCATTTAGCAAGATACTATCAAATGAATACGCATTTGATTGCAACTTATGATAGAAATGAATTTCCAAAAACTATGTTAAAAACTAAAGCAAATCATTATTTTGCAGTGCCATCATTTGTTAAAACTTTAGTTGAAGACCCAAAATGGGCAACAAAAGACTTTAGCTTTGTAAAATCTGTTCAACATGGTGGCGAAGAAATTGAAGCAGAAATTGATGAACAAGTAGATAAAATTCTTAATGGTAGAAGTCGCCATGGATATGGTCAAAACGAAGAATTTGGGGGAGTAATATTTAATTATGATATTCCAGGTGTTCCCAAAAAATATGGAACTTGTGGCTTCCCACTTGCTGGTTCAAACTACATTGTAATTGATAAATTTACTGGGGAAGAACTTCCATATGGTAAAGATGAAGATGGTAATTATCATGTTGGAGAATTCTTATTATCAACTGATGCCTCTATGCTAGGTTATATTGATGAAGCTCCGGAAGTAAACGAAAAAACAATTTGTTATAGAGATGGTAAAAAATATATAGATACTGGTGATGAAGCTTATATTGATGAAGAAGGAAGACTTTGTTTTGTATCTAGAGAAGAAAGAATTATTAGAACTCAAAATGGAAAAATATTTGTTAAAGTCCTAGAAAATATTATAAATAACATTCCTGAAGTACTAGAATGCTGCGTTGTTAAAAGTCCACATCCTAGTAATGTGGCTGAAGCATCATGTCATATAGTATTAAAAGAAGAATGCTTTAATCAAGATATTGACAAAATTATCGAAAAAATTATTAAAATAGTTGAAGAAAAAACAAAACCGATGTATTATTATTATATACCAGGAACCTATGAATTTAGAAAAGATAGGTTACCACTTACACCATTTGGTAAAACAGCTTTTAGAGAGCTTGAACAACAAAATGCTTTAGAATATGAAATGAATAATGGAAAAGCATTGAAAAAGGTAAGGGTAAAAAAGTAAAAAGAGGTAAAATATGAATTCGATAGTTTATTTAAGTTTTGCAAGTTTAGTTTATATTACAATTATAACAATAGTTTATTTTAAAAAAGAAAAAATACATTCAGTAGAAATAAGTATATTTTCTAAAATATTATTATTAGTGTTATTTTGTTTAATCTTTGAAATATTAAGTGCATTACCAATAATGAATGAAGTAATGTGGCTAAAGATATTTTTAAAAGATATATTTATGACATTACTTGCAGTACTTTTCACTAATTTCTTGAAATATTCAATTATATTAGTTAAAGGTTTAGACTATCGCTTTCCAAAATATTTTGAAATAACTAGATATTTAGTTTTGGCTGTGGTGGGAATTATTATTTTCTTTTCACCACTATATGTTAATTGCGATAGTAATGGAGTTGTAATTAACACTTATGGGTTAGGTCAAGCTATTTTATCTAGTTTTTCTATATTTATAATTATAATAATCTTCTTTATTTTAATATTTAATTTAAAGAAAATCAAAAATAAAAAAGCTATACCATTAGTATTATTAATTGTTTTAATGTTAGTTAGTGGTTTTCTTCAAATAAAGTTTCCAAGATTAATACTTACTAATTTTACATTAAGTATTGTAACTGCAATAATGTACTTTACAATTGAAAATCCAGATGTTAAAATGATTGCACAGTTAAATGCTGCCAAGGATGCTGCTGAAAAAGCAAACTTAGCTAAAACAGAATTTTTATCAAGTATGTCACATGAGATTAGAACACCTTTAAATGCAATTGTAGGTTTTAGTAATATGTTACTTGATGATAAAGATTTACCAGATAGTGCTAAAGAAGAAGTTAATGATATAGTAATGGCTTCAGATAATTTGCTGGAAATTGTTAATGGTATTTTG
>ENA-OPDA01002484-OPDA01002484.1-human-gut-metagenome-genome-assembly--contig:-NODE-2484-length-10556-cov-2.160651_pt1 | contig 10556 bp, 9 predicted proteins | sample MGYA00241253_ERZ501486 | MGnify/ENA primary metagenome ERZ501486 (study PRJEB25962, sample SAMEA2042510) | human gut metagenome | biome: human gut; feature: human-associated habitat; material: faeces... | reverse complement strand
GTATATTCTCTGCAGGAGATTGACTGGTTTACACTGCTTGGAAGCAAGTATCCGAGAGAACTGCAGGAGAAATTTTATAAAATTTCCCGTGAACAGATACATAAAAGGATAAAAAATATAGAAGAATTAAAAGAAGAGGAGTAAGCATATCGACAGATTTTTTTAAATAATGTAAAGGAGAATTTGAATGAATGGGACAAAATCTGCAAAAGAATATCGAAAAGGAGAACAATTAGAAATTACAGAAGAGAAAATGACAGAAGAAACACTGGAAAAAATAGAAGAGATTTTTCAGGAATTTCTCGAAGGGAGAAATGAAAATTCAAAAAAGATTGCAGATTCTGTAGAACTTTATGAAAAAGAATTAGAAGATTTTAATCGAAGCATGAGAGCAGGAATCACAAAAGAATCGTGGTTTCTGGAAAAATTACAGGATAAAGCGAAAGGACTTTCCATTGATTATTTTGGAAATATTCTTTTGGAGATGAATCAAAAACTGGCTGAATCAAACAGGACAATGAGCAAACTGCTGTTTGAAACAGAAGAAATAGATAGAACTAATATTGAGCAGAAGAAAACCGTAAGAGAACGCAAAACAAAGTGGAATAGTTATAATACGAAAGAAGTTGCATTGGAATTAGCAAGAGAAGCCAAATGTCAGCTTATGTTTTGGAATCAAAAGGATGAGTGGCTGAAAAATTCACAGTTTTTAGAAAATCTGGCAAAAAGCTGGTTTGAACAGGAGATAAATACAAATAAAAATAGTGAATTAAAAAACGTCATTGCAGAAGCATTAAAGACCGCAGGGAAAGAACAGCTTCTTCCATATCAATTTTCACAGCTTTCAACAGAGTGGCTTACCAGAATAGCCTGCGTATCAGTAGAACATTTAAAAATTATATGGGAAACTGCAAAAGGAGAGATGGCAATGCGGGAAGCAACAGAAGAAATCGAAAAGTGTATTCTTGTGTTATATTCTTCTTTTGACTTGAAAAATGTAGATTTTTTCTGCTTTTATGCCCCTTTGTTAGGGAGAGTGATAGAGGATGTCCTTAATAGAACAGCAGATAAAGAAAATAAACAGAAAAAAGAGAAAAAATAGCCGAAAATGCAGGGCAGAATATTGTGAAAAAAGAGCAAAAAGGTATACTAAGAGATAGCAAGAGGAGTGGCTTTTCTTAGAAAATTATAAAAGGAAAAAATTTTTAAACAATAAAAAGGATGGACAGAATGTGCTTATATCAAATGCTATGATTGAATCAAACGATGGAGGAAAGCCATATATGAAAGAAAAGAACGAAAGTAAAGAGAAAAACAAAACCAGAAACGAAGATAAGAATGAAGGTAAAATTATCAGAGTTTTAGAAATCTATACCAGACTGTTAAACGGAGCGGTTATCAACAAAGAAGAAGAGGCAGAGCGGTATGGAGTGGCAAAGCGAAGCATTCAAAGAGACATTGATTCAATTCGGGAATATTTAAGACGAACCGATAATAAAAGCGGAGTATATGATTTAGTTAACTATGATTACAGAAAAAAAGGATACTGTCTGGAACATATTTACAAAGTAAAATTAAAAAGCAGTGAAATACTTGCAATCTGTAAAATCCTTTTAGAAAGCCGTTCGATGACAAAAAGAGAGATGACAGATATTCTGGATAAATTAATCGAATGTTGCGTTCCACTTGAGAATCAAAGAGTAATTAAAGATTTAATTTTAAATGAAGAATTTCATTACATAGAGCCACAGCATAAAACAGTATTTATCGATAAAATGTGGAATATCGGGCAGGCAATTCGAGAACATCAGTACATAGAAATCGAATACAAAAAGATGAAAGGAAAAGAAACAGTAACAAGAAAACTCAAACCGGTTGCGATTATGTTTTCGGAGTATTATTTTTATCTGACGGCATTTATTGATGATAAAAAGGTGCGGGAAGATTTTAATATCTTAGAGGATTCTTTTCCAACGATTTATCGAATGGACCGAATCCATTCTTTGAAAATTTCAAAAGAAAAATTCAACATTCCATACAAAGACCGATTTGAAGAAGGAGAATTTCGGAAACGGATTCAGTTTATGTATGGCGGACCACTGCAGAAAGTACGATTTAAATACAGTGGAATTTCTGTTGAAGCGGTGCTTGACCGCTTGCCGACTGCTAGGATTCTGCATGAGGATGAAAGCGGATATACGATTGAGGCAGAAGTGTTTGGAGAAGGGATTAAGATGTGGATACGGAGCCAGGGAGAGTTGATAAGTGAGGTGAGTTATCGGTAGGAGATGTAGAGTAGTTCGGCAGAATTGATTTTCTATTAGAGGAAAATTGGGAATAAGAAAAAGATTGAAATTAAAAAGCATCTCAAATATTAGATACTGTACCGCCCCCCAAAAAGTTAGACTAAAAATTTGACTTTTGGAGGGCGGTATTTTTATTTTGGATAATTTTCATAAGCGGAACGAATGATTTGAATAATTTTTTCAACAACGGTTTGTGGTGAAATTACTTTTACATAATGCCCTAGAAAGAGAATATTGCGAAAAATTTCTTCTTCTTGAAAATGATAATAGTAGATAGTCATAGTGAGTTTATTATTTTGTTCATAACAGATAAGTGTCATAAGAAGAAAAAAGATAAGTACACCGGTCATAAGCTTCTCTCTGGTTTAAAATTTCTAACTGAATTGGATGTGTTAATTTAATATTAGAAAGTTGTTTTTCAAAATCTATAATAAATTCATCATAATTCGGAATGACAGTTCCAATTGAAACAGAAGATAGATTTGAGAGAATTATTTTAACGGGGCGTTTGGCACTAATTGGATAGCATGAGAGGCAAAATAAATTAAATTGTGGTGAATATTCAATTTTATAGGGATATACAATTTCGTTAGAGTAAATTTTACCGGATTCACTGTGATTGGTAACAGTGAGCTGCCGATGCTGTTGGACTGCCTGGACAATTGTTTGAAAATGGGTAATAAATTGTGGAGTAATATCCAGGCAGCTTTCTGTAGAAAACTCTCGTATATCTATATAATGTTGCTGGAGGGGATAATCTTTAAAACTTATATCTTTCAATAAGGCATCAAGAAGTTTTTGCTTTAACTCTGAATTTAAAAATAAATCGGAGTTACTGGTTTGAAGTACATAGTAAAGCCAGGCTTTTTCTGCAATGCTTGCCCGAACTGGAATAGGAACTTCTCTAATGGGTTGCAGCTTGTTCTGGTCATCTTTATATAGAAGTCCTGCATTATGATTTGGAAAAACAGATTGATTTAAAACTGCATGAATAAATTCTTCAAAGGTGCTTTGAGAAGTTCCTAATAATTGATATTCCAGTTCCTCTGGAGTCAGTGCCAGTTCTTCATTAGAGATACAGCTGTTAATGTAATTTGTGAGATACATAAAATTTTTATTCTTATATTTATTAAATAGTTTCATATTGTTTTAAAGCCTCTTTCCAGTCGAATTTTAATTTTTGTGCGAGAAAAGGATTCGTTTCGGAATCAACTACTGCATAAGCACCGAAGCTTCGTATCCAGGGAATTAACTCGCATTCATCTTGAACTTCGACAGTAAAATCAATTTGTCCGTTCTCAAGTTTCGTTATTGTCCCATGACGTTTGGTTGAAATTAAATAGTTCGACCATTTTTTATAGTTTTCTGTTGGAAAAGAAAAATGTATCGTTACAATAGAGGTTGTATCATTTAGTGCAACATTCCAGATATTTTTTGTCTGTTCCTTATAAGTCTGAGTATACAAGCTGTCTAAAATATCAGGAGTTTCATCTGATTGTTCTAATTCAAAACATTCATATTTTCTAGTCACATTAAATTTTTTATCAATTTGAATATCAATAATAGATGAAATTTTGGCCATAAAAAAATTTTTTTCATCATAACTGTAACCAAAAAAGTACTGACGCCCGTATTGCTTGTCAATTACCAGTTTTATTGGAAGCGAATGAAATAATAGTTCTTCGGAGTCTTGAGTTTTATAAGAATATTGTAGTACTTCTTTTTTGTGTATCGCAGTTAAAATCGTCCAGGTTACATCATCATCAATTACGGTTTGCAGGCGATGATTTTTATAAAAGAAGACCGGATTTTTTTGTTTGTAAAAAAAATCCACTTTTTCTTTAAGAAAAATAGAATTTGAATAGGCTTCAAGTGTAGATGAAAGATAAAAACCGGGTATCGTTAAAAAAGTACTATTATAAAAAAACTGAGTCATTAACTGAAGGTCGTAAAGTTCATCTGCGGTCAGGTTTAAAAAGATATCAGAAGATAAATGATATCTGATTTCTTTAGAAGAATTTGTTTTTATAAGAATACCAATGTCAGTAAGTTCGGTCAAACGTGCACGGATTTGTGGAGGCGTAAATAACTTGTCATTGTATTTAAAATCAGGAAGCAGTTGGTTTGATTTTTTTAAAATCGTTAAATTAGAGTTATAAATATTAGGGATAATTGTAAATAAGTCAGCAACAGAAATATTACCATTAAATTCAACGGAATCAATTTTGTCAGCAGGAAGTTTATAATCAAAATGTTCGTAAGGATTCTTATCATCTGCATCAATAAAGGTCTGCATAAGACAGAAATAGAAAATAATATCATCAATAACATAAGAGCAATTTTGATAAGTTTCAGCGAGATAATTTACAGGACAGCGAAATGGGTCATAGATTAGATGAAATTTTTTACCAGAAGCCGTTTCGATAACTTTTGGTTCTTGTAAGTATTCACTATTAATATAGTTTTTAATCCGTAGACAGGTATGATAAAAAGAACTGGTGCTATTAATCAGTTTTTTTTCCAAAAACTCATCTAAAGATGAAATATCATATAAATATAAGTACCGAAGAATATTACGGATTTTATTATAATGTTTGATTTCATTTTGAAAAGTATGAGTGTTTTTTGCCATAAGTTCCTCCCAGGGTATTGTAGGTTTTTTTGAACGAAGAAAAATATCGTTGTGATAAGATAAAATTATCAAATAACAAAGAAAATTTACTTGCGAATATATCTATAAAAAATATACCAAAAACATTTTAACAAATCCAGAGAGAATTATTAAGAGGAGGAACGTTAAATGGAAAAAGAGATAAGAGATAAAGAGAAAGTAGAAAGAGTTTTGGGAATTTATACAAAACTGCTGGATGGAATAACTGTAAATAAGCAGAAAGAAGCAGAAAAGTATGGGGTAGTAAACAGGAGTATTCAAAGAGATATAGATAATATACGCAGTTATCTGGCAAAAACAGATAATGAGGAAAGTGTTTATAATAATGTTTTATATGATTATAAAAGAAAAGGTTATTATTTAGAGCATATTTATGATAAAAAATTAAATAGTAAAGAAATGTTTGTCATCTGTAAAATTCTGTTAGCAAGCCGTTGTTTAACCCAAAAAGAGATGTCCGAGATTTTAAGAAAGCTGATAAAAACTTGTATTCCATTAGAGGACCAAAAATTAATTACAGAATTAATTTCTAATGAGGAATTTCATTATGTAGAACCACGACATAAAGTCATTTTTGTTGATAATATGTGGGAAATTGGACAAGCAATTCATGACCAGCATTATATAGAAATTGAGTATGAGAAAACGAAGAATGAAAAAACGATAATACGAAAGGTGAAACCGGCGGCTATTTTATTTTCTGAATATTATTTTTATATGATTTCATTTGCAACTCCAGAGCTGGAAAGAGAGAAATTTAAACGTGTTGAGGATTCTCTTTTAGTAATTTACCGTTTGGATAAAATAAAAAATTTGAAAGTATTAGAGGAAAGATTTCAGGTTCCTTATGCAGAACGATTTGAAGAAGGAGAATTTCGTAAGAGAGTTCAATTTATGCAAAATGGTCCACTTCAGAAAGTAAAATTTAAATACAATGGCAAATCTGTTGAAGAAGTATTGGATCGGATTCCAACATCCAGAGTCTTACAGGAAAATGAAGATGGGGCGATAATTGAGGCAGAAGTGTTTGGAGATGGAATTAAAATGTGGATACGAAGTCAGGGAGAGTTAATAAGTGAGGTGAGTTATAGGTAGTAAAAATAATATGTAAAAAAGATTAGCAGATGAAAACCTGGTAATCTTTTTTAACACTCTTGACAAATTCCTTTAGTTAGAATAAACTATCTTTAGGTAGAAGAGAAAACAGGAGGAATACGCGGATGTCTTTGGATGTACTTGCATTGGAATTTACCGATATGCAGCTCAAGTATTCAAAAGAAATTTCAGCGTTTTTGGATAGGGCATCAGCGTTTGGACAAGACCGGATTCTGATTTATCTATATAAAGAAAATGACCATATTCTGGTTGGAGATTTGACAAATGAACTGCAGATGTCGACCGGAAGAATTGCAAATATTTTAAAAGAGCTGGAACGAAAAGGGTATATTCTAAGAATTCAGCAAAGGGAAGATAAGAGAAAGTATGAAGTTTGCCTTACAAAAAGTGGCGAAAATTACAGCAGGGAATTGTATGCGGATATGGTTGCGAATCATAGAGCATTGATGGAACAGCTGGGTGAGACAGATGGAGAGCAGCTTCTTAAGCTTTCTGAGAAAGTATTGCGGTTTAGAAAAACAATGGTTTGTAAATAAAACAGGCTGAAAAAGCCTGTTAAAAAATCCAAAATATCTTCTACTGAAAGATAAACTATAAAGTAAAGAAATAAAAGAACAAAAAACATAAGAGAAGGGAGATTAGAGAATGACGCTCAAAGAACTTGAAATCGGCGAGAGTGCTACCATCAAAACCGTTGGTGGTTCAGGGGCACTTCGTCAGCATTTTCTTGACATGGGAATGATTCCGGGGGCAGAAGTCACAGTTGTAAAGCTTGCACCGATGGGCGACCCGATGGAACTTCAGATTCATGGATATGAACTGACACTTCGTCTGGCGGAGGCAGACCAGATTGAGATTGAGCCGATTAAAAAGAGAAGCCGTGCACACGAAGGAAAAGAGTATTTAAAACCATCGGAACATCCGGGGCTTGGTGAAGATGGAAAGTATCATTCTAAAGAAAGTGAAAATCCTCTTCCGGAAGGAACTACATTGACCTATGCATTAGTAGGAAATCAGAACTGTGGAAAAACAACTTTATTTAATCAGTTGACCGGTTCGAATCAGCATGTTGGAAATTTCCCGGGAGTTACGGTTGATAGAAAAGATGGTTCAATTAAGGGGTATTCCAATACAGATGTGACAGACCTTCCTGGAATTTACTCGATGTCTCCATATAGCAGTGAGGAAATTGTTTCACGAAATTTTGTATTAAATGAAAAGCCGAAAGCAATTATTAACATTGTGGATGCGACAAATATCCATAGAAATCTGTATTTAACGATGCAGTTACTTGAGATGGATGTGCCGATGGTCGTTGCCTTAAATATGATGGATGAAGTTCTTGGAAATCAGGGTTCCATTGATGTAAATGAAATGGAAGCTCTGCTTGGAGTTCCGGTCATTCCGATTTCGGCAGCAAAAAATGAAGGGGTCAGTGAATTAGTCGAACATGCGATTCATATTGCAAAGTATCAGGAACGTCCGCTTCGTCAGGATTTTTGTGATAAAAATGACCATGATGGTGCAGTGCACCGTTGTATTCATGCGGTGATTCATTTAATTGAGGACCATGCACAAAAAGCCGAAATTCCAGTACGATTTGCTGCAACAAAAGCAATCGAAGGTGACAATCTGATTCTGGAACAGCTGAAATTAGATGAAAATGAAATGGAAATGCTCGAACATATTGTACAGCAGATGGAGACCGAGCGAGGACTCGATCGAAGTGCGGCAATTGCAGATATGCGGTTTGACTTTATTGAACGACTGTGTGAGAAGACAGTTGTAAAACCAAAAGAGAGCAAAGAACGTATTCGAAGTGAAAAGATTGATAAGATTTTGACCGGAAAATATACTGCAATTCCATGCTTTATCGGAATTATGGTATTAGTCTTCTATCTGACCTTTAATGTAATCGGAGCATGGCTTCAGGGCATTTTGGAATTTGGCATTGATAAGATTTCAGAAGCAGTGGGCTCAGCAATGACTGCGGCGCATGTAAACAGTGCAGTGCACAGCCTTGTAATAGATGGCATTTTTAACGGTGTTGGAAGTGTATTAAGTTTCCTTCCGATTATTGTAACTTTATTTTTCTTCTTATCTTTGATGGAGGATAGCGGATACATTGCACGTGTTGCATTTGTGATGGATAAGTTGTTAAGGAAAATCGGTCTTTCCGGACGAAGTATTGTGCCAATGCTAATCGGTTTCGGATGTACCGTTCCGGCAGTTATGGCAACGAGAACACTGACAAGTGAACGGGATCGTAAAATGACGATTCTTTTAACACCATTTATGAGCTGTACGGCAAAACTCCCGATTTATGCATTTTTTGTAAGTGTATTTTTCCCAAAACAGGGCGGACTCATTATGGCAGGTTTATACTTGCTTGGCATTTTGGTTGGAATTCTGGCTGCCTGTCTTTATAAAAATACGTTATTTAAAGGCGAACCGGTACCGTTTGTAATGGAGCTTCCAAACTATCGTCTGCCGGGAGCAAAGAATGTAGGACAGCTTTTATGGGAAAAAGCGAAAGATTTCTTACAAAGAGCATTTTCGGTTATTCTGCTTGCAACAATTGTAGTTTGGTTCTTACAGAGTTTCGACTTACATTTAAATATGGTAAAAGATTCCGCAGATAGTATTCTTGCTATGGTAGCAGGATTTTTGGTTCCGATTTTCAAACCGGTTGGTCTTGGAGACTGGAAAATCTGTACTGCATTAATCAGTGGATTTATGGCAAAAGAAAGTGTGGTATCAACCTTAGAAGTGCTCTTTGCAGGCGGAATCGCAGGTGTGCTTTCTCCACTTTCCGCAGCGTCTCTTCTGGTATTTAGTCTGCTGTATACGCCATGTGTGGCGGCAATTGCGTCTATTCGTCGTGAACTTGGTGGAAAATGGGCGCTTGGAGTTGTATTCTGGCAATGTGCAGTGGCATGGATTTGTGCCCTGATTATGCATTTAATTGGACTTGGAATTGGACTTTAATAAATAAAAATGATAAATAAAAATAATAAATAAAAGCTGAAATGCTTTAAATGTCGGGGCAGAACGTCTCGGCATTTTATTATTTATTTTTATTGACTTTTGTAACGTAAGTAGTTAATATCAAGTTATAGAGTAACCGGTTACTTTTAATGAAAAAAGTGACAAAAATAACAAAAAATAAGAAGAAATAGTAGAAAGGAAAAAATTTATGAAACAGGACGTATTACATTTAAAATCCCCAGTCAACTGGATAAATGACCCAAATGGTTTTATTTATTACAAAGGAAAGTATCATTTATTTTACCAGCATTTTCCTTATGCTCCAATATGGGGAACAATGCACTGGGGTCATGCAGTAAGTAAAGATTTAGTGCATTGGGAACATGAGAAAATTGCATTATTTCCGACAAAATCTTATGACAGAAATGGTGTTTTTTCTGGAAGTGCAATTGAAAAAGATGAGAAACTTTATTTCTATTATTCAGCAGTACGCTATCTGGAACAGGATGAAGAAAATATTCATCTTTCTAAAAATGACCAGATTGAGACAAGTCAGGCGATGCTGATTTCAGAAGACGGAGAAAAGTTTGATAATTGGAACGGAAAAAAACAGATTATTCCGGTCATTCGGGATGAAGAAATTGCAGATGCCAGAGATACCAGAGACCCGAAGGTCTGGAAAGAGGATGAAAAGTATTATATGGTACTTGGAAGCACCTATCATGGAAAGCAGGCAAGAGTTTTGATTTTTGAGAGTGAAGATGGAGAAAACTGGAATTATAAATCTCAGTGTCGGAAAGAGACTTATGGTCATACGATGGAGTGTCCGGATTTATTTAAAATTCGTGAGCAGTATGTTTTTGTCGGTTCTCCAATGGGAATTCAAAATGATGGTTTGGAATATGCGAATCAGTCTGTCTGTACATTGGCAAAATTTGATGTCAAAACCGGGGAGTTAAGTTTACCGGATGAATATCAGATGGTGGACTATGGCGGTGATTTTTATGCGCCACAGAGCAATCTGGATAAAGATGGAAGAAGAGTGATGATTGCATGGATGCGTATGCCAAAACCGGTAGAATCAAAAGATGGAACACAGTGGACTGGAATGATGTGCCTTCCACGAGTAGTTGGAATCAAAAATGGACAGGTTACGTTTGAGGTGCATCCGAATGTAAAAGAAAACTTTGAAGAAATAGATTTAACCAAAGTGGTATTAAAATTAAAAGAAAAACAGCCACTTTGGATAACAACGACTTTATCAGAAGGAGAAGAATTAGAAATCGGTGGATACGAAATTCGTCTGGAGGATGGAAAAGTTGTAGGAAATCGTGAACGTGTATTTGCAGATATGGAAGGATATCATGTGGAAAATCAGACCCCGAAAGTAGGGAAATCTGCAAAACTGGATATTTTTGTGGAAGAAAATTTAATACATAAATTATATATGTCTTTTTGACTATCTTTTTATATCT
>ENA-OPDA01002483-OPDA01002483.1-human-gut-metagenome-genome-assembly--contig:-NODE-2483-length-10556-cov-2.408152_pt1 | contig 10556 bp, 9 predicted proteins | sample MGYA00241253_ERZ501486 | MGnify/ENA primary metagenome ERZ501486 (study PRJEB25962, sample SAMEA2042510) | human gut metagenome | biome: human gut; feature: human-associated habitat; material: faeces... | reverse complement strand
TTTTTAAGGACATTATTTTTATATTATTATTTCCTTCGATTATTTTATCTATAAGTTTACTTTCCAAATAATCATTTATTACTTTTTTCACCTTTCTAGCACCATATATTTCATATTCACATAAATTTTTAATATCATCAAACGCTTTTTTACTTAAAGTAAACTTTATGTTTTTTTCTTTATAAAACTCTCTTATATTATTAAGTTCTTTGTTTATAATCTTATCAATAACTTCTTCAGTAATTGAATTAAAATATATTGTTTTATTAATTCTATTTAAAAAAGGTATACCAAAATAAGATTTCAAAGAAAAAGAATAATCATTTTCTTTATGGTTAAAACCAACATGTTTTTGATCACTTCCAACATTTGATGTCATTATTATAATAGTATTATCAAATCTTATTATATTTCCTTTAGAATCTTTAACTTTCCCTTCATCTAATATTTGTAAAAATAAATCAAGAATATTAGAACTACATTTTTCTATTTCATCAAGTAAAATAACTGAATATGGTTTATTTCTAATTTCTTCGAAAATATTTTTATTATCATTATATCCAACATATCCTGCTGGACTACCAATTAATTTACTTATTGAATGAGCTTCTTTATATTCACTCATATCTAATCTAATAAAATTATCTTTACCATATAAAAGATTAGCATATTCTTTAGCAAGATGTGTTTTTCCTACGCCACTTTTACCTACAAAAAGAATAGAATAAGGAAGATTATTATTTTTATAACCATATCTTATTTTTTTAGTTATTTCATATAAACTATTAATCGCATCATCTTGCCCTATTATTTTCTTATTTAAAAGTGTAATTATATTTTTTATTGAAGAAGTTTTATTACCTTCATAAATAGGTATTTTAGTTTTTTGTTCAACAACTTCTTTTACATCTTTAAGAGCTGGTTTTTCTTTTTGATCTATTCTATATATTACATGATATCCATAAGAAGTTTGAACTGGCTCTTTAGTATAAGAATTATTTTCTAGTTTTTGCATTGCTTCCATATAAGCAGATTCAAGACTAGCATTATATGCTTTATATCCTAGTTCTTCATATGTTATTTTATCCTTATATTCATCTTTTACTTCATCAAATGATTTGCCTTCATTTAATTTAGTAATTATTTCTTTAGCTAAATTTTCAGCTTCTTTCTTTTCTTCATCAGTAGCACTGCTACTAACTTTTACTAAAATGTGTTTGGTATTGATATCTCCATATACCTTATCTTCATAGTACTTTTCTATTTCTTTATCAGTAATTTGTTCTTTTATATAATCATCAGTATACTGTGTTCTTCTATATTGAAGTCTTAAGTATTCAATAAATGCCCTTTCACTACCAAAGCCACTTTTAGTTAAGAATTCTTCTTTACTATATCCATAGTACTGATTATACATATTATAATAGTTTTCTGCTTGATCATTTAATTCAGTATTCATCTCATCTGTTTCAGGATATTTTTCTTCAAGTATTTTATTATCTATTATATCTAGTAAATTATTTACTGAATAGATTTCTTTCATATCTTCATATAAATCTTCTGCAGTTACAGTTAAACCATCTATACTTGCTACCGGCTCTAAACCATTCTCTAATTTAGCTATTCTATCTGGCCATATTAGGATTACCACTAGTACTGTGGCAAGCACTCCTCCAATTACTCCATAAATGGCTAATCTATATTTATCTATAAAATCATAGAATTTGAATAGTTTATCGTATTCTTTCTTATTAGTATTTTTCTTTTCCTCTTTTTTTACCTCTTTAACTACTTTTTCTTCTTTTTTTTGTTCTGCTTTGCTTATAACATTTTTCTTAGTACCTTTTTTTGATACTTCTTTTTTATTTGCCATTTTGTTATCTCCTTTCAAAGTTACATTAATATAATATCAAAAATAGGAGAAAATTACAATATGATTTTTGAAATATGGGGAAAATAACATATTTTAATTACTTATTTTTAATATATATTTGATTTCATACTAATTAGCCCAGCACACTTTTTATCTTTTTCCATAAAATACTATGAATAGAAAAAAAGGAGGAATGTATTATGAGTAACTGCGGTTCACCTTGCGGCGGATCTAGTGCCGCTATTGTACTAGTATTATTTATCTTATTAATAATAATACTTGGAGCTTGGATATAATAAAGGAGGTGCATTAAAATGTCTGGAAATAGTTCATGTAAAGGAAATAATGGCTTCTTAATTGTTATTGTTTTATATATTCTACTTGCTATTATACTAGGTTCTGCTTTCTTTTATTAAAATATCTTAGTTTAAGGAAACTATCTTCGGATAGTTTTTTTCTTTATAAAAAGTAGGCTAAAACCTACTTTAACTTATTATATACTTCTTCAAGTGATAATTTTTCTTCATTATTATATTTTGGTATTAGGTGTAAATGAAAATGTTTTACTTCTTGACCTAAGCCATTATTTTCACAAAGTGATATACCATCATAGTTTAATCTTTCTTTAAGAAGTGCAGCAATTTCTTTGGCTACCTTTAGTATATGATGTAGTGCTTCTTCATCTATATCAAAAAAATCTTGATAATGTTTCTTTGGTACTATAAGAGTATGTCCTATATGATTAGGATTTACATCTAAGAATACTTTAACTATCTCATCTTCATATATTGTATATGATGGTATTTCATTATTTATTATTTTGCAAAATATATCCATGTTATTACCTCCATACTAAGTATAACATTTTTTAAATTATTTTACTATTACTTTATCTAATTTTAGTATATATTAGTGGCTTATATATGATAGATATACTGGTATATTATTGTTACACTTATTAAGTATAAGTGTAACAATAACACTGGAAGACCTTAGGCTGGAAGTGCATGACATAAAAAGAACTAAGTTAATTTCTTAGTCCATTTATTGTATGAATATCTGCGAATATTCTAACATTATTATGTAAAATTTAGTATATTTTTATTCATAAGGTTAACTTTTTTAAATTTATCTGCTATAATTTAGGTATGAGAAGTAGTAAAAAAATACTATTTATTATATTCATGTTTATATTCTTTATTGGTTCTGCTAATGCAAGCAGTAAAGAAAAAGTAACTTTTTCTAAATGCGTTGATGGAGATACTATTAAAGTAAACATTGATGGTGAAATAAACATAGTTAGAATGCTAGCAATAGATACTCCAGAGTCTGTTCATCCCACTAAAGGGGTTGAATACTATGGTAAAGAAGCAAGTAATTATACCTGTAATTTAGTTACTAATGCAAAGAAAATAGAACTTGAATATGATAAAAATAGTGATAAAAAAGATAAATATAATAGAGTTTTAGCTTGGGTATGGGTAGATGATACTTTACTTCAAGATGAACTTGTTAAAAATGGCTATGCAGAGGTTGCTTATTTGTATGGTGATTATAAGTATACTAATACTCTAAAGGATCACCAAGCAGTAGCAGAATCCTCTAAAATAGGTATATGGAATGAAGAAGCAAGAAAGGAGTTTGATTCAAATAGTAGTTCTAAGAATGATGATAATACTACTGATAATAGTGATAGTTATATTGATTTAAAGAATATGTCCACTAGTGATATTATTATAGTTATAGGAGTAGTAATTATTGGAATTGTTTTAGGACCCACTATTAAGAAAATTAAAAGAAAAATTAAAAAATATACAAAATAGAAAGGAATGTTAATTTGAAAAAAAATATTACACTTGTTATTTTAGCAGCAGGTATGGGTAGTCGCTTTGGTGGACTTAAGCAAATTGAGCCTATGGGTCCTAATGGAGAATTTATTATAGACTATTCTGTATATGATGCTATTAAAGCTGGATTTAATAAAATTGTATTTTTAATAAAAAGGGAAAACTATGATTTATTTAAGGAGACAATAGGAGCTAGAGTAGAACCATATATTAAAACTGAATATGCTTTTCAAGAACTTAATAATCTACCTTTAGGATACACTTTTCCTAGTGATAGAGTTAAACCTCTTGGTACTGCTCATGCGGTACTTTGCTGTAAGGAAAAGGTTCATGAAAACTTTGCAATGATTAACTCAGATGACTTCTATGGAAGAGATGCTTTTATTAAAGCTTATGAGTATTTAAGTAAGGTAGATGAGTCTTCGAGTGAATATGGAATGGTAGGATATAAAGTTGCTAATACTCTTACAGAAAATGGTTCTGTTAAAAGAGGAGTATGTAATGTAGATAATAATGGATATCTTACTAATTTAACTGAAAGTAAAGTAGAGAGAGTTAATAATGAAATAATTGCTAGTCCACTAGATGGAAGTAAAGCATTTACTGTTAAAGATGATGATACTGTCAGTATGAATTTTCTATTATTTACTCCTAGTATATTTAATTATATAGAAGAAGGTTTCCCTGAGTTCTTTGACAATAATAAAGATAACTTACTTACCGCAGAGTATTTAATTCCTGATGTTCTTAGTAATTTAATTAAGAATAATAAGGCTAGTACTAAGGTTATTCCTACTAGTGCTAACTGGTATGGTGTTACTTATAAGGAAGATGCTCCTGGAGTAAAGAGGGCTATTCAAAATCTTGTAGATAATCATGAATATAATGATAATTTATGGGACTAATATGTTAAATTATGTTATTTACATAAATCTATTTAATTTTTAATTTAGATTTGTTATACTTATGTTGTATAGAAAGGATTGATTTAAATGAAATATAATATTCGTGGAGATAAAATGGTAATTACAGATGCCATAAAGGATTATACAGAAAATAAACTAAGTAGATTAGAGAAGTATTTTAAGGACGATGATATTAAGGCTAATGTCCTTGCTAGAGTTAGAGGTAATTCACAAATAGTGGAAGTTACTATTCCTACGAGCAAGTATGTTCTAAGAAGTGAAGAAGAAAACGAAGACTTATATGCTGCGATAGACTTAGTTACTGATAAGTTAGAAAGACAAATTAGAAAGAATAAAACTAGATTAAATAGAAATACTAAGGAAAGTGTTAAAGAATTTAACTTTGATTATGAAGTTAAGGATGAAGAGGCCTCTAAAGAAAAGATAGTTAAAAGAAAAAATATTGAAACTAAACCTATGGATGAAGAAGAGGCTATTCTTGAAATGGAACTATTAGGTCATTCATTCTTTGTATATAAAGATATGGATACTAACAATACTTGTGTTCTTTATAAAAGAAAAGATGGAGACTATGGTCTAATAGAAACTAAATAATATTTGAGTATCAACAGTTGTTGTTGATACTTTTTCTTTGTTATTCTATGTATCCACAGGTATTGTTGATAGACTATTTTTAATTGACTTTTATAATATATAGTGTATAATATTGTTACATTCTTTAAGGGGGAGTAATATTAATGAATGACACTACTATGAAACTATTAAATTTAATTAATGAAGGGAAAACAGTAAATGAAATATCAGAAATACTAAAACTATCTAATAAAGCTATTTTTTGTAGATTAAATATGCTTAGAAATGCTGGATATAATTTTAAAAGATTATATTATTCTGACGGTAATATTGTCTACTCGAATGGTGCAGATATGGCTTGGTATAATGAAAGGAGTAATGGTACTAATTTAATTACAAAAGGCAATGAAATTGATGCAATAGTAATATCAGATATACATTTTGGCAGTGATTATGAAATTGAAAAAATTATGGATAGAATATATAACTATTGTATTAGCAATGATATTCATATAATTTTATTTGGTGGTGATTTGGTTGATGGTACCTTTGGTAAAAATACAAGAGTTGATAACATAGATGAACAACTTGCTTATATTATGAAAAAATATCCATTTGATAAAAGTATTATAAATTTTGGAGTATTAGGAGATCACGATTACAGCATTTTTGAGGCCAATTCAAGAGATATATCTTTGCTTTTTAGTAATTATAGACACGATATTGTTCCTCTTGGATACTATATTGGAAAGTTGAATATTGGTAATGATATATTAACTTTTTATCATGGAAATAAAGTAAATTATACCAAAAATTATGATATTATTATTTCAAATAACATTGGGGGCAGAAATATTATATTTCGCGGTCATACTCATAGGAAACTTGATATTTCAAATCTTTGTTCTAATACTCTTATTAAACTTCCATCGCTTAGTGACCTTAGAGATGATGATGAATTTTTACCTAGCGCTATTAGAATTCGTATTTCACTAAATAACAATATATTTTCAAAAATACTTGTTAATCAGTTATTGATTGGAGAGAAAATATATTCTATTAATGAGTTTAATCAAGAATTTGCTTCTAGAAAAAAACAAAATTATAGTGAATTATTTGGAAATATTAATTATAATAGAGTTAATGAATCATCAGATTTTACAGAAACAGACGAAAATGATTTGAAAGAAGAAATAAATACTTTTGATGTAGTTGAAAAAGGGGATATTAAAACTCTAACTAAAAAGTTATAAAACAAGTTATCACGACTTGTTTTTTTATTAATAATTACCACAAGGTACGATAAGGTGAAACTATAGTAAAATAATATTTTAGTTTGCAAAGCAACCCTCTAAGTAAAAAAATAATGCTATAATCTATTTGTAATTTTAATTACATAAGAAGGCATTCCCATTCCGCTTGGAGGGGGATGTCTTCTTATTTTCTTTGATATATTTTTAGTAAATAATATTGTTTAACAAACTATAAAAATATTGGTAATTAATATTCTATCCACAAATACTGTGGATAGTTTTATTTTACAATATTACATTTTTCTTCAATATATAAATTAAAATAATAATTGGTACTATTTTATCAAAAAAAGTATAAACATTTTAGTCTATACTTAATTAGTTAATTATTAATTTTTTTTCTTCATTAACCTGTTTTTGCAATAATTCTAAATCTTTAATGCTCTTATTATCCTTTAATACTTTCATTTGTCTTCTTGCCGAATTATTAAGTCTTACTAATCTTTCACTCTGTGGAACCTTTTCTTCAATTAATTCTGCATTTGTATTTTGTAAGTTATTTAAGATTACTAAATGAAGTAAATCAGTATAATCCCTTATATTTCCATTTTTCGCAAGTTCTGGATTACTTTCTCTCCATTCTTTTGCTGTCATACCGAATAATGCAACATTTAAAACATCGGCTTCTTCGGCATAAACAAATTTCTTTTGCTCCTCTGTTAGTGTTGGAACAATATAAGTTTTTACTGCATCAGTATGAACAACATAGTTTAATTTAGATAGAATTCTATTTGCTTGCCAGTCTATTTTTTTCTGATATGCTTCATTAGTTTTCAGTCTCTCAAATTCAGTTATTAAATATAGTTTAAACTCAGGAGATAACCAACTTGCAAATTCAAATGCAATATCTGGATGAGCAAAAGTTCCAATACTATATCTTCCACCTTTTGAAACTATTCCTATTGCATTAGTCCTTTTTATCCACTGTGTTGGTGACATTGCAAATGAGTTTTTTCCATACTCTGTTTTAATTTGGTCGAATTCGACCAAATTAAAATCTAGATTATGAAGTTCTTCCTATAAACCAATATAATCAATAGTATTTATTCTTCTTAACCAATTTTTCACCGTAAAAGATGGATCACTAGAGTTTTGATATTTAGCCAAATCAGTTAATGATATGTAATTGGCATTTCCTACTCTTAGTATTCCTATTTTATTTTCTTTAACAAGTATTTCTGATGTAATTAAATCTTTTTTCAATTTTTCCCCCTCCTGATAGAAATTATGTCATACTTTTCTTATTTAACATATAGTATATATTAAAAAAAATAATTATTCTATCCACACATATTGTGGATACTTTTATTTTATATTCATATCTATCAACATATACTGTTAATAAAATTGAAGTTTTAAAGACTTATGGCTTTAAAACTCTTTTTTGAAGACCTTAGGCTTCAAAAACACCAAAGTGACTATAGGCACGGAGGTGAAACTATAATAAAATAAGGTAAATATTAAATATTTACTAGTTTTTTTAATCAAAATATAGTAAAATATTATCTAGGAGATGATTTGATGTTTAAGATACTTAAAAAGATGTTTGATAATGAATATAAAGAATTATACAGATTTAGTAAACTAGCAGACCAAATAGATGCTCTTGATGAAGAAATGAGTAAATTATCTGATAAGAAACTTGCTAGTTATACTGATAAGTTTAAAAAGAGACTAGAAGATGGAGAAACACTAGAAGATATTCTAGTGGAAGCTTTTGCTGTTGCAAGAGAAGCTGCTTATAGATGTGTTGGTATGAAACCATTCTACTGCCAACTACTAGGTGGTCTTGCTATCCACTACGGCAATATTGCTGAGATGAAAACTGGTGAAGGTAAAACACTTACTTGTGTACTTCCTGCTTATTTAAATGCTTTAACAGGCAAAGGTGTTCATATCGTTACAGTTAACGAATTTTTATCTACCAGAGACTCTGAATGGATGGGCAGCATATTTAGATTCTTAGGCCTTTCTGTAGGACTTAACTTAAGAGAGTTATCTTTTAAAGAAAAACAAGATGCTTATAACTGTGATATTTTATATAGTACTAATAATGAACTTGGTTTTGACTATTTAAGAGATAACATGGTTGTAAAAAGAGAAAATAGAGTACAAAGACCTCTTAACTATTGTATTGTCGATGAAGTTGACTCTATATTAATAGATGAAGCTAGAACTCCTCTTATTATATCTGGTGGAGTTATGCAGTCCGCTAATCTATATACTGATGCCGATAGATTTGTTAAATCTCTTAAAGAAAATGAAGACTATATTATGGATGAAAAATCTAAGGCAGTTAGTTTAACTGATGAAGGTAGTAGAAAGGCTGAAGAACATTTCCATTTAGATAACTTGTATAATATTAATAATACTGCTTTGGTACATCATATAAATCAGGCTTTAAAAGCTAACTATGCAATGAGTTTGGACGTTGATTATGTTGTACAAGATGGTGAGGTTGTTATCGTAGACCAATTTACTGGTAGACTTATGAAAGGCAGAGCCTTCTCTGATGGATTACATCAAGCTATTGAGGCTAAAGAAGGAGTTAAGATTCAACAAGAGACTAAGACTCTTGCTACAATTACTTTCCAAAACTACTTTAGAATGTATCATAAATTATCTGGTATGACTGGTACTGCGAAGACTGAAGAAGAAGAATTTAGAAATATTTATAATATGTTTGTTATTCAAATTCCTACGAATAAACCTGTTATTAGAGAGGATGCTACTGATTTATTATATCCTGGTAAAGAAGGTAAATATAATGCCATAGTAAGAGAAATTGAAAGAAGACATGCTGCTGGTCAACCAGTACTTGTTGGTACTATTGCTATTGAAACTTCTGAATTACTTAGTAAAATGCTTACTAAAAAGAAGATTCCTCATGAAGTATTAAATGCTAAGAATCATGCTAGAGAGGCTGAAATTATAGCTCATGCAGGTGAAAAAGGTGCTGTTACTATTGCTACTAATATGGCTGGTCGTGGTACCGATATTAAACTTGGCGAAGGTGTAAAAGAACTTGGTGGCTTATGCGTTATTGGCAGTGAAAGACATGAGTCTAGAAGAATAGATAATCAGCTTAGAGGTAGAAGTGGTAGACAAGGAGATCCTGGATTTACGCAATTCTTTGTATCATTTGAAGATGACCTTCTTGTTAGATTTGGTTCTGATAGATATAGAGGTATGCTTGCTAACTTAGGTTTTACTGGAGATCAGGCTATTCAAAATAAAATGTTCTCTAAAACAGTTGAATCTGCGCAAAGAAAAGTTGAAGGTAATAACTTTGATATAAGAAAACAACTTCTTAATTATGATGATGTTATGAATAATCAAAGAGAGATTATCTATGCTAAGAGAAATGAAATTCTTGATAATGAATCTATTCATGATACTGTTCTTAATGGATTTAGAGATTATATTAGTGATATAGTTAATTCTCATTTGGTAGAGACTACTAAATTAAAAGAAGAAGATTATAGTGAAATACTTGAAGCCGCTAACGAGAACTTGCTTAGAAAGTATAGAATTAACTTATCTGAGATTAATGGTAAACATCCTGATGAGGTAATTGATACTATTTATAATAATGTTACTCGTGATTATGAAGAAAAATTAGAGGATATTCCTGAAGAAGTTAGAGATGAATTTGAAAAAGCTGTTTCACTTAGAGTAATTGATAATTACTGGATGGAACATATTTCTACAATGAGTCATTTAAGAGATGGTATTGGTCTTAGAGGTTATGCTAATACTAGTCCACTTCAGGCATATACTATGGAAGGATATCAATTATTTGATGAAATGATAGCAAGAATTAATAAAGATATTAGTATTTATCTACTTAAATCTGAAATTAGACAAAATCTAGAAAGAAAACAAGTAGCAAAGAATGCTATTACTAATGATAGTAAAGACCATGCTAAGGTACAAAAGAAGAGTACTAAGGTTGGTAGAAATGATCCTTGTCCTTGTGGAAGTGGTAAGAAGTACAAACAGTGCTGTGGCAAATAGCCCATAA
>ENA-OPDA01002481-OPDA01002481.1-human-gut-metagenome-genome-assembly--contig:-NODE-2481-length-10565-cov-2.451665_pt1 | contig 10565 bp, 7 predicted proteins | sample MGYA00241253_ERZ501486 | MGnify/ENA primary metagenome ERZ501486 (study PRJEB25962, sample SAMEA2042510) | human gut metagenome | biome: human gut; feature: human-associated habitat; material: faeces... | reverse complement strand
CACCTCTTCATCGGTTGCATCCAGTCTTCCGTAACGGATATTTTCCATGATCGTTCCTTTGAACAGCCAGGTGTCCTGTAAGACCATTCCAAAGTTCTCGCGAAGCTCACTGCGGTTGAAATCCCTGATATTGTGGTCATCCAGAAGAATGGCTCCGCTGTTTACATCATAATAACGCATCAGCAGCTTAACCATTGTCGTTTTTCCTGCTCCAGTCGGGCCGACAATGGCAATTTTCTGACCCGGTTTTACCTTCGCACAGAAATCATGGATGATGATCTGATCCGGATTGTATCCGAACTGTACATGGTCAAAGGTTACTGCTCCTGTTACCGTCTCAATGTCCGCCGGATTTTCCGTGGTCTGATCCTCTTCCTCTTCGTTCAGGAATTCAAAGACACGCTCGGATGCCGCCGACATCGACTGTACCATGTTGATAACCTGCGCAATCTGCTGGATCGGCTGGGTAAAGTTTTTCACATACTGGATAAATGCCTGGATATCACCGATCGTGATCACGTTTTTGATCGCCAGAAGTCCGCCGGTCAATGCCACGCAGGCGTAGCCTAAATTTCCGACAAACATCATAATCGGCTGCATCATACCGGATAAAAACTGGGATTTCCATGCGGAATCGTAAAGAATATTGTTGGTTTTTTCAAACTCTTCGATCGTATCCTTCTCGCGGTTGAATGCCTTGATGACGAGATGGCCGCCGTAAACCTCCTCAACCTGACCGTTGATGTGGCCTAAGTATTCCTGCTGGGCACGGAAGAATTTCTGTGATTTCTTTGTCACGAGTCCGATGAGTCCCATTGAAATCGGCAGGATCACAAGCGCGATCAGCGTCATCAATGGGGAGATACTCAGCATCATGATCAGAACACCGATGAGCGTTGCCAACGAGGTGATGATCGTCGTGATACTCTGGTTCAGTCCCTGGCCAAGCGTATCGACATCGTTTGTGATGCGTGAGAGCACTTCACCGTACGTGCGGCTCTCAAAATATTTCATCGGCATACGGTTGATCTTCTCCGAAATCTCTTTTCGAAGCTGATAGCACACCTTCTGCGTCACGCCCGTCATGATCCATCCCTGGATGAAGCTGAACAGGGCGCTCATCAGATACAGGCCAAGTACAAACAGCAGAATCGTTCCGATTCTTGCAAAATCAATGCTTCCTGTGCCCCGGATCTTTTCCATCAGTCCCTCGGACAGTGCGGTCGTAGCTTTTCCGAGAATCTTTGGTCCGGCAACGTTGAACACCGTCGAGCATGCGGCACAGATCATAACGATAAAAATCGCAATTTTATATTTTCCGATGTACTGAGCGAGCTGTTTGATCGATTTTTTCAGATCTTTCGGCTTCTCGCCCGGCTGCATGCCGCGGCCCATCCGTCCCATCGGTCCTCTTTTGCGCGGCTGCTGGTTCATTTCATTACTCATGGTCAGCCACCTCACTTTCCTTCAGTCCAAGCTCTTTCTCTGACAGCTGGGATTTCGCAATCTCCTGGTAAACCTCGCAGCTTCTCAGCAGTTCCTCATGCGTACCTTTTCCGACTACTTTTCCGTCATCGAGCACCAGAATCTGCTCCGCATGGAGAATCGTGCTGATCCGCTGTGCCACGATGATCACGGTGCTGTCTTTGACATTCTCCGCCAGTGCTTTTCGAAGCGCCGCATCCGTTTTCAGGTCAAGTGCAGAAAAACTGTCGTCGAAAATAAAGATTTTCGGGTCTTTTGCAATCGCACGCGCAATCGCCAGACGCTGTTTCTGTCCGCCGGATACGTTCGTTCCGCCCTGTGCAATCGCGGTTTCGTATTTGTCATCTTTTGCCTCGATAAACTCGGTTGCCTGCGCAATTGCGGCTGCCTTTTCGATCTCCGCATCCGTCGCATCGTCTTTTCCGAAGCGCAGGTTGGATGCGATCGTTCCCGAGAACAGCACACCTTTCTGCGGCACGAAACCGATCTCATCGCGCAGATCCTTCATCGTAATGTTTCGAATATCTTTTCCGTCGAGCGTAATCTTTCCGCCCGTCACATCATAGAGACGTGGGATCAGGTTGACCAGCGTCGATTTACCGCAGCCGGTGCTTCCGATGATCGCCGTCGTCTTGCCAGGCTCGGCAACAAAGTCGATGTCATGCAGCACATCCTCCTCGGCGCCCGGATAACGGAAGTTGACGTGATCGAAGCGGACAACTCCGTTATGAACCTCCAGCTGCTCCGGATTTTTGACATCCTGAATGGAGGATTCTGTCTGAATGACTTCATCGATACGGCCGGCGGCAACAGCGGCACGCGGCAGCATGATTGACATCATTGTCAGCATCAGGAAAGACATGACGATCATCATGGCGTAGGTAATAAATGCAGTCATTGCACCGACCTGCATCGTGCCGGCATCGATTTTATGTGCACCGAACCATACGATTCCGACGGTCAGCACGTTCATAATCATCATCATACCAGGCATCATAAAGGTCATGACGCGGTTGGTGAACAGGGTTGTTTTGGTCAGTTCCTTATTCGCACCGTCGAAGCGCTCTTCCTCTTTGTCCTCTCTTCCGAACGCACGGATGACAGAGAGTCCGGTCAGGATTTCACGCGATACGAGGTTGATGTTGTCAACCAGTTTCTGCATCAGCTTAAATTTCGGCATCGCAAGGGAGACAAGCAGCATCACGTAGCCGAGAATGACGATGATCGCAAGAACAATGATCCATTCCATACCGGCTCCCGTTTTCATGACTTTCAGCACACCGCCGATGCCAAGGATCGGAGCGTAGGCAACCATTCGCAGCACCATGACGGAGACCATCTGGATCTGCTGGATATCGTTCGTGCTTCGGGTAATCAGCGATGCGGTGGAGAACTGATCCATCTCCGCATTGGAGAATCCGACAACCCGTTTGAATACTTTTTCGCGCAGATCGCGGCCGATTCCGGCGCCGACGCGGGAGGCAAACAGTCCGACGAGAACAGTTACCACACCCATCAGGAGTGCCATGCCGACCATCTTGAGGCCTGCAGTCAGAAGGTACGTTTTCTGAATCTGGTCTACATCGAGGCCCGCCGCTTTGTCTGCGGAAACTGCATACGCAATGCCCATCGATTTTACCAGGGAGCTTCCCATCGTATCAAGCGTTTTTTCCATGCTGTCGCGCATCGAGAGCACGGTGTCTTTATCCATCTGTCCGCTCTCGAGCATCGCTGCAAAGATTGGACGGACATCCACACAGGTGACTTTGACTTTGTTTCCATCGTCATCCTCTTTTTCCTGCTGGAAGCTCTTCAGCTCCACATGCATCATCTCGCCGATCTGCTCAATCGTCATGTTTTCAAACACCGACGCATCCTGACCGGTCTGCTGTGTCATGAGTTGTTTAAAGGTATCCTCCTCCATCGCACCCATCTGGTAATTCATCAGCAGTGCAACGGTCAGTGTATCGTCTGTTTCATCAAGTTCTTTTTCAGAAGCTTTGTTCCGTTCATAATAGCCGTCCTTTTTCGTATAGAGGCTTTCCCATAAATCCACCTCATCATCCGTCATGATAAACTCGGCCGTCTGAAATTCTTCCTCGGTGATCTGTTTCGGTGTAACGTGCTCAACACCACTGTTCTGAATGCCCACATCAATAATATCGGATGTGTACGACGGGAGCGACAGGTCGCACCACGCCTGGACAAACAGAAGCACAAGAATCACGAGAATCGATTTCCAGTACGGGATCATGTTCTTGAAAATCTTACTCATTTTTTCCCCTTTCTGTCTTTTTTTGTGTACCAGCTTGCCGGCACACTAATTCTGTCGTTTTCGGGTGTCAATTTCTTTTTCTGCGATCTCATAGATACGATCCAGATAAGCAACCAGCTGATCTATATCCTCTTCCTTTAACTGTGACATCACAGAGCAGCCAAAGTCCTGCATTCTGTCCCGTACCTCTTCCCCTTTTTTCCAGCCCTTCTCTGTCAGACTGATATATGTATTTCTGCGGTCTTTTTTGTCAACGCTCCGCTCTACATATCCTTTTTCTTCCAGTCCGCGCAGTGTGCGCGACACAGCCGGCGGAAGTGTTTTGGTCTTCGCCGCCAGCTCTGAGCTTGTAATTTTTCCGTTTTCTCCCATTTGCAAAATCGCACCCATAACGGAAAATTCGGAACTGCTAAGTCCCGGAATCAGGTCTGATACGTTCAGTTTTTTAAACTGGTGCACCGCACGAAACAGTTTTTCAAATGCATCTTTCATGTTTTCCCCCTCCTTTTGCCGCAAATGCTTAACAGTGTTATTTATTTACGCGTGTTAAATAATAACACCGGCAAATTTCTATGTCAAGAAATCTGCCGGTGTTTATGTTTTTTTTAGAATTTACGCCACTCAAATAGAATTTGACAAACGCTGCCATTTTGTTTAGATTAGAAGCAAATACGAAAGGACACCTTCATTCCCATGCCAGGTTTTATTTTACATCTCACCGCAGCCCAAATGCTGTTAAAGCACCTCCCGTCCCACCCGGATTTTCCATATCCGATTTCATCGGTAAATGATTTCCTAATCGGAAATCTTCTGCCGGATGCGACGCAGCAGAAAGAATCCTCCCATTTCCGCGACCCGCTTTACCGCGAAAAAATGATGGTATTCCCGGATCTTACACGGTTTACAGCGAAATACCGTTCACTTCTGCCAGATTCGAGCGCACTGGGATATTATTTTCATCTTTATATTGACCGGAAATTTTTTAAGGATTTCATTCCGCAGATTGTGGAATTTTATAATGCGGATGGAGAAATTACAGATATGAGAGATGAGATTGCAACGGTTTATATCAAAAAATCGCGGACATCCATTCCTTTTTCCAGATATCTCACGGAGGAGTATTATTACGGGGACTATACACGAATGAATACATATCTTGTCAACCGCTATTGCATCCCGCTCGATCTCAATCCTAACGTCACGAACCCTGGAATCACAGAAATTCAGTATGAGAACGTCCAACAGGTACTTGACCTCCTCCATCACTTCCTCTCCGTCCCGCCGGAAGCCGCGCAGGATCTGAAGGTCTTTCCGCTTGAAGAGCTGCTTGCGGCACTGGAGCAATATGTAGAAGAATTTTTTGCTGTGCCGAATAGGTATATTCCATAATTTTCCATTCAAAAAGGAGCAGAACCCACACCAGATTCCGCTCCTTTTTCAGAATGTAATTTTTCCGTTTCCTCTTACACTACATCTTGAACGATCCATTCTCTGTCATCCGTATCCATTTGTTTTTTTCTTCGATATTCCGTTGGTGTCCTCCCATAATATTTCTTAAATGTCTTGCAAAAATAATCCATATTTTCAAATCCCGTCTCGCCGGAAATTACAGTTATCTTTTTCTCCGTCGTGGCCAGAAGCTTTGCAGCCTCCTGCAGACGATACTTCACCAGATAATGCACCGGCGTATCGTGAAGATATCTTCGGAACAGATTCAATGCCGTACTCTTGCTCACCATAGCCTGCCCGGCAATATCCTCCAAGGTAAGATTCTGTCGGAAATTTTGATGAATATATTGCATCATCAGCTGTGTTCTTCCCTGTGAGGATGCCGTATTTTCTCTTTTTTTCTGCAGCACTTCCGAATCCATGTGCAAATAAAGCAAGTGCCACAATTCCTGCGTCAGAAATAAAGTAACCAGTTCCCGGTCTTTGTCTGATTCCTGCGCTTTGAGAATTTTCTGCATGAGCTCCAGTGCTTCTGCCTGCCATTTTATTTCCCTGCAAAAGACAATGCAGTCCACCTTACACGCCTGTATCGGTGCAATGTATTTTTTGTAAATCAGGCTGTCTGCCGGAGCGAGAAATGTCGGTTTCAGAACGAAATTTGGCACAATCGCATGGCCTTCAGAAAAATAGCGATGCAAAATCTTTGAGTTAATAAAAATGCCCGTTCCCTGTCCCAGTGAAAACTGCTTTTCGCCAACCCAGAAGGTTGCTGTTCCCTCCTGTACAAAAACAAACTCAAACTCCACATGCCAGTGCCATTCTACACAATGAAAATCAAACAACGCAAGATCGTCGTAATACAATTGAAACGGATACTCACTGTTTCCATGCTGTATCGTTTCCATCATGCTTTCATCCGTTTGGATCTTGTTATAAAATGTATTAAATTCCATCTTTCCCCGCCTCCGTTTTTCAGGCACGCCCCTCTCTATTTTACGATATTATACAATAAACAGACGATATATTCCAGTGAAAGCGACACTATTTTACGTTATTATACAAAAAGAATCGTTGTCGCTCCATGGAACACGGTGAACGGCAACGAAACGAACACTACGGCCGCAGCAGTTCTGCCATTTTTAAAAACGGAGTATATCACTATGAAAAAGAACTACCACAAAACCTTAATTGCCTGTTATCTTGGATTTATCACGCAGGCAATTTCTGCAAATTTTGCACCTTTACTATTTCTTACCTTTCACAGAACTTACCATATTTCTCTTGGAAAAATTGCGTTTATCTCGACAGTATTCTTTTTCACACAACTTCTTGTCGATTTGTTCTGTGCCAGATATGTCGATAAAATCGGCTATCGCAGGTGTGTCGTTGCTTCTGAGATTCTTTCCGCCTGCGGCCTGATTGGACTTGCCTTTCTGCCCAATATTCTGCCAAATGCCTATGCAGGAATTTTGCTCAGTGCCATGATCTATGCCGCCGGAAGCGGACTGATTGAGGTTCTTGTCAGCCCAATCGTAGAAGCTTGTCCGTTTGACAATAAGGACAGCGTTATGAGTCTGCTTCATTCCTTTTACTGCTGGGGATCTGTAGGCGTCATCTTACTCTCCACTGCGTTTCTGGCAGTTTTTGGTATGGAACGCTGGCCGATCCTCGCATGTATCTGGGCTGTACTTCCACTGTACAATACGTTTAATTTTCTTTCCTGCCCGATTGAATCACTGACCGGAAGCGAAGAAGGACTTACCATTCGTCAGCTGTGCCGTCTTCCCATTTTCTGGATTTCCCTTGTTCTTATGGTCTGCGCCGGAGCAAGCGAGATTTCGATGGCGCAATGGGCTTCCGCTTATGCCGAGTCTGCATTAGATCTCTCAAAAAGCATTGGAGACATTGCAGGACCGTGCCTGTTTGCTGTGATGATGGGCATCAGCAGGACCTTCTATGGTAAATACGGGGAAAAAATTGACTTAACAAAATTTATGATCGCATCCGGTACACTTTGCCTGATCTGTTATCTGGCTGCAGCTCTCGCACCATATCCTCTTTTAAATCTTATAGGCTGCGTTGTGTGTGGTTTCTCCGTAGGAATTATGTGGCCGGGAACCATCAGTATTTCATCCTCTAAAATTCCACTCGGCGGAACTGCACTGTTCGCACTTCTCGCCATGGCCGGAGATATGGGCGGTTCCATTGGCCCATTTGTTATTGGATTTGTCACACAAAACACCGGCGACGATCTGAAGGCAGGTATGCTGGCCGGCTGCATTTTCCCTGCTGTACTGATTTTGTCTGTTTTTCTGCTCCGACAAAGGAACGCAGAGCAAAAATAAGCACCGAAGAGATACTGTAACGTGTCTCAGACACAGGAGCCGGACAGTCCGACTCCTTTTTTTCATGTCTCTGCAATATTTCTCACAACTCCCGAAAACAGAATCGATCCGTCCTGCCCCGTGACAAGAAACAGGAATGGACGATCCAGTACAAAGTCGATTTCGTCGTCCGGTATTTCTGCTGCGGTTTCTGAAATGCCGAGTTCTGTATACGCTGCTCCGGTTACTCCGTTTTCGTCGATTTCAAGCATGGCGGCGTGGTCTGCTTTGCTCAGGTATAAATTCTCTTTGTCCCCTGTTAATGGGCTGAAATCTGCCAGATCTGCATCCAGCGCATCCGTTACACCTAGTGCGCGCACCGTTTCGATCAGGTCTGTTTTTTCCGATACTTTAAATTTAGGAACAGACAGGTTCACCATCGGGGAATACCAGTTATCACTGCTTTCATCCCGCCGTATAACCTTCATCAGATCCGGATCCGATACCAGTTCATTGACATCGGTATTTTCATCCGGAAGCAGGAAATACATGGAGCCGCTGTCCTGAAGGCTAAGGCTGACTGCACGGAAATGTTCGCCCTGGTAGACATCCATCCATTCCGTTTTTTTCATCATGTCCACAGTGGTATCTCCCGCAGCTCCGTGGAAGGTTTCCTTCTCTGTATCTACTTCCCAGAAATTTTCCCTCCACATCGCCTTATAATAGATGGTTGATACCAGTTCAAATACCGTTTCCGGGGCAATCGCCATGTCTTTCGTATATTCCCTCAAAAGTCCGCCGGTATTATCATCCGTCCACGTCCGCAGGGCCTGATTCATACTTTCCTGCTCGTTGTTGCCATACAGGCAGCAGAAGAAACAGCGGTCCACATCCATGACGGCCATGTAATGCCGCCCCTGGGACTCATAGTAGGCCGGAATGGTTTCCTCACCATCCAGCCACAGCGAATTTGCCAACACACTTTTCAGCGCGGGCGTGTCTGCATAATTGCTTTTCCAGAGCGAAGAAATATTTTTCCGTAAGGTGTCCATATCCTGCGCACCAAGCATATCCAGAATCTGCTGCCGCGTATTTCCATCCGAAGTTTCCGCCAGCATCGCAAACGCGATATACAGATTGATCGGCGAGCAGACGGTATTTTCATTATCGGAAACCAGCATCTGTTCCATCAGTTTCTGATAATACGCATCCATTCCCGACTGCAGTTCCGCTGATTTTGTCGTCAGTTCCCTGTAGGAATTCCACCAGTCCCAGTGCGCATCACTTTCCATAAATTCCTGTGCATCCATCGTCTGCGCCACAGATGCCGGATAAGCTGCCATAACCGTCTTTAGCCCCGACGGGTAACGGACTGCCGAACTCTCCTGTCCATTTCTCCATGTCGTAACCCCCAGCACAGCTCCGCCGATGATCACCGCGCAGGCTGCCGCGGCCGTCCATTTTTTCCATGCAGCCCCTTGGGAACGCTGATAGTCCCGCGCCTTTTTCACCATAGCAGGATCCAGGTCACTCAGTGTTTCAAACAGTTCTTCTTTCTTCATACTTCGAACCCCCTTTCCGTCAAGTGTGTGTGCAGTTTCCCACGGATCCGGTTCAGCGTAACTGAAACATAGTTTTCGCTTCTGCCCAGACGCCCCGCGATTTCGCCGATACTGTCCACATACCAGTACCGCAGGACAAACATGCATCGTTTCTCCTCCGGCAGCTTCTGCAGAAACTGATTGATTTCCGCTGCCAGTTCTTTCATCTCCCACTGCCGCTCAATATTATCTTTCCCCGAAACGCATTCTTCCAGCTCGTCCAACACCGCATCAACCTGACTTCCTCCGCGTTTTCCGCGATGCATTTTTCTATACAGATCAAAAGAAAGATTTCTTGTTATCTTTCCAAGAAATGTCGATAACAGAGACGGCCGGTGCGGCGGCATGGCATTCCACGCATGAAGCCAGGTGTCATTGACACATTCTTCTGCATCCGCCGGATTCTGCAGAATATTCTGTGCAATAGATGTACAGTATGCACCATATTTCATCGAGGATTCGCTGATCGCAGCTTCATCTCTGTCCCAATACAGCAGGACAATTCTTTCATCTTCCATATGGAACTTCCCCCTTTCATCTATCATCACGCTGTTCTGCAGAAAATCTTACACTTTTCGAAAAAAAATTCAGGTTCGAAAAAGGGCGCAGCCGAAGCCACGCCCTTCTATTCTTTTTTGTTTTCTTTATGCCAGAATCGGTTTTAAAGCCTCTGCGAGTTTTTCTTTCTCAGCTTCTGCCTCTGCCAGATCCTTGCCAAGTGTTGTGTAGTATACTTTGATTTTCGGCTCTGTTCCGGACGGGCGGACGATGACGGTTTCACCGTTTGCCAGTTTGTAGATCAGAACGTTTGCGGATGGGAGTCCGGTCTCTTCTGGTTTCTCGTAATCGGTTACTTTGACAACAGCGGAACCTGCGATCTCGGTCAGCGGCTCTTTTCGAAGACCATCCATGATGCCGGCCATCTTGTCCATTCCGCTAAGTCCCGGGAACTCGAAGCTGTCTACTTTGTTCAGGTAACGGCCATACTCGGCATAGATCTCTTCCAGTCTCTGTTTCAGAGAGCTTCCGATGCTTCTGTAGTAAGCTGCCATCTCGCAGATCAGCATGGAGCCGATGACTGCGTCTTTATCTCTTACATACGGACCGGCCAGGTATCCGTAGCTCTCCTCGAATCCGAAGATGAAGCGGTCTACTTCGCCGTCTGCCTCAAGGTTTGCAATCTGATCGCCGATCCATTTGAATCCGGTCAGAACGCTGCGGAGCTCTACGCCGTAGTGCTCTGCAACTGCATCTGCCAGCGGTGTGGACACGATGGATTTTACAGCAACCGGTTTCTCCGGCATGGTGCCTTTCTCGATGCGGCCTGCGCAGATGTAGTCGAGAAGCAGAACGCCGACTTCGTTTCCGGTTACCAGCTCATAGCTTCCATCCGGGCACTTCATGGCAATACCAACACGGTCTGCATCCGGG
>ENA-OPDA01002480-OPDA01002480.1-human-gut-metagenome-genome-assembly--contig:-NODE-2480-length-10568-cov-2.983734_pt1 | contig 10568 bp, 13 predicted proteins | sample MGYA00241253_ERZ501486 | MGnify/ENA primary metagenome ERZ501486 (study PRJEB25962, sample SAMEA2042510) | human gut metagenome | biome: human gut; feature: human-associated habitat; material: faeces... | reverse complement strand
CTACTTGCCCCCACAAACACTAATTTTTAGGAGAGAAAGGACATAGTACACAACATTATATTATTATAAAAAGAAAATCCCTAGGTGAGAACCTAGGGATAATTTGTTATAGAAAGTTGAATTAAAATGCAAGTGTTTTTAATTTACAATCATTAATTACTGTTATTGAGTGCATTAATCAAAAACTAAAATTTAATATTAAATAACTAAAAATCATAAATACTCAACATTATCAATAACTGCTTTTGCTTTGGTGAAAGATACATCAGGAAACTGCTGACTTAACTTTTCAACAAGAGGGGCGATAACCACATCTTCTGATTTAAAGTGTCCAACCTCAACAACAGCAATATCTTTTTCCATTGCCTCAATCAGTAAGTGGTGTTTCATTTCACCTGTTAAGAATAGGTCACAACCATTGTCAAGTGCAGTGAAGATTTCCTCAGCACCTGCACCTGAAGATACACAAATTTTCTGTACCTTGTCTTTGTCGGTATATCTTAAACCTTTGCAGTTTAGCTTTTCTTTAACTTGCTTTGCAAATTCTTTTGCTGAAAGTGGCTTGTTGATTTCACCAATATAAGCATATGTGCCATCAATGAATTTACCGTTCTGTAAACCTAAAGCATCACCAAGACAAGTGTTTACACCAAAGATGGGTGAAATATCAAGGTTAGTGTGTAGGCATAAAGCTGAAATATTATTTTCAACTAATTTATACACAACACTGTTTTTGCTAACCTTTTTTAGTGGTGCAAAAATAATAGGGTGGTGGCTGATTATTAATTCAGCACCTATTTCCTTTGCCTCATCAACAACAGAAGATGTTATGTCAAGGGCAACAAGAACTTTAGTTACAGTTTGGTTTTTGTCACCAACAAGAATACCACAGTTGTCAAAGTCTGCACAAGTATTTATAGGAGCAAAACTTTCAGTATAGTCAAAAATATCATTTACTGTCATTCACCTTTTCCTCCAATACATTGATAACTTCTTCAAGACCTTTTTCACCAAGGACTCTTTTGTTTAACTTACGGATTTCATTTGATAAGAAAATTTTACATTCTTCATCACTTGTATCCATACTGCCAAGATAAAGGTCACTTTCTGTGTAAGGTGTTTTCTTGCCGGTATATTTTATCTTCATTATTGTGTATGGTCTTTTGCCTTCATGAGTGCATTTCTGCTCTTTGATTTCAAAACCATTTTTATATAGCCACTGAGTTAAGGTATAGTACCTTGTCATCGGTTGAATAATAAGAGTGTACTTTTCATTAGCTATATATTCACAAGAAGAAAGTATGTGAATAATTACATCAGCACCCATACCTGCCATAATAAAGGTATCAGCCTCATCTTCACCTATTCCGTTAAGACCGTCACAAAGTCTTGTTTCAATCTTATCTTGTAGATGGTTGAAGATTATGTTTTGGTTTCCTTTTTCAAGTGGCAAAGGATTAATGTCACAAGCTAAGGCTTTTCCACAAATTCCTTGCTGAATGAGAAAAACCGGAAGATACGCATGGTCTGTGCCTATGTCGGCAACTACACTACCTTTATCCACCATTGTGGCAATAGTCTGTAGTCTTTCAGTTAAAATCATTGACCGATAGCAGCCTTAATCTTTGCAATTAGTTCATCAGCATCTGTACCGTGAACATAACAAGCCTCTTCAATGCTTTCGCCTCTTGAATGAGGACAACCTAGGCAGTGCATACCGATTTCCATCAGGACAGATGCGGCATTCATATCGATGCGCAGTACTTCACCAATTGTCATATCCTTATTGAATTTACTCATCCGGCAAACCTCCTTTTTTCTTCCGTCGGCAGTTTTCTGCCGCTTTATCAGCTTTACCAGTATAATACATTCCCATTCATCTGGCAACCGGTCGGTCCATTTTTCTTCCGTTCTGCCCCTGTTTTTTCCCGTCCCGGAAGTAGTTGTTCATCTCTTACTTGAGTTCGTTTCGGCTTACTATTTTCCCAGTATTTATGCGGGTTTGCGGGTTTTTAAATTTCCGTTTTGTACCCCATTTGGTACTTGTCTATTTTGCCTTTTTGAGCTAAAATAAGAAAAAGAAATTTCAAAGGAGGATTTATATCATGGCATACGTAATTGGTGATTCCTGTATCTCATGTGGTTCTTGTGAAGGTCAGTGTCCTGTTGGCGCTATCTCTATGGGAGAAGGCAAGTTCGAAATCGACGCTGCTAAATGCGTTGACTGCGGTTCCTGCGCAGGTCAGTGCCCTGTTGGCGCTATTGCAGAGGATTAATTCCTGACTTAGAACGCAACCCGGAAAAGGCATTTCAGAAAATGAAATGCCTTTTCTTTTTTTCTGCTTTATTTTTATCATTCTCTTTTGGATTCACAGGTGTTTCTTTCGGCTGTTTTTGCAACCGTCCTTTGGTCTTTTTACGTAACAGCTCGTCCATCTTCTGATAATATTCTTCGCTGCGCTGTTCCAGCCTGCGGTCTCTCTCTTCTTCCCGCTCTTCCCTATTGCGGAACTGATAATCCAGTTCTTTGACCATGCTCTCCTTGAGTTCTCTGCACAGTTCCTGATTATTCTCCCTTACTGCTTCACGGATCATCTGCTGCAATATCCACTGCAGTCTTTTCACCTTCTCCTCCCGGTTTTCGCCTGTCAGCGAGGTCTCCTGCGCCGATGATGGTACTGTTTTTTTCACTGTCTCATCTACAATTTCAATTGCCATACGCGGTGCGGCAGCTGCTTCTTTTTCTGTCTTTTCCTCCGGCAGCACATCCAGTTTCCCGTCCTTTAATATCATTTTGATTGCTTTCAACTGTAATCCCCTTTCTTTCATGCTCTTGATCTCTTTGAAGCGTTCTACATCTTCTTTCGTGTAATAGCGATGTCCCAATTCGTTACGCTTGATGGGCAGGTGTAGTTCTTCCTCCCAGTAGCGAAGCACATGGCTCTCCACCTTTACCTGTTTTGCCGCATCCGAAATCAATAAATACTCTCCCATAATCTCTCCTTTTCTAAATTGTCATAATATGAAAATGTGAAATAAAAAAGAGAACAGGTACAGGGGTTTTTCCCTTACTTGTTCTCTTTCGTGTTTTATATTCTGTATTCGCAGAATACTTAAAAATCTTTTTTTCTATCGTTTTCCAGGTTGGCAAACTTGGTATACTCCGGCAGCCATGCCAGCTGTACGGTTCCGATCGGACCGTTTCTCTGCTTGGCAATGATGATCTCTGAGATACCCTTGTCCGGTGAATCATGGTTGTAATAATCATCACGATAGATGAACATTACAACGTCGGCATCCTGCTCGATCGATCCTGATTCACGCAGGTCGGATAACATTGGTTTGGCTGGTTTTCTTTCTTCTACTCTTCGGCTTAACTGAGATAATGCGATAACTGGTGCATTCATCTCTCTTGCTAATGCTTTTAACGATCTTGAAATTTCTGAAATCTCCTGCTGTCTGGATTCAGAACGCTTACCACCTGACATTAACTGCAAATAGTCAATAATGATCAGGTCCAGTCCATGAATCTGTTTGTATCTACGACACTTAGATCGTAATTCTGCGATCGTAATACCTGGTGTATCATCAATGATCAATGGGGAACGACCGATCGTTCCCGCACTTTCCATGATCTTCTCCCAGTCAGTTTCCTGAAGATCACCAGTACGGATAGACTGTGAATCTACCATTGCTTCCATCGCCATCATACGGGTTACAAGCTGTTCTTTTGACATCTCCAGACTAAAGATTGCTGTTGGAACGTGATCTCTGACTGCCGCTTTCTGTGCGATATTCAACACAAATGCTGTCTTACCCATGGCAGGACGTGCCGCCACGATGATCAGTTCCGATGGATGTAGTCCAGATAATTTGTAATCAAGGTCTGTAAATCCTGTTGCAATACCTGTGACTCGCCCAGCAGAACTTGCCGCTTCTTCGATCGCATCCAGTGTATTTAACACAACTTTGTCAATTGGAACAAACTCTTCTCTTCCACTTGCCTGCTGAAGAAGTCCAAATACATTCTTCTCTGTGTGATCCAAGATCTCTGTCACATCATCTTTACCAAGATAACATTCTGTTGTGATATCTTCTGTAACTTTGATCAATTTACGAAGTGTTGCCTTTTCCCTGACGATCGTTGCGTATTGTTTGGCATTGGCTGACGTTGGAACAACTTCCAGAAGGTCCCTGATAAATTCAAGGCTCTTCATAGATTCCGGCACGTCTTTTTTCTTTAATTTATTCTGAAGCGTTACCAGATCGACCGGCTTTCCTTCCCGGTATAATTCTGTCATCGCTTCAAATAAGATGCCGTTCTGCTTCTGATAGAAATCATCGGCATTCACAATATCGATAACATCTGCGATCGCATCCCTGTCCATGATCATCGCACCGATCACAGACTGTTCTGCCTCCGGGCTGTTCGGCTGCACTTTCTTGATAAATGCTTCATCCATAAATATGCCCTCTTATTTTTCTTCTACTTTAACTCTTAATGTTGCTGTTACCTGTGGATGAACTTTGATCGCAACATCATGGAATCCAAGATTCTTGATTGGTTCACAATGCATTTTTTTCTTATCTAAATCATATCCTAACTGTTTCTTTGCTTCTGCTGCGATTTCTTTTGTGGAAATAGATCCAAATGTTCTTCCACCTTCTCCAACCTTCATCTTTAATACCAATTGTTTTTCTTCAATCTCTTTTGCTAAAACTTTGGCATCTGCTAATGCTTCTGCAGCCAGTTTATCATCATTTGCCTTTCTTAATTTTAGATCATTTAATGCTTTATTTGTAGCTTCAATTGCTAAATTCTTGCGGAATAATACATTTCTTGCATATCCGTTGTTAACCTCTACTACTTCATCTTTTTTTCCAACTGATTTTACATCTTCTAATAAAATAACTTTCATCGCTTATATCTCTCCTTTTGATATCAAATATCGTAATGTCTCATGAATAATATTCTTGGCTTCTTCTAATGATACATCGACAAGCTGTGCACCTGCAACTGTCAAATGTCCGCCGCCTCCGAATTCTTCCATGATCTTCTGGACATTCACTTCATCGATCGATCTTGCACTGATATAGACTCTCTCATGAACACCTGTTAATACAAAAGATGCTTCAATTCCATCAATATCAAGTAATTCATTCGCTACCTGTGCGCCAATAACAGTAGGGCTGTCCACACCGATTCCTACCAGTGTTGCGATCGCGAACCTGCCATATAAGATCTCTGCTTCACTGATCGCTTTCGCACGGATCCTGTAAGTTTCCATGCTTTCTCTTGACATCTTTCTTACCTTTGTAAGATCAGCTCCATTTCTCTTTAGATATGCCGCTGCCTCAAATGTTCTGACACCTGTTTTATTCACAAAATTGTCCGTATCTACAAGCATTCCATAATACATGGCATTCGCTTCCATTGGCTCTAACTTTGGTTTTGAATCTACATATTGAAGAATCTCTGCTACCAATTCACATGTAGAAGACGCATATGGCTCTACATATGAAAGTACCGGATTCTTGATCATATCTTTATTCTTTCGATGATGATCTAAGATCACCGTTGTCTTTGTCTGACTTAATAACTGTTCACATTCTGTATAATTTGCATGATTTACATCCACTACGATCAATAACGTGTTTTCATCTGTGATCTCAATTGCTTGTTCGTTATCAATGAACATATCTTCATCATAAATACCACTTTTATTTAATTCATCAACCATCGCACGGACAGAGATCGTTACTTCATTCATAACGATATGTGCCTTTCTTCCCAGAGAAAGTCCAAGTCTGTACAGACCAACAGCTGCACCGATCGCATCTGGATCCGGAATCTTATGTGCCATGATCACGACCTTTTCCTTTGATTCAAGAAGTTCTTTTAACGCATGCGCTTTAACTCGTGCTTTGACTCGTGTGGTACGTTCCATAACCTCACAATTGCCACCATAGTAGGAAATATCTTCCCCATCCTTGATCACTGCCTGATCACCACCACGTCCTAATGCCAGATCCATACCTGCACAGGCTGCTTCATAGTTTTCCTGATACGTATTTCCATTAATTCCAAAACTGATGCTTAATGTCATATGCATAGAATTCCCAAGATTGATCGTCTTGATCTCATCAAGGATCGAGAATTTGTTTTCTTTGATCTTGTCCAAATATTTCTGTTCAAATACAACAAAATATTTATCTCTCTCTGTTCTCTTCACAACCCCAGAGACATTCTGGATAAATTTGTTGATCTTACGATCTGCCACTGCGATCAGCATAGATCGTTTCACCGCATCAATATCATCAAGGATTTCTTCGTAATTATCAATATAGATTAAACCAATGACCATTCTCTGATTCTCATTTTGTTCCATATATTTCTTAAGTAATGTCTGATCAAAAAAATATACTGCGATCAGATCGTTGTCCTTAAGCATCTGTCTAGAACAACTGTTATCATTCTCATCAGAGAAATCTTCTACACGAATACGATTCATCTCTACTTTATAGAATAGCGTCTGTTCTTTTTCCTTATCTCCCTCTTTGCATTTCTTTTTATATTCAATATGAGAAATAGAGTGCATCACATCCGACGGAAGCAGATTACGGTTCAGATTCGGAAAAATCTGTTGCAATGACTTTCCTCGGTTCTCTCCCACAATTTTATGAAATGCATCATTTGACCATATGATCATTCCATTCCCATCAAGCAGTGCATACGGAACAGGAAGCTGTTGTAACAAATAATTCTGCACCTGACTCTGCTCAAACATAAAATCCATACATTCTTTGATGATCTCTTGTTTGCTTCGGGAATAAATGATCATCTGAAAAACTAAAAATACGACTAGTGAGACCGCTAAGATCACTCCACATCGAATATCCAAGAAAAAGAACACAATGTCTACAAAAGCCAGAATAAGCAATGCCCATAATGGTCCTTGAAGATACTGTTCTATCTTTGTTTTCTTCATAATGTCCATTTTTTTCTCCTGATTTGATTCTTACAATTATCCTTTATTATAACTCAATTGCATGAATTTGTACATTATATTTAACGAAAGCGAGATATTTGTTCAATTTACGCAATTTTCTTAATTATTTTGACATGTCTGTCGCAGTGCGATCTTGCCCGGAGGGCTTTTTGTATCATAGGGGATTCCATCGGAATTTCTATGATACAAAAAAGAGCTATACCGCAACATACGTCACAATATAACTCTTCATTATCTGCTTAAAATTATTCAGCTGTATATGGCATTAAAGCTAAATGTCTAGCTCTCTTAATAGCTCCTGTAACAGCTCTCTGATGTTTAGCACATGTTCCTGTAATACGTCTTGGAAGGATTTTTCCTCTTTCAGATACGTATTTCTTTAATGTTGCTACATCTTTATAATCGATTACAGCATCGGCTTCTGTACAGAATGCACATACTTTTCTTCTTCTACGTCCGCCTCTTCTTCTCATTGGAGAATCGCCTTTTGTATAAGCCATGATTTCTACCTCCTATTTAACTAAATGGTAATTCTTCTTCCAAACCATCCGGAATATTCATAAAACCATCGCTTGCTGCGGCACTAGGCTGTGGCGCGCTTGGCTGTGGAACTCCCATATTACTGTTCTGGGCTGCAGCAGCTTTGCTCTCTGCAAAATCCTGCTCTTCGATCACAACTTCTGTTGTGTAAACTTTAACTCCATCACGGTTTGTATAACTACCTGTCTGGATTCTTCCAGAAACAACCATCTTAGTACCCTGTTTTAGATACTTCTCTGCAAATTCCGCTGTGCGTCCGAATGCCACACAGTTAATAAAATCCGCATCCTGTTCACCGTTTCTTTTGAATCTTCTATCTACTGCTAACGTGTATCTGGCGATTGCCAAAGGTGTCTCACCTTGTGAATATCTTACATCAGGGTCCCTTGTCAATCTTCCCATTAATACTACTTTATTCATTATTCGGATCCCTCCTGTTAATTACGCATCCTGTTTAACGCATAAGAAACGTAATACAGTTTCCTCAATACGAAGTCTCTCTTCAAGTTCTGCTGGAACTGTAGTTTCGCCTTCGAACTGGATGAAATAGTAGTATCCTTCTTTCATCTTCTGAATTTCGTAAGCTAACTGTTTCTTACCCCATTCATCGACGTTAGTGATCGCAGCACCTGCTGTAGTAATCATTGCCTGAACTTTTTCAACCATAGCTGCACGTTCTTCGTCTTCGATCTTTGCACTTAAAACTAATGCTAATTCATATTTCATCATTACTTGCACCTCCTTTTGGTCTAGTGGCTCTTTCTTCGTGAAAGAGCAAGGATATTTTTATATACCACGAATAATTACTTTATCATAAACTTCTAATCTTGGCAAGCTTTTTTTATAAATCCTCTAAAATTTTTTTCAACCATCTTTCTTGGCACCATCACCTGTCTGCCACATCCAACACATTTTAAACGAAAATCCATTCCCACTCTCAGAATCTCCCATTCATTTATACCGCAAGGATGTGCTTTTTTTAATTTGACAATATCTCCGATCTGAAATTCCATCCATCAAACCTCCTTGTTCTGATCTATCTTTTACACTATAGTTCTGATTATAACAGAAAAAAGAACCAGGTGGTCAATACCCGATTCTTTTTCTACACTTTGAAGAAGAAGTTATTCTCTTAATCTTAGACTTCTGGCGCTGTTGCGTCAATATCCCCCAGATTCATTGCTTCATATTGTTCTAAAATTAAAGTCTGGATCATATTTCTTGTATCTGAATTGATCGGATGTGCAATGTCTCTATATTCACCATCTGCAGCTTTTCGGCTTGGCATTGCAATAAACAGACCTTTCTCCCCTTCGATTACTTTAATATCATGTACCACAAATTCATTATCGATTGTGATTGATACAACAGCTTTCATCTTACCTTCTTTGGCCACTTTTCTAATACGTACATCAGTTATTTGCATGTTGTCATCCTCCTAGTTTCTAATAATATAGCTAAAATTCGCTCTCCGGTCAGGCTCTGGTAACTTCTTCTTTCTCTTAGACCGTATATGCTAATTTTTATTATAACACTATTTTCAGCAAATGTGAACAAAAACTTGTTTTTTATCAGCTTTTTTATTATGACATTTTACTACTTTTTTCTCCATATTCTTATAGTACATATAATATTTTCCAATTTAATCTCCGTCTTGCAAGATTAGTTGCGGTGACTTATAATAAGGAAAACAATGAAACTATATCAACGATTGAAAGAAAGGGCACATGAAAATGTATCAGATAGATTTTAATAAACCAATTCATATTCATTTTATGGGGATCGGAGGAATCAGCATGAGCGGTCTTGCTGAGATTCTTATCAAAGAAGGATTTACGATTTCTGGATCCGATATCCATACTTCCGATATCATCAAACACTTAGAAGATAAAGGCGCAAAGGTTTATCTCAGCCAGACTGCTGATAACATTACAGATGATATCGATCTTGTTGTATACACAGCAGCGATCAACTTCGATACCAACGAAGAATATAAAGAAGCCATCCGCCGTAACATTCCTGTCATGAAACGTGCTACACTGCTTGGTCAGATGATGCATAATTATCAGAATGCGATCGCCGTATCTGGAACTCACGGTAAGACAACAACAACTTCTATGTTATCTTATATTTTACTTGCTGGTAACACAGATCCTACGATCAGCGTTGGTGGAATTCTTGATGCGATCAATGGGAATATCCGTGTCGGACATTCCGAGACATTCGTAACTGAAGCATGTGAATACACAAACAGTTTCTTAGAATTCTTCCCTAAGATCAGTATTATCCTCAATATTGAAGAAGATCACATGGACTTCTTTAAGGATCTTGATGATATCCGCCATTCTTTCCGTGAATTTGCCCACAAACTTCCTGATTATGGTTATCTGATCATCAACGGTGAAATTGAGAACATTGATTATATTGTGGACGGATTAAAGGCAGAATATGCAACTTTTGGATTAGAAAATGATTCTTATGACTATTGTGCAAAGAACATCGGGTATGATGCATTTGGACATGCTCATTTCGATTATTACTATAAAGGAGAATTTATTGACCATATCCAGTTAAATGTCAACGGAGAACATAACGTGAAGAATGCACTGGCTGCCATTGCTGCTGCAAAACGTATCGGCATTGATGTTGATACAATGAAGAAAGGACTTCTTGGATTCACTGGCGCCAAACGTCGTTTTGAACTAAAAGGCACATGCAACGACTTCACCGTTGTTGATGACTATGCGCATCATCCAACAGAGATCCGTGCAACTCTGGAATCTGCTAAGAATTATCCACATAACGAATTATGGTGTGTATTCCAGCCTCATACTTATTCCAGAACAATTGCATTCCTTGATGACTTTGCAAAGGCATTAAGCCTCTGTGACCACGTGATCGTCACTGACATCTATGCTGCCAGAGAAAAAGATACTGGTATCGTAAGTTCCAAAGATATCGTGGACCGCATGGCTGATTATGATGTAGATGTACACTATATTAAGGAATTTGATGACA
>ENA-OPDA01002479-OPDA01002479.1-human-gut-metagenome-genome-assembly--contig:-NODE-2479-length-10571-cov-12.385223_pt1 | contig 10571 bp, 8 predicted proteins | sample MGYA00241253_ERZ501486 | MGnify/ENA primary metagenome ERZ501486 (study PRJEB25962, sample SAMEA2042510) | human gut metagenome | biome: human gut; feature: human-associated habitat; material: faeces... | reverse complement strand
CTTTAAACATCGAATTTATTGATTGGCAACTTGCGGACATTCATTAAACATTATTCTTATGTCCGCATGAGTATACCAAGCTTCGTTTTCCGGTATTTCTTCTAAACACAGTTTATTTTCTTCACGTTTTTTCTCAATGTCCGATATTCGTAATGCAGAAATCAAAAACGGGCATTGCAATTGGTTTCTCAGTCCGTTGGCCTTTAACTGTTTAATTAAGTTTTCCCATTTGCTATTATAAAGCGTGGTTAATTCTTCTGATAACGTATTCATAATCAATAATATTTTTATTAAGGTTTCACCAAAAGTAAATGTTTATTTCTTGATTTACAAGTGTTGTTAAGATTATTTATTATTCATACTAATTCCTCAGTTTTTTTAAGACGTATCAGGTAATAAAGCCGTTCTAGATTTTAGGCTCGTCCATACTATTCAGCTGCTTTGAAATTATAGACTGGCTTTATCACATTCACAATGTTTACGGTATCTTTGATGTTTCCGATAATCTCATCCTTCGGCTTGTATGCCATTGGCGATTCGTCTTTTGTACCTTCGTTCACGCTCTCGGTATAGATGCCTTGCATTGACTTTGCGTAATCGTCCAAGCTTATGCTGTTGAAGGCTTGCTTGCGGCTCATGATGCGTCCTGCACCGTGCGGAGCCGAGCAGTTCCAGTCGGTATTGCCCCTGCCGATGCATATCAATGACCCGTCACGCATGTTAAGCGGAATGATGCACTTCTGTCCTTCGTAGGCGGCTATTGCACCTTTGCGGATGATGTTGTCCAGGCCGATATAGTTGTGGACGCTCTCGAAGGGCTTTTCTTCACATGTACTAATATCGGCAAAGCCTTTGGCTACAAGCCAGTCTGTGATAAGCTCCGCAATCATTTGGCGATTTATTTCTGCCCAACGCTGACACAGGCGCATGTCATTCAGATAGTCGTCGCGGTAGCGTCCTTCAAGATAAGATAATTCCTGTGGTACGGCAGGCTTCTTAGTTTTGAATGAGCAATGCAACTGGCGTATGGCTTCACGTAACTCCGACTTGCGTCCAGCAGCCTTATATTCGGCTATCATCTGTTCTTTTACTTCCATAAGTTCCGCCCAGCCTAATTGGCACTTTATTGCCAACTTCTGATATATATCGGCTACTTGCTTGCCGAGATTTCGGCTTCCGGTGTGTATAACAAGGTAATATAAACCAGCCTCGTCGCGGTCAACTTCGATAAAATGGTTGCCGCCGCCGAGTGTTCCTATCAACTTGTACAACCGCTTGTTATCTTTCAGATCGCGGTTGCAGCGCAGGGCTTTTACAATTTCCTTTGCCTCGCGGTAGCCGTCCATGTATTTGTCGGGCAGTGGAGCAGATGTGGCGTTGCGGTGGCCATGTCCTGATGGTATGTTATGCAAGATAAACTCGTTAAGTGCGTGCCAGTCGATGTCTTTTATACATACGAACGGCCTCACATATATTCCGCAACCGATGTCAACTCCAACAATATTAGGGATGATCCTATCCCCGAGATTGCCGGTAAAGCCGATTACGCAGCCTGCCCCGGCATGCACATCGGGCATGATGCGAATTTTGCACTTTCTGAAAACATCGATGGACATCAGCTCCTTGATTTGCTCAACGGCGTTGTCTTCAATGTTGTCAGTATAGATTTTTATATTGTAGTTTTCTATGGTTTTCATTTTTTATGAAAGGATACGTATCTTTAATTGTTTTTTCTCGTCTACAATCAACTGATCCCACAGATGTGAACGCTGCAAAGCGGATGCAGGGATATAGTCCTGATATTTTTCAAGGAATTCCATGCTATACAATTTGTCCCGATTATAGCAGTCTATGATTTCGCTCCAATCCCAATACTCGGCAAAATGTTCCAAGAGTGCGGGAGTAGGTTCGATATTGGAGTTTCCCGATAATTTATGCCAGTTCCAATATTCCTTGTATTTCTCCAGATTTTCCGCCGTAAACAAATGCTTATTGTCAGAACCGGAAAGTTCCTCCCAATCAACTTTGTTTTTGAACTTCTCTATCATGGATGTGGTCCAAAGGATGTTTCTATTGCTGGAAATTTCTTTCCACGATATCTTGTCCTTGTATTTTTCCAACATTTGCTCATTCCACGCAAACTCGCTTGATAGTTCTTTCCATGCGGCTTCTTCCAATACTTTTGCCATAAAATCGTTGTTCCAATTCTTTGCTGCCATATTACATGTTTTTTAATGGTTTAACATCAATTCTGCTGCAAAGTAAAGATTGGTAAGTGCCAAATTAAGGCATAACATAAGAAATAATATGAATATATGAAAAAGACAAGGATGTGCCGTGGCTTTTCATAAGTAAACAAGTAACTTTGTTGCATAACATTAAGTCAACAATAGTATGGCAACAAATCTCTTTAGACGGTAGATACCCCGCTGTTATAGACGTTTTATGTTTCGAAAATCAATGAACTTTGGCATGATCATCTGTGGCAATCATGATGCTTGCTTATACGGAGCTAAAATAGACGGGTTGGATAAGAATGTGCATTATTTATGTAATCTGCGTCTTTTGTGTCCCTAAAACGTGCCCTTTTGCATGCTGAAAGGTTATGTTTTGCGGTGTAAAAGGTATGCTTTTATATGTCAGCGTTTTGTCTTATGCAGATTTTAATATAATGGCATTTATAACGTCTGCTGCACATTCTTGTTGTAATGTTTATGTTCTTGTGTTGATGATACGGGCGAATATATTTTTAAAAGGAACTCATCACTCGTCACATTGCAGCTTAACCTGTTGTCGCTCAGCGCGTTATAGCGTGATGAGTTGCCGGCCAAACTCATCACATAACATGGAAACAGCCGATAGTGTGACGAGTTGGAAAGTCAACTCGTCACATCGTAATGCATTGAATGTCAAATTATTACATGCAGATGTGATGAGTGATGAGTTTCTTTAAAAACTTTTTTATGGTTTGTAAGATTGTGTCCTTTCCTGATTTCGGTTGCCCTTAAACAGTCCTTTCCCTGATTAAAGTTGACTCCGGTTAAATTTATAACTGTTATTGGTTGACTCTACTTAAAATAATTTTGTGATTAGTTTATTTTATTGAAAGATATTTATAACATTATCCGTTCTAGTTTCATTTTCCACTCTTCCCATCTCGGCATCTCCTGTTTAAGCAATTCATAAAAAGCCTTTGTATGGTTTTTGTGAATTAAGTGACAGAGTTCATGAGTAATGACATATTCAATACAGACCCTTGGAGCGCAAATCAGCCGTGGGTTTAAGAAAATCCGTCCGGTTTGGGTACAGCTTCCCCATCTTGTTTTCATTTCTTTAAGTACGATTTCCGACGGCTCCACTCCGTAGCGTTTAAAACGTTCTATGAGTGGAGCCGCATACTCATTTAGTTTGATATCAGCCCGTTTCCTGTACCATGTCCACAGCAATGTGCCTGCATCACTTTTGTGGCGACAGCTAATCTCTAAGATGTTTCCCTTGTAATGCACTTCGTTGTGCCCATCTTGCACAACGCGCAGCATGTATTGCCTTCCAAGATACAGATGCGACTCACCGCTGACATATCTTCTTTTCGGGGTATGTATGCCAAACGATCTGAAATAACATTGTTGTCTGTAAATCCATCCGGCACGACGGTGAACGTGCATACGGATTTTTTCTAATGATGTATTCTCGGGAGCTTTCACTTCAATAGAACTGTCTGGGTTAACACTTATACCCAATGTTTTCCGAGGTGCATATATTATGGAATAATCCAGAATTTTCGTTCCGAATGTTATGCTGTCTTTTATTTTATCCATAATTTTGCAACATCCACGCATCCGTCAATAATAATATCCATATCGTCAAAAGGAAACTTGAGATCATATTTACGTTTAACGCTGTCTATCAGATAATCTTCAAGTTCTATCTTCATACGTCCGATTATGTCTGATTTTGTCTGCCAGTCCACTAATGTATTTCCGTCAATAATCAGTGTGCTGTTTATTATTTCGTCAAACTTACGTGTGGTGTCCAAGGCCATGCTGTTTGTGTCCAGACCATTGTCTCCAAATAATCTACGATACGTCTCGGATATGATACCATAATATGCCTTCGCTGCATTGTTATATTGCAACTCCGCCGGAACATCGCTATCTGTATGTGCCAATACGTCATCTTTGTATTTTTGTATACGTTTCAGATATTCGAGTTCACTTATGCGTCCTTGCTCATATTCTTCAATAGTTTCTTTCAGCAATTGTGAAAACTTCTTGTAAAACACAGGGTCGGTATCCATATTCTCTGTTATGTATTTGCTTGTGCGTGAGGCTATCGTATCTGCCTTGGCGGCAGTTCCCACCACCTTTTCAACTTCCTGCTCAAAGGCTTCTGTGTCGAATATGTTGACTAGATCTGTAATCTTTTTTACTGCGCCACTTTCTACATGACGGTTTATCAGCTTCTGAATCTGACTTTCATATTGTTTGTAGTCAATCTTGTCAGAAAAGCGCAACTGAACGGCCGAACGCAGTTTCACAAACATGTTCAGGTCGTCTTTATAACGTTTTATTTCAGCCTCACTTGTTTTTTCATGAAACTCTCTTGTCGAAAGTGCTATTTTCAGGCATGAGGCATAAGCCGTAAGCCGTTCGTAAAACTCCTGTCTGCGGTCTTCCATGCGCAAAGACTGTGCGTATGCTTCTAAATCATGTTTGTTTGCAATGTCCTTGAATATGTCCCACAGGTTTGAATATTTTTGAGGCAGTTTTTCTGTCTCTGTGCTTACCGACGGCATTGTATTTTGGATTTCTTGCCGTTCTTCTTCGTCATAGTCTGAATAAAGCTCTAAAGCTTCATCAAGTTCTTTAAGAATGCCGTAATAGTCGATAATATATCCGAACTCTTTGTCGTCACACACTCTGTTAACTCGTGCTACGGCCTGGAGCAGTGTGTGTCCGTTTAATTTACGGTCAAGATACATCACAACCACTTTAGGCTCATCGAAGCCGGTCAGCAGTTTGTCTACAACAATCATTATCTCAGGTTGTTCCTGATTTTTGAACCGTGAAATGAGGTTGTCCTGATACTTTTTGGGCGTGCCGTGTTCGTCCATCATTTTTTTCCAATATTCTTTCACCTCTTCAGAAGTGTTGCCGTATGGTGTTTCTTCACCCTCACGGGTGTCAGGCGGTGTTATCAGTACTTCAGACGATACCATGCCGATTTCGTCCAGATACTTCTTATATAGCACGGCTATGGCTTTGCGCGGTGTTACGAGCATTGCCTTAAACTTAGTTCCCTGCCAGTTGTCCCTGAAGTGTTCAGATACGTTCCATGCTATTGAGTACACACGTTGTTCTGTTTGGTTGACAAAATCCGTGCGCGAATATTTCTTTTTAAGGTCTACTGTCTGATATTCATTTAGATTTTCACATACCTTTGTGAAGAAATCGTCTATGGCTCCTTCATGTACAGTTTGTGGCACTATACGTCCCTCATAGAGCAACGGCACCACCGCGCCGTCTTCCACAGCCTGACGCACTGTATACACAGGGCGTATTATTCCGCCGAATGTTCTTGCCGTGTTCTTCTCTTTCTTCATCAGTGGTGTACCAGTGAAGGCTATCTTGCAGGCATTTGGCAGCACCTTGTCCATCTTTATTGCCATTTCTTTATACTGGCTGCGGTGAGCTTCGTCTATAAGAATGAAAATATTTGGATCGGTAAGCGGATGTTTCATCCGTTTTACGGCAGTCTCAAATTTATTGATTATTGTTGTTATCACGGCGTCAGTTCCGCTTTCAAGCAGTTTTACTAGTACTGATCCTGTTGTAGCATTTACAACATCGCGTCCACATTTCTTGAAGGTCTTTGTTATTTGGCTGTCAAGGTCGGTACGGTCGGTCACCATAATAATTCTAGGATTTTGTATTAGCTTCTCTTGTGCTATGGCTTGCGCCAGCATCACCATCGTAAGCGATTTGCCGCTTCCTTGTGTATGCCATACCACGCCGCCATGTCGCTTTCCGTTATTAATTGGTTTTATGCGTGCTATGATTTCTTTCACCGTGAAAAATTGCTGATAGCGTGCCAGCTTCTTTATGCCTCCGTCGTAGATGGTGAAGTTGTGTATCAGCTCAAGCAGCCTTTTGGGTCTGCATAGGCCGTAAAGATATTTGTCTTGTTCTGTCGGCAGTATCTCTTCTTGCTCCATTGCGTCGAAATATGCGCGCACGTAGCGGAAACGCTCCCCGAATAGTCGTTCTTTCTTTGCATTTTCCAAAGGCCTGTTCACCAAGTCATGCAACTGTGCCGTGTAGATATCTTCGTCTTCCTGTGAGAGAAACATCTCTTTCCACTTGCTCCAGAACTTTGCCGGAGTTCCTGTCGTTGCGTATGTTCCGTAACTGTTGCCTATGCCTAAAAGCAGTGCGCTGTAGACATAAAGCCCACGTATGCCGTCGTCCTTTTGATTGCGCAGATGTTGCGATATGGCCTGGTCGCACGCTCCCTTTATGTCTGGGCGCTTGCATTCTATCACGACAAGTGGAATTCCGTTTACAAATAGCACAATGTCCGGGCGGTAGGTGTCAGAACTGCCGGTGCGCATCACGGCAAATTCTTCTGTTACATGAAATACGTTTCGTTCTGGGTGTTCCCAGTCAATATACCTCATGGTGTAGCTTTTTTTGTCGCCGTCAATGCTTTGTTCGAATGTTTTGCCCAGCGTCAGCATATTATATACAGCCTCGTTGCCGCTCAGATATCCTTCGCCCATAGGGATGTTGCGCATAGCGAGCACCCCGTTCTCGATGTTTTGTTCAGAAAACAGTTCTTCTTTGTTTCTGTTCACCCTTATAGAGTTGATGCGTCTCAGCTGGTTGCGCAGCACGTCTTCCAGCAGTACGTTCGACATCTTGCCGCCGCGCATAGCCAAAGCTTCGTCGGGAGTAAGGTATTCATAACCAAGCTTCTGCAACATCTGCAAAGCCGGTATCTGGCTTATATGGTCTTCTTTGAATGAAATGCCCTCTTGAAACATAATTGATTATTTTACTGCTTTACGTTGATGCAAATCTAATAAACGTTGAAATTCATAATCAGCTTTTATTTTGTCTAAAATACGTTTGACAACCATATTTATTTCTTTACCTGCGCGGTAATCTGCTGGACATACAAAATTTACCCTATTATCTTTAATTAGTTGTAAAGCGGTGGTTTTTTTTGCACTGTTTGCGTATACCGCTATTGAATGTCCGCCATGTTCTTTGACCATTTTCATACAAGGAATGTCTGTATCGCCATCTCCAAAGTAAATCATGTGGGAAAATGGAACAGGACGTTCTTTTTCAGGTATATATTGATTTATTTTTTTGTTGTCGCTCACTTCTCTTATTCCTTTGTTTATTTTAAAAAGGAATTGCGTTTTGGCTGTATAGTCTATTGCTACAGCTGGCCAATAAGCAATGCCGTCAACGTTGTAAAGAAATGAACAGGCATAGATGTTTTCAAATTCTTTTGCGATAGGCGTACCTTCTATCATTTCTTTTAAACCTGAGGAATTAATATAATGTTTAACATCCAGCCCTATAGATTTTCCGTAATCATTTATTAATGAAAACCATTCCTTTACACCTTCAAATAATTCAACATTTGCTCCAAAATGTTTGAATGATTCTCGTTTTAAAGATATACCATTTGTTTTTGCCGCTTCTATCATCAAAAACATATAAGTAAGGATACCATTGGCATCGTTTTCTTCAGACAGTTTTTTATTTTTCTCCCAAAAAGCGGCTTTATCTTTTCCGATAGCTTGTATAAAACCGAATTCCTGCATATTTCCAGGAGAAAGTGTACCGTCAAAGTCGTATATAAGTGCTACTATTGGTCTTTTCTTTGCCATAATGTTTGATTTAAATTTATTTTAATTCTTTCCATTGAATTTCAAAACTTCTTGCTTCACCCTTTAATAAAGGATATAAAGATAAATCTTTTTCCTTTTGTGGAAATAATTTACCTGTTTTAACTTCTAAAACTGCAAAAATAGGTTCATCGCCTCCTACTTTAGATCGCATTTCATGTTCCAATAAAGTTAGAATTAAATCAGCATGTTTTTTGTTCATTGACTCTTTTGCAGACATATATAACTTTATGATATATATTTTCTTATTTATTTCTAAAATCAGTTCTGGATTCAAGGCTATACTAATATCTCCTATAACCCATGTTTTTCTTATTGGAGTAAGATTTTTAATTTTTTTCTTTCCAAGAAATTTTTTATACCCATTGATTAACGTTTCATAATTTGGCTTCTTTTCATTACATATATAATTGATGAGTCCATCTAAAAAATCAATATTTTTCCCCCTCTTATGGAATTCTATAATTCGATTTCTTAAGGCATACCAATAATCAGTAGTATAAGGATTGTCTTCAGTTTCCCTCCTTTTCTTGGCTGCTTTTACAACTGTTGCTTTAGCTGTTCCTGACTTATTAACAAAATTAATAAATTCAGTTAGTGTAATTTTAATATTTCCCATAATTATTTAATTACTCGTCTTTTAGTTATTTTAATGATATTTGTATCAAGCCTTTCTTTTGTTGTTACAACACTTCAAGTTTATGATAAAATAAATTTATTTTTTCACAAGTTAAGAGAAATCCTGCTATAGTATGTTGTTCCTCAATAGTAGTAAGAATGAATTTTATAGTAAAAGTTGTAATAATGCAATTCATCATATCTATTCGTATTTGTGTATAGTGAGCATACTGTTTTTGATGTTCTCTTCGGAAAATAATATTTCTTTATTACTATTTACCCTTATAGAGTTAATGCGCCTCAGCTGGTTGCGCAGCACGTTCGAAAATTTGCAGCTGCGCATAGCTTTATTGGAGGTAAAATATTTAAAACCAAGATTCTGTAACATCTGAAAAGCTGATATCTGGTATATATGGTCTTCTTTGAATGAGAGATTCATTATATATATTAATTTAGTCTCTATATGGTACTTTTGATTGTTTAATTTCCACATCGTTAAATCCCATGTGGTCAAGATACATCCTCAATGATTGGATTGCTCGATTCATGTCGTTGTTAGGTCCAATCCAAATCTCTTTTAAGGCCGATTTAGGAAGATATTGCTCAACGTATGGTACAATCAAATTATTTTTAAGTCTGTATTTTATAATTTCATTTGCAGGGAAGAACCAACGGACCTCTTGCTCATACTCATAAGCTGGATTTTTACCAAGAACCCAAAGTAAAATATAGACGCTTAACATATTTGCCGAACAATCAAAAATTTTTGATAATATATTTTCGCCTTTAGAATTCTTCCACCAATCTTTTGGCAAGTCTTTCCATTTTAAAATTTCACTTTTTAGTTTCTTTTTTAAGAAATCATTTGCATATATACATTTTGATAAACCAATAGTCGTTTTGAGGATTGTAGTATCAAATCCGAGGGCTAAGCCATATCCATTTTTTCCATACATTCTCCACATTGGCAAACAATCAATGGCCGATGAAAATGATATTATGTGTATTTTATCTTTTGCTTGTTCTCTTATTGTTTGTTCTGATTCATCGAGAGGTATATCTAAAACTTCATGAGCCAATTCAATTCCAGTATTCAAATCTTCTGGATCGTTCATATAGCAACAATTGGTAGCCCATAAGCAAATCTCTTTACCTGGTAGAGGGTTATTCTTCACAATGATACCTCCAAATAAAGCATCGATGCTTGTGTAGTGGTATAATATTGTAGCATCAGACTCAATATATCCTAATATTGGATTTACTGTTTTTAAACTATAATCTTTTGTAGTATCAATTTTCATATTTTACTCGTTTTTTACCTGTGAGGAGTTGTTGCATAAGACCGTGTTTCTGTTGGCGGAGTATATCAAGCTTTTGTTGGGCCAATTCTATTTCACGGTCAGCGGTGTTTAGTACTTTATAAATAGTGATTTGCTCTTTTATTACGGGTATGTTTATTCTTAATTTCATAACTTCCTTTTTTGAAAGATTGAAACGAGTTGAACCTTGTGCTAATATGTTCATGTAATGCCTGAAGTGTTCTGTCCTAAATAAATATGCAGCGAAAAATGGACTTAATGTTGAGAAATCTTTTAATCTGTATCCAAAACAAAAGCTATTTAGATATGTATTATCTAAATGTTCTAAGAGAACAGAAGCCATTCCTACTTCATCTGGAGTTTCGGAAGATACGGTAAAAAAAATATCTCCATATTTAACCATGTTTTGCTGATCTTCAGGATTGATTTTAACACATTGCAAGTTATTCACATCTATTTTTTCATTTGAAAAAACGTTGATGTATGGGATGAATTTTGCGTTTCCTTGTTCAAAATCATCTTTATTTTTTCCTGAAAGTCCATTATAAGTGTTTCCCATTTCTCCCAATTTTATTTTTTTCCAAGGAATATTAAATCCTGGCAAACGTTTCTTTCCAGTGAGCAGTTGTTGCATTAGTCCTTTTTTTCGCAATTCAAGTTTTTCGGCGCACCCGACAAACCCTGTGGAGTAGGCCGTGCAGATGCTAACCCAA
>ENA-OPDA01002477-OPDA01002477.1-human-gut-metagenome-genome-assembly--contig:-NODE-2477-length-10578-cov-9.655326_pt1 | contig 10578 bp, 8 predicted proteins | sample MGYA00241253_ERZ501486 | MGnify/ENA primary metagenome ERZ501486 (study PRJEB25962, sample SAMEA2042510) | human gut metagenome | biome: human gut; feature: human-associated habitat; material: faeces... | reverse complement strand
GCCGGCTTCAAATGTTTAACTTTTAGCGCGGTAAATTTTTACCGAAGTATTGTTAAGAGGAAATTTTACTTTTTCATATTCTTTGCCTGCAAGCATAAGTGGGCTTTTGGCGTTTTCAGGATCGTTAATATCTAAATATAATTGTACAAAAAGTAAATATACATTACCGAGAAAGTAATGATCTTCGTATTTTTGAAAAACAGGTATGGTTGATTTTAGCAGGTTATATGCTTCTAGATATCTTCCGTAGCGTTCATAGTTTCCTGCCAATTGGTAATTAATGCATGCCATGTCGTAGTCATAGTTGATTGAACAAAGCTTTTTTGCTTGCTCTAATAAAGGTATGCATTGTTGGGCCGATGCATTCATCTGTATAGTCCTGGCTTTCCAAAATAAAGCTCGGGCTTTTAATTGTTTGTTCCCTTTTTCCTCAGCAATTTTATATAGTTTGTCAAGGTCTTTTATTTCTATTTTAACACGATTGTTTTCAAAATCCATGCGACATAATTTACTTGCAATGGAGTCAAATTCTTTATCAATAGGCATAAAATTATACTTTTGTCCTTTAGCATAAAGAGGTAATATAAGTAATACAATCAGAAAAATATATTTAACGTAAAATCTTTTCATGTTATTTTAATTTATTTGTCTGAGACGTATAAGATTCATATAAAAATATGTTTTTTATGATGACTGCAAATGTACATAAAATATATGATTTTGTAGCCAAATTAGAAATTAAATAAGATCGTATTAAAAAATGATGCATTATGAATTGTAAGACAAAATGAAAGTATTTAATCATGATTCTAGTTCTTGTGTTAAATACTATGATTTGTTTCTGAAAAAATGAATAACTTTAGTTCACATAAGGTATAGTTTTTATGTTTGATTTTATTTTTTATCACCTTGTTAAAGTTGGCATGCTTCTTAATTCGTTCTTTATTTCCGGTATCTTTTAAGTGTGAATACTTTATCTGTAGTTACAGAGAATGTTATTGACAAAATAATAAATTAATTACAATAAAAGTCTATTTTCTTGCCGTTATGGTTATATTAAATTATTTTTGCCTGTAAATACAAATAACTGTACATGGAAATGTCATCTGGAGCTGTTCAAAAAATGGCTTGAAAAATTTATTGAAAACACCTGAAAGGGGGTATGTATGATGAATGGTACGATAACGGCATAAATAATTATCTAAAATTATGAGAACAACAATATTATGTATTTTGCTATTCTGTGCTTATGCGCTTGTCGCAAAAGCGCAGAAAATAGAACCAGAGGTGAATGAGAATGTTGAACTGATGAGCATATTGGCGCGCATGGCCGGATATCCTGAATATAAGATGGATATGGCAGGGCAATATATAAAAGACATGGATGAACATTTTAAGAGTCAGACGATGCATCCGGCTGTGCAGTATATGAAAGAACTCAGAAACAAGTACGGCATATCTTTTGATGCCGTGATGTCTATGGCGATACATCTTAATAACCTGAGCGGCACGTTCTCGCTGATAGACGAAGAAGTGCCGACGCTGGAAAAAAGATGGGATAAGGTGAACAAGACGGAGTTTTTGACACAACTCGGCAACTTTTATAAAGATTCAAGGTTCAACGACTTTTTCAATGCACATAAAACCCTCTATGAAAAAGGACTTGATGCTTATCGTAAGAATGTGATAAAGTATCTTGATACAAGTTGGTATTCTGCCTTTTATGGTAAAGAGCCGCAGGAAATATTTTCTGTGATTATTGGCTTTTGTAACGGCGGTGGAAACTATGGAGTTAACAGACACGTAAGAGGCAACAAGAAAGAAGTGTTTGCCGTTGTGGGCTATTATGTTGATAAGGAAGACAAGCTGATGTACAGCAAGGACTATCTGCCTACGCTTGTGCATGAGTTTAATCACTCCTTTGTAAATTATCTGCTTGACGAGAAACGATATCCCGGTCATGTGAAAGATATGGAACAGGCGGCAACAGGCATATTTGAGCTGTCTAAATGGGCAATGGCGAAGCAGGCATACGGCAACTGGAAGACAATGATAAACGAATCGCTGGTGCGCGCAGCCGTAATCTGTTATATGTTGGACAATGATTATAAACCGGAAGAAGTGAAACAGGAGTTGTCGGAGCAGATTCAGCGCAACTTCAGATGGATGCCTGAACTGGTGAGTCTGCTGAGAAAATATGAGAAGAAACAGCATAAATATGGCAACTTTGAGCGCTTCTATCCGCATGTCATAACCTTCTTCTCGGATGTGGCGAAAAATGAGAATGAGCAATTCAAGGTGTTAAACTGAAATCGGTAATTATGCCGTACATAGTTTTATCAATTTTGTGCATTAATGTTTTCAGCCCGTTATGTTGTTTCTATTGGCGCAAGGCGCTAAGGGCAAACGAAGTTCAGCGCTAGCTAATTAAAAATTAAAAGTGAAAAACGCCTGACGGAAGTGAAGAGTTAAGAGTGAAGAATGAAAAATCCAAATGCTAACGTAGTGCGTGCGAAAAGAACCAAGAAGGCTGATGTGCCGGCTGATTTGCACGAGTTGTTGAGCACAGCGAAAAATCGGCCGGAAATGAATATCAGGATTTATTTAATCCGATTACTTCCTATTTCTTGTAGTAAAACATTGACGTTAACTAACGTCGAACTTCGTTTTCAGCGCAGCTAATTATGAAACGCTGTTCGGCGTTAGCCAATTGTAAAAGTGTCTGCAAAAAAACTGACGAAGATCCGCTCAATGTAAAAAATACAGACCGAATCCTTATAACGATTTGGCTTTAATGTAAACCTAAACTCGGCATAAGAAAAACGTGTCAGCGGCATAAATGTACAGGCTGGAATGTTGACTGTAGTTGACAGCCATAAATACCGGCCTGTTTGCCGGTAAAAACTGTGCCGTTTCCGCATCAAAAGTGGCCTGTTTTTAGACCGTAAACGATAGGTTAATGATTTGAAACATATACTCGTTGTTTTGCTTACAGTTTTCTTTATGGAGGTTCTTTCTCTGATTGTTTCTTAACGAAGAATATGTGTTTTCCTTTCAGTTTTTTGTCTTTAAATTCTATGAGGCTTTTTATGCAGGCTTATATGGATGAGAACATTTGTGGCAGTTTTGTTTTATTGCCGTCAGAAAATAAGTACGGATGTTTTTGATGAAGAATAAAAAAATATTATCTTTGCAGTTAGACAAGTAAGGGCAGAAAACCCGTACATGTCATAACGGCGTGCTGAAAGGCTTACGGCATTATGCCGGACAAAAACGGCAGCATGCAGTTGACGAAAAGGGGCGGGGGATGGACAGATGTACTAAGGAGCAGCGGCACAAAAACATGGCCGCCATACATTCGGCAAACACAAAGCCGGAGATGATAGTCAGGAAGTATCTGTTTTCACGCGGATTCAGATACAGGCTGAATCATCCTCGCCTGCCGGGACATCCAGACATAGTGTTGCGCAAATATCGCACGTGCATTTTTGTGAATGGCTGCTTCTGGCATGGACATGAAGGGTGCAAGTATTTCAAGATGCCAAAGAGCAACGTTGATTTCTGGGCAGCCAAGATAAACCGCAACAGGCAGCGCGACAAAAGGGTGCAGCAGGAGCTGGCCGCCATGGGATGGCACTGCATGACGGTGTGGGAGTGTGAGCTGAAGACAGACAGGCGTGAACAGACGCTGACGTCGCTCGAATACACCTTGAACCATATATATCTTGGCGACCGCACCGTGAGATACTCTCTGCCGGAAGACGACTGCGGCATGATGGCGGCAGAGACAGAGCCTGAATATGGGGCGGCGGATGATGACGACAGGGCGATGATATAACGCATAGAATTAACAGCTAAACCGGAAACAAGAAAATAAATCTTTACAACTGTATGAGTTAAAAAACTAAATAGCTTACGTTTTAAGTGTAGAATTTGCTAAATTTGCGGCAGAAACAAGTATTGTGTAGATGAAAGATTTTGCGGCTATAGATTTTGAGACGGCCAACGGCGAGCGCAGTTCGGTGTGCAGCGTGGGCGTGGTGGTTGTGCGTGACGGTGAGATTGCCGACACGTTCTACTCGCTTATACAGCCCGAGCCAAATTATTACACCTATTGGTGCAGCAGAGTGCATGGTCTGACGCGCGAAGATACCGAAGAGGCACCGGTGTTCAGCGAGGTGTGGAAGCAAGTGGAGCCGCTCATTGAGGGGCTGCCGCTGGTGGCTCATAACAAAGGCTTTGACGAGGGCTGCCTTAAAGCCGCGTTCAAGGTTTATCAGATGGATTATCCCGACTACTGCTTTTACGATACCCTTGCCGCTGCCCGCAGGGCTTTTCCCTGTGCAGAGAATCATCAGCTGCATACTGTTGCTGCCCTTTGTGGTTACGACCTCACGATGCACCATAATGCCCTTGCTGATGCCGAGGCCTGTGCATGGATTGCAAGAGAGATATTGTGATACTGCAATGTTGTGGCACATATACTGAGAATGAATAAAAGACGGAATAAGAAAACAAGTCGAGTGTGTAATTGCTAAACAAAGAAGAAAAATGAAACCTATTGTAGCCATAGGAGATGTTCACGGTCTTGAAAAATGGAGAAGCATAGTTGATGAGCACGAAGACTGCACAATCGTGTTTCTGGGTGACTATCTCGACCCGTATGAATACATTACGCGCAGGCAACAGCTGGACAACCTGCGTGACATCATAGAACTTAAGAAGCAGCGCATGGACGACGTGGTGCTGCTTCTTGGCAACCATGACCTGCATTATTTCTGCGACAGGGCCCTGCCCGGTTCGCGCTACGACTTTCAGATAGAGAGGTTTGCCGAGGCTATGTTCAACGCCAACATAGAGCTGTTTCAGTATGCCTATCAGCAGGGCAACCGGATATTTACGCATGCCGGCATACAGCACAGCTGGTTTGTAGACGACTTTAAGGGCGACCTTACTCAGCCTATAGCGCATCAGCTGAATAATCCCGAGTCAGTCCAGTTTAACGCCATGTTGCGCCTTGGGCATGCCAGGGGAGGGCGCATAGGCAAAATCGGAGGAATATTCTGGGCAGACATAAGCGAACTGACCGACCCGCTGCATGGATATACGCAGATTGTTGGCCATAACCGCGTTGACGACATTACGGAACGCTGCGGATATAATGACAACAAGATAATCTTCTGCGATTGTCTGCGCAACGGCAAATATTATTATGAGGAATGAGGCTGTAGGCCGTATGAGGCGGTTCTCATGCCTATACAGACAGGCTGTATAGTGTATACAGTATGGGTACAGCCTGAATTTCTCACTTGACATGGATTAAAAACATATAATTCATCGAAAAATTTTTGCTGCTTATGCTGCGGTTTGGCATAAGTGGCATTTATTTTTGCACAAAAATTAAATAACTTCGTATGATACTTTCAAACACATATATAAAAAATGAGTCAGCATTAAGAAAATATTTTTTAGGAAATATAAGACTTAATTGGACTTTTGGTTAGGTGATGTCATGGTGTAATTTCTTGATTTCAGACAATATAGGCAGGATAATGATGCCGTTGAGGCAGTTTCTGTGATTATATCCGTATGTTGCGGGGCTTTGTTATTTGCATAATGATAAGCTTATGCTTAGAAGAAGCGATAGGTTTTGTTTTGGGGTAAGATATTGTTTGCAATCGAAAGAAATGGGTGGGCTGTGGGTTTTTGTTTCTTATGAATAAGCATGTTTGGCGTACACAGGCTGCAGTATTGTCTGCATGGTTGTGGGCACGTGCATGTTGCGGTTTACATTTTTTGTACGTTGCGGCTTATAGCTTGGCGTATAAATAATAAATAGCTGGCTGTTGTTGATGCTGTGTTGCCGGTGTCAGCCGTTATTGTTACGGCTGATGTCGGTTGTGTATTGATATTAGAACCAAAAAATAAATAGACAATTAATTATGATAAAAGACCTATTCGACAAGTATATATGGCTTGTTGATGTAATTTACCGCTCGCGAAAAATAACGTTTGAGGAAATCAATGAGCGGTGGCTCAGGTCGAGCCTGAGCGACGGGCAGGACATACCTTTAAGGACATTCCACAACTGGCGTGCGGCCATAGAACAGATTTTCGACATAAACATTGAATGCAACAGAAAAGGAGGCTACTATTATTACATCGAGAATGTAGACGACCTGGAAAACAACGGGTTGCGAAACTGGTTGCTGAACACCTTTTCGGTCAATAATCTGCTTGTAGACGGGTATAACCTCAACAAGCGCATATTGTTTGAATATATGCCTTCGGACAAAGTGCATCTCGAAAAGATTCTTGAAGCCATGCGCGACGGCCATGAGGCACGGCTCGAATATAGGTGTTACTGGTGTGAAGAGACAGGATATTATACTTTTAGACCTTATTGCGTAAAGTTGTTCAAGCTGCATTGGTATGCGGTGGGGCAGTGTGTCGAATGCGGTTCGGTACGCACATTTGCGTTAGACCATATAATAGATATGCACATCACCGACAAGGAGTTTGTCTATCCCAAGGACTTTAATCCGGAGAAGTTTTTTGAAGACAGCTTCGGCATAGTTATAAGTGACGACAATCCGGTAAAAATCCGCCTGAAGGTGTATGGAATGCATGCGTCGTATATGCGCTCCCAACCTTTGCATCATTCGCAGCAGGAAGTTGAGACTGCCGAAGATTACTCGGTGTTTGAGTATTATATGCGCCCTACGTGCGACCTGATACAGGAGATATTGTCGCGCGGCTCGGATGTAGAGGTGGTATCGCCCGAAAGTTTCCGTAAAAAAGTTGCTGAGGTGATACGCAGGATGGCCGGAAGATACGATGGTGATTCATAATTGGCTACGCCGAACCACGTTTCACAATTTTTTCCGCCATGAAATGAGGTGATGAATCTCTGACATGGCGGAAACTTTTTTATTAAGGATGAAGAGCTAAGAAACATGGCTCGTTTTAATTAAATTGTGAAACGCAGTTCAGTGCAGCCAATTATAAATTATGAAACGAAGTTCAGCGCAGCTAATTGTGAATTGTTCTTTTGCATTCTTCTTTCGATTTGTATTCACGTTTCGTTTTAATGTTGTATCTTTGTCAGCGGATTCGCGATGAATATACAGGAAATATCTGATTTATATGCCAAGTCGCCGCAGGTTGCGGCACTGGTCAAGTTGCTGGAAGACAAGTCAGTTCCGACCGTTTTCCTGCAGGGACTTGTTGCGTCGGCCGCTCCAATGATGTTTGCGTCGGCCGCACGTCGTGTCAGTCCTATGTGTCTTTTTGTTCTTAACGATGCCGAGGAGGCCGGCTATTTTTATCACGACCTTACACAGATAATGGGCAACACAGACGTGCTGTTTTTCCCCTCGTCTTATCGGCGTCAGGTGAAGTACGGACAGCGCGATCCGGCCAGCGAGATATTGCGCACCGAGGTGCTCAGCCGCTTGTCGGCGCCGCTTGAGGGCCATCCTCTTTATGTGGTTACATGTCCTGAGGCGTTGAGCGAGCTTGTCGTGTCGCGCAAGAAACTTGACGAACGCACATTGCTGCTGCGAACAGGCGACACGCACGATGTTATACAACTGGAAAGAACGCTGCGCGATTTTGGCTTCACAGAGGTTGACTATGTTTACGAGCCGGGCCAGTTTGCCCTGCGCGGAAGCATTCTCGACGTGTTCTCCTATAGCAGCGAATATCCTTTCCGTATCGACTTTTTCGGCGATGAAATAGACTCTATACGCACTTTTGAAGTTCAGAGCCAGTTGTCGCGCGACAAGCGCGAGCGCATAGAGATAGTGCCCGAGTTGGCAACGCTGACCGACGAGAAAGTGTCGTTCATGCGCTTTCTGCCTGAAGACACCGTCATTGTGGCTAAAGACATTCTGTATGTGCGCGACGTTATAGACCGCACCTATCATGACGGCTTTTCGCAGCAGGCTAAGAAAGAACGTCTCGAGGGACTGACCGAGATGGAGCAGCAGGCCGTGATGAAGGAGCTTAGGGCCGACTCAATGCTGATAAGCGGAGCATGCTTTATGACCGATGCTTCTGGTTTCAGACGTATGGAGATGGGCACTAAGCCGACGGGCACTCCGTCATCAACGCTGAAGTTTGACATAACACCTCAGCCGTTGTTCCATAAGAACTTCGATCTTCTGACAAAGGCTCTTGAAGACTATATGCTGCGGGGATATAAACTCTATATCCTTGCCGACAGCGCCAAGCAGAACGAACGCCTGAAGGACATCTTCACAACGCTGGCAGACGAAGGCAAAGCCGGAAGGATAGAGTTCTTGCCTGTTGACAAGACTCTGCATGAAGGATTTGCCGACAACAGTATGCCGGCATGCTTCTTTACCGACCATCAGATATTCGACCGCTTCCACAAATACAGTCTGCGCTCTGACGCCGCACGCAGCGGCAAGATGGCGCTCACCATGAAAGAGTTGCAGGAGATGGAGCCGGGCGACTATATCGTGCATGTGGATTTCGGCATCGGGCGCTTTGCCGGACTGGTGCGTGTGCCGGCAGGCAACAGCTATCAGGAGGTGATACGCATCATTTATCAGAACAACGACAAGGTGGACGTGAGCATCCACTCGCTCTACAAGATATCAAAATACAAGCGTCGCGACAGCGAGACTCCGCCACGCCTGAGCACACTCGGCACAGGTGCATGGGACAGGCTGAAGGAGCGCACCAAGAAGAAGATAAAGGACATTGCGCGCGACCTTATAAAGCTATATGCGGCGCGCCGACACGAACAGGGCTATGCCTTCAGTGCCGACTCGTTTATGCAGCATGAGCTTGAAGCCAGTTTTATATATGAGGACACGCCCGACCAGCTGAAGGCCACTAACGATGTTAAGGCCGACATGGAGAGCCGCAGGCCTATGGACAGGCTTGTTTGCGGCGACGTAGGCTTTGGCAAGACCGAGGTGGCTGTGCGTGCGGCCTTCAAGGCTGCGTGCGACTCTAAGCAGGTGGCTGTTCTTGTGCCCACCACCGTTCTGGCTTATCAGCACTATCAGACGTTCTCAAAGCGACTGAAGGATTTTCCAGTGCGTGTTGATTATCTGTCGCGCGCACGCAGCGCAAAGAAGACCCGTGAGGTGTTGGCTGACCTTGCCGACGGCAAGATTGACATCATTGTCGGCACGCACAAGCTGATAGGCAAGAGCGTGAAGTTTAAAGACCTAGGACTGCTCATAATCGACGAGGAGCAGAAGTTTGGTGTGGCAACAAAGGAGAAACTGCGCAAGATGAAAGTGAACGTTGACACGCTGACTATGTCGGCAACGCCGATACCGCGCACGCTGCAGTTTTCGCTGATGGGTGCGCGCGACATGAGTATAATGCAGACTCCGCCGCCTAACCGCTATCCTATATGCACCGAGCTGCACACCTTTGACAAGGAAGTGATAGCCGATGCCATAAACTTTGAGATGAGTCGCAACGGACAGGTGTATTTCGTTAACGACCGCATAAGTAACCTGCCTGAGCTTGCCGCCATGATACGTAAGTATGTGCCCGACGCGCGTGTGGCCATCGGTCACGGACAGATGAAGCCCGAGGAACTCGAGAAGATCATAATGGACTTCATGAACTATGAATACGACGTGCTGCTGTCTACCACCATCGTTGAGAATGGAATAGACATAAGCAACGCCAACACCATAATTATCAACGATGCTCACCGCTTCGGACTGTCTGACCTTCATCAGATGCGAGGCCGTGTCGGCCGTGGCAACCGCAAGGCATTCTGTTATCTGCTTGCTCCGCCTAAGTCGGTGCTTACGCAGGAGGCCCGTCGCCGACTTGAGGCTCTCGAGACGTTCTCTGAACTTGGCAGCGGATTTAACCTGTCTATGCAGGACCTCGACATCCGCGGAGCCGGCAATCTGCTTGGAGCCGAGCAGAGCGGATTTATGGAAGACCTTGGGTATGAGACTTATCAGAAGATATTGAATCAGGCCGTAACCGAGCTGAAGAACGATGAGTTCAGCGATATGTATGAGGACGAGATGGCCGAGGGCAAGACATTCACTGGCGACGACTTTGTTGAGGACTGCGCCATTGAGAGCGACCTCGAGATGTATCTGCCCGACCAGTATGTGCCCAGCAGCAGCGAGCGTATGCTCCTTTACCGTGAGCTTGACAACATTCAGACTGATGCCGACCTCGACGCTTACCGTTCTCGTCTTGTCGACCGTTTCGGTCCTGTGCCTCACGAGGGCGAAGAACTTATGCATGTTGTTCCGTTGCGCCGTATAGGCAAGCGTCTTGGCTGCGAGAAGATCATCTTGCGTCAGGGACAGATGCGCATGCAGTTTGTGAGCAACCCCATGAGCGCATATTACCGTAGCAACGTGTTCGACACAGTCTTAAACTATATCGGTCATAATCCGCGAACATGCAATCTGAAGGAAGTGGCCGGCAAGCGCATGATGATGGTTATGGGCATTAATACCGTTGGCGAAGCCGTAAAAAAACTGCGTGAGATAGAAAGTTTTAAGTGAAGAACGAAGAGTGAAGAACGAAGAAACAGTGTTCGACGTTAGTCAATTC
>ENA-OPDA01002476-OPDA01002476.1-human-gut-metagenome-genome-assembly--contig:-NODE-2476-length-10583-cov-2.549582_pt1 | contig 10583 bp, 7 predicted proteins | sample MGYA00241253_ERZ501486 | MGnify/ENA primary metagenome ERZ501486 (study PRJEB25962, sample SAMEA2042510) | human gut metagenome | biome: human gut; feature: human-associated habitat; material: faeces... | reverse complement strand
CGTCTCCGTTGAGCGCCGCAGGCCAGTTCGCGTTACGTGACGAATCGCTATTCCCTGTCGACGATGTGGAAGCGTTGGCAAGGCGCATCGATTGGTGGGTCGATCACCCCGATGAACTGTCGAAATGGGGCGAAATCTATGCCGAACACACTAAAGAGCATTATTCGGTGGCTGCTTCCGTGCGTAAATTCGTGGCTATGGAACGCGAGGCGATCGCCGATAATGCCAATAAGCAAATCAATGCGTAACAATCAGCATAAATGGAACCACATGCGTGATAAATGATCGTAACGTAAGCAAAAAGGCGCGGGATGTAATTCCTGCGCCTTTTTGTTGTTTGTCGTAATGATTTTTTTTCCGATTGACAGCGACGATGCGCGCTACAGCAATGCGATCAGCTGCTCCGCCTGCTCATCGGTGGTGGCCCAGCTGGTGCAGATGCGCATCACCGTGTGCGTGTCGTCGGCCTTTTCCATGAAGCCGAGGCGCACATTGCGCTGCAAACGCTCGGATGTCGCGTTGTCGAGCGTGATGAAGATCTGATTGGTCGGCGCGTCGAAGGTGAGCGTATAGCCACGTTCCACCAGCACTTCGCGAATACGGTCGGCCGCATCGTTGGCGTGGCGGGCGATCCTGCAATACAGATCGTCGGTGAACAGCGTGTCGAACTGCACGCCCAGCAGCCATCCCTTGGCGAGCAGCGCGCCATGTTGCTTGACGAGCGTCACGAAGTTTTTCGGCATATTGCCGTGCGTGAACACCACGGCTTCACCGAACATGGCTCCGACCTTGGTGCCGCCGATATAGAATACGTCCGCGATACGCGCGATGTCTTCAAGCGTCACGTCGTTGCCGGTTGCGGTCAGCGCGTAGCCAAGTCGTGCGCCGTCGATGAACAACGGCATGTCGTACTTCGTGCAGACCTTGCGGATCGCCTCAAGTTCGGCGAGCGTGTAGAGCGTGCCGTATTCGGTGGCCTGCGAAATGTAGACGCATCCGGGGAACACCATGTGCGTGTAGTTGCCGTCCGCGTAGAACGTGGCGCAGTACTCGTCGAGTTCGGTCGCATCGATTTTGCCGTCATGGTGGGGGAGCGTCAGCACCTTGTGTCCGGTGAATTCGATGGCGCCCGCCTCATGCACGTTCACATGGCCTGTGCTTGCCGCGATTACGCCGGCATACTGCGGTGTGATGGAGTCGATGATGGTCTGGTTGGTCTGCGTGCCACCTACCAGGAAGAAAATCTGCGCGTCAGGGCAGGCGCATGCTTCGCGGATTTTGGCTTTCGCGCTTTCGCAGATGCTGTCGTTGCCGTAACCCGGATATTGGTTTTGTGCGATTTCGCTGATGCGTTCGATGATTTCCGGTGTTGCCGTGCAGGAATAGTCGTTTTCAAAAGACAGCATGATGCGCTCCTTGTATCTGACCTATGCTGATGACTTGCGACCGGCTGTTTGCTGTATTCAAGCCGTCCGGATAGCAAAAAACCTCGGAATTTCTTCCGAGGTCTCTACCGGGGTGGCTAACGCGGCTCGAACGCGCGACCTTCTGAACCACAATCAGATGCTCTACCAACTGAGCTATAGCCACCATGTTTTCGCTTCATACAGAAGCGCAACAGGTGAAAACTATACACGATTTTCCAGCTATGTCTACATCGGCGTGTTGCGCGTGCCTGTCGTCGGCTTGCGCTGTGGATTGTTCATTATGTGAACGGCATATTACACAAATCCGAAACTCACGCGTACCTTGCAGTCGCTGCATGTGTAAGGGTGTGCTGTAATGGCGGTGTGGGCCGTCTCGGAGTGTTTACGGCGTATGCGGATCATCAGCCGAAAAGCTGTGAAGTGTGAAGGAAGAGAGATTCATGCAGAAGGTCAAAGCGTTTGGTGATTGGCTCACCAAGTGGTTCACCGCGATTGTGATTGTATGGGCCGTGTTCAACTATTTCGTGCCGCAGGCAAGCTTGTGGGGCAAATCCTATACCGGTTATTTCCTAGGTATCGTGCTGTTCGGCATGGGTCTTACCTTGACTCTTGACGATTTCAAGCGCATTCTCACCCAGCCTCTGATGGTCATCGTCGGTACCGTGGCCCACTTCGTCATCATGCCGTTGGTGGCTGTGCTGCTGTGCTGGATTTTCCGTCTTGATGGTGCGCTCGCCGTCGGTGTGATTCTGGTCGGCTGCTGCCCGTCCGGAACCTCGTCCAACGTGATGAGCTATCTGAGTCGTGGCGATGTGGCGCTGGACGTGTCCATCGGCATTTTGTCCACGTTGTGCGCGCCGTTCATGATTCCGCTGTTGATGCAGTGGCTGGCTTCCCAGTATGTGTCGGTCCCGGTGGAATCCCTGTTCCTCAATGCGGTCAAGGTGGTGCTGTTCCCGATCGCTCTTGGCGTGATCTGCCATGCTATTTTCGGCGAGAAGATCGAGAAGATTACGGTCGCTCTGCCGATCGTGTCCCAGGTGGCCATCCTGCTTATCATCGGCGTGGTCGTCGCAGCCAACGGTCCGAAGCTGTTCGTGGCTTCCTCGCTGCTTGCCATCCCGGTGGTCATTCTGCACAACCTGTGCGGATACGCGTTGGGCTTCGGTTTCTCCAAACTTATGTACAAGGTATATCCGAAGGGCTTCCGTTATGCACAGCAGAAAGCCATCACCTTCGAGGTCGGCATGCAGGATTCCGCTTTGGGAGCGACTTTGGCGCTGACGTCGTTCGCTTCCAATCCGTTGGCCGCGGTGCCGTCCACGTTCTTCAGCGTTTGGCATAACATTTCCGGTTCCGTGCTGTCCAGCTGGTGGCGTGAGCATGATGACAGGCATCAGATCCATCCTGATTCCGACAATGGCGAGAAGGGCTCGGCTGCGAAGGCCCGCGAAGACGCTGCCGAAACAGCTAACAGCTGACATTCGTCAGTAGATTCCGTCGTCATATTGCGCATTCCCTGAATCTTTCAAAACGATTCAGGGAATGTTTTGTTTTGAGTGGTGCAAACGTGTCATTGTGATGTTTTGTTGCTTTGCGCTGATGTAGGCAAAATGATTGAAATTATTGGGATTTAAGGGTGTCTTCACCCGTGTTTTTTGTTCGTTTTGGGGTATACTGTAACTGAAGGCCGGAGTTGTGGATCAGTCGAGAATTCGTCAGGTCGCAACGAAGCGCCGATGGCCGTGAGGTTCATGCGCAACGCCTTTAAGATATAACTGAACAATAGCGATTCGAAACAGCGGCAATGGGGTAGTACGGCGCAGGCGCCGGGCCGCAAATGCAAAACAGACAACGAGACTGAAGAGTGCGCGTAAGGTAGCGCGTAGCAAAGAAGTGGGAACCTCCTTCCCGAGTGGATGGCCCCGGATTCGAAAGGATCCGGGGCCATCCCTTTTGCGATTTGCGACACGGCATGTTGGAATGTCTTGGGAATCCGTATACTGATAATTCGTGTGTGCCAACGGCATGCCTTATGTGACAGGCGTGCGGGTTGGGATATCCCGGAACTCGATTGCATCACGCGCAGCAATGCGGCGGTGAGAGAGGGATGGGCCATCGGGCCGGTGGACTGTGGCTATCTTCACGATTCAGATGCGTGGAGTGTGGGTGCAGTGCGGCGGTCACACAAAAGCAAGAGAAACCACTGAATCGGAGAATTCAAGTTGCCTACTATTGAACAGCTCGTCCGTAAGGGACGTCAGGCAAAGCCGAAGAAGTCGAAGACTTTGGCTCTGAAGGGCAGCCCGCTGCGCCGCGGCGTGTGCACCCGTGTCTACACCACCACCCCGAGGAAGCCGAACTCGGCTCTGCGTAAGGTCGCTCGTGTGCGCCTGTCCTCGGGCATCGAAGTCACCGCCTACATCCCGGGCGAAGGCCACAATCTGCAGGAGCACTCCATCGTGCTCGTGCGCGGCGGCCGTGTCAAGGATCTGCCGGGTGTTCGTTACCACATCGTTCGTGGCGCCCTCGATACCCAGGGTGTGAAGGATCGCAAGCAGGGTCGTTCCCTGTACGGAGCAAAGAAGGCGAAGTAAGAGATATGTCACGTAAAGGACCTTCCAAGAAGCATCAGCTGCTGCCGGATCCGATTTACGGTTCCACTGTTGTGGCACAGCTCATCAACAAGATTCTGCTTGACGGCAAGAAGTCGATCGCCGAGGACATCGTGTACTCCGCGCTCGACATGGTCAAGGAGAAGACCGACCAGGAGCCGGTCGCCGTTCTCAAGCGCGCTCTTGACAACATCCGTCCATCCCTCGAGGTTCGCTCCCGCCGCGTCGGTGGCGCTACCTACCAGGTTCCGGTCGAAGTGAAGCCGGCTCGTGCGAACACTCTGTCCCTGCGCTGGCTGACCGACTTCTCCCGCGCCCGTCGTGAGAAGACCATGGCTGAGCGTCTGGCCAACGAAATCCTCGATGCCTCCAATGGCCTTGGTGCTTCTGTCAAGCGTCGCGAGGATACTCATAAGATGGCAGAGGCCAACAAGGCCTTCGCTCATTACCGCTGGTAATTAGTCGAGAACGAGAGTTAAGGAACACTCATGGCACTAGACGTGCTCAATGATCTCAACCAGATCCGTAACATCGGCATCATGGCTCACATCGATGCCGGTAAGACCACTACCACCGAACGTATCCTGTACTACACCGGCAAGAACTACAAGATCGGCGAGACCCATGACGGTGCCTCGACGATGGACTTCATGGCTCAGGAGCAGGAACGCGGCATCACCATCCAGTCCGCTGCAACCACTTGCTTCTGGAACCGTCAGACCCATGACGAGAAGCAGAAGTTCCAGATCAACATCATCGATACCCCAGGCCACGTGGACTTCACGGCCGAGGTGGAGCGCTCCCTGCGCGTGCTCGATGGTGCCGTTGCCGTGTTCGACGGCAAGGAAGGTGTGGAGCCGCAGTCCGAGACCGTGTGGCGTCAGGCTGACAAGTACGGCGTTCCGCGTATCTGCTTCATCAACAAGATGGATAAGCTCGGCGCTGACTTCTACTACTCCGTCGACACCATCAAAACCAAGCTGGGCGCGACCCCGCTTGTCGTGCAGCTGCCGATCGGCGCTGAGAACGACTTCGCTGGCGTTGTCGATCTGATTCGTATGAAGGCTTACGTCTGGAACGACGTTTCCGGCGACATGGGCGCTCACTACGACACTACCGACATCCCGGCCGACCTGCAGGACAAGGCCGAGCAGTATCGTGCAGAGTTGCTCGACCAGGTCGCAGAATCCGACGAAGAGCTGCTTGAGAAGTATCTCGAGTCCGGCGAACTGACTGAGGACGAGATCCGTAGCGGCATCCGTAAGCTCACCATTAACCGTGAAGCCTACCCGGTGCTCTGTGGCTCCGCTTTCAAGGACAAGGGTGTTCAGCCGATGCTGGACGCCGTCGTCGACTACCTGCCGAGCCCGGAGGACGTTCCGTCCATCGTCGGTTTCGATCCTAAGGACGAATCCATCGAGATCGATCGCAAGCCGACCACCGATGATCCGTTCTCTGCCCTGGTCTTCAAGATCTCTACCCACCCGTTCTACGGCAAGCTCGTGTTCGTGCGCGTCTACTCCGGCGCCGTCACCCCGGGCGACACCGTGCTTGACTCCACCAAGGGCAAGAAGGAACGCGTCGGCAAGATCTTCCAGATGCACGCCGACAAGGAGAACCCGGTGGATGCCGCCGAAGCCGGCAACATCTACACCTTCGTGGGCCTGAAGAACATCACCACCGGTGACACCCTGTGCGACGAAAAGGCACCTATCTCCCTCGAATCCATGACCTTCCCGGATCCGGTGATCGAGGTGGCCGTGGAGCCGAAGACCAAGGCCGATCAGGAGAAGATGAGCATCGCTCTGGCGAAGCTGTCCGACGAAGATCCGACCTTCCAGGTGAAGACCGACGAAGAGTCCGGCCAGACCCTGATCTCCGGCATGGGCGAGCTGCAGCTCGACATCATCGTCGACCGTATGCGTCGTGAATTCAAGGTGGAGTGCAACGTGGGTAACCCGCAGGTTGCATACCGTGAGACGATCCGCAAGGCCGTCATGAACCAGGAATACACGCACAAGAAGCAGACCGGTGGTTCCGGCCAGTTCGCAAAGGTCTTGATGAACTTCGAGCCGCTCAACACCGAAGAGGGCGAGACCTACGAGTTCGTCAACGAGGTCACCGGTGGCCACATCACCAAGGAATTCATTCCTTCCATCGATGCTGGTGTGCAGGAAGCCATGGAATCCGGCGTGCTCGCCGGCTTCCCGGTGGTTGGCGTCAAGGCTACCGTCACTGACGGCCAGGTCCACGACGTCGATTCCTCCGAAATGGCCTTCAAGATCGCAGGTTCCATGTGCTTCAAGGAAGCTGCCCCGAAGGCCAAGCCGGTCATCCTCGAGCCGATCATGGCCGTGGAAGTGCGTACTCCGGAAGAGTACATGGGCGACGTGATGGGCGATATCAACGCCCGTCGTGGTTCCATCCAGTCCATGACCGACTCCACCGGTGTCAAGGTCATCGACGCCAAGGTCCCGCTGTCCGAGATGTTCGGCTACATCGGCGACCTTCGCTCCAAGACCCAGGGCCGCGCAATGTTCACCATGCAGATGGACTCCTACGCTGAGGTTCCGAAGAACGTCTCCGAGGAGATCATCAAGGCCCAGCGCGGCGAGTGACACGCGCTGCCGCTTAAGTGGAAACTGTCTCCAGTCAGCGCTAGTATTTTGTAGCGCTGACTGGGTTCGGGCTCCAAAGTGGCACAAACCCGTCAAACCCAGTAAAATGTAGCGAGTGCCTTGAAGTGAGTTCAAGGCTTACTACGAGACGTCCAGGAGGACAAAACACATGGCAAAGGAAAAGTACGAGCGTACTAAGCCGCACGTTAACATTGGTACCATCGGCCACGTCGATCACGGTAAGACGACCCTGACCGCGGCCATCTCCAAGGTGCTGCACGAAGAGTACCCGGATCTGAACCCTGAGTACGACTTCAACCAGATCGACGCCGCTCCCGAAGAGCAGCAGCGTGGTATCACCATCAACATCGCCCACATCGAGTACCAGACCGCGAAGCGTCACTACGCTCACGTGGACTGCCCGGGCCACGCCGACTTCGTGAAGAACATGATCACCGGTGCTGCCCAGATGGATGGCGCTATCCTGGTTATCGCTGCTACCGATGGCCCCATGGCGCAGACCAAGGAGCATCTGTTGCTGGCTCGTCAGGTAGGCGTGCCCGCAATCATCGTTTTCCTGAACAAGACCGACCAAGTGGACGATCCTGAGCTGCTTGAGCTGGTTGAGATGGAAGTTCGTGAGACCCTGGCTGAGTATGGTTTTGATGAGGATTGCCCCATCATCAAGGGTTCCGCACTGAAGGCTCTGGAAGCATCTTCCAACGACGATCCTGCTTGCGAGTGCATCAAAGAGCTGATGGACGCTGTTGACGAGTATATCCCCACTCCGGACCGTAAGGCTGACCTGCCTTTCCTGATGCCCGTAGAGGATGTGTTCACCATCACCGGTCGTGGTACCGTTGCTACCGGCCGTGTGGAGAGAGGCCAGCTGAAGACCGGCGAGGAAGTTGAGATCGTTGGTCTGAAGGACGAGAGCTCCAAGACCGTTTGCACCGGTATTGAGATGTTCCGTAAGATTCTGGACTATGCTGAGGCCGGCGACAACATCGGCTGCCTGCTGCGTGGTGTTCAGAGATCCGACATCGAGCGTGGTCAGGTTCTGGCTAAGCCCGGTTCTGTGCATCCCCACAACGTCTTTGAGGCTCAGGTCTACGTCCTGACCAAGGACGAAGGCGGCCGTCACACTCCCTTCTTCTCCAACTATCGTCCTCAGTTCTACTTCCGTACCACTGACGTGACCGGCATCATCACCCTGCCCGAAGGCACCGAGATGTGCATGCCCGGCGATAACGTCATGATGCACGTTGAGCTGCTGACCCCCGTCGCTATGGAAGAGGGCCTGCGTTTCGCTATCCGTGAGGGTGGCCGTACCGTTGGTTCCGGCGTTGTTGGCAAGATCATTGAGTGATTTTGTCCTTGAACGTAAGTTCCAAGGCTAACTAGCAATTTATAAAGACCTTCCCGTTCCGGAGAGCGGGAAGGTCTTTTTGTTTTGTTTATGGCAGTTGTAAGCGGTTCAGTTTCAAAGCTCTTTTACCGTGTCAGGGTGTTGTAGCAGTCTGCAAAGGCGTGCAGAAAGGCGGTCAATTCCTCCTCTGTGGTAAGGTGGCTCAGGCTGATGCGCCACGAGGAAAGGGCATTGCGCCGGTCCTGACTGACTGCCAGCACTGCCCGGGAGGGCAGTCCGTCGGATGAACAGGCGGATTTGACCGAGACACACACCCCGCGTGCGTCCAACTCCCGCTGGAACACGGTGCCCTTTACGCCCTGCACGCTCAGGTTCAGGATATGCGGCACAGCGTTTGCGGGGCTGTTGACGCGCACTTTTGGATAGCGGGAAAGCTCCGCACGCAGCCGGTCGTTCAGGCTGCGCACGGCTGCGGCGCGGGCGGTCAGCTCCGCAGTAGCCTTTTCCAAGGCCAGCGCCAGCGAGCAGGCAAGAGCTACGGTAGGTGTGCCGCTGCGGTAGGGGGTAGTGCTCTCTCCGCCGTGGATGAGGGGCGGCAGTGCCAGCCCCAGCCGCTTTACCAGCACACCGATGCCGTTGAGCCCGTAAAACTTATGGGCTGTCAGGCTCATGGTGTCCATGCCTTCAAACTGTACAGGAATTTTCCCCACAGCCTGCGTGGCATCCACATGGAAATGGCAGTTGGGATACGCCTTTAAAAGCTCTGCAATCTCCGCAATGGGCTGCACTACGCCCAGCTCGCTGTCCACGGCGGTCACTGCCACCAGAACGGTGTCCGGGCGCAGTCGCCTTTTCAGGTCTGCAAGGTCTACCGTGCCGTCTGGCAGGATGTCCAGCAGCTCCACCTCGTACCCCTGCTTTTGCAGCGCCTCCAGACTGCCGCTGACGGACGAATGCTCCAGCGGGGTAGAGAGGATGTGCCTGCCCGCTGCACCTCCCAGCGCCGCTAGCCCCTTTACAGCAAGGTTGTTGGCTTCGCTTGCGCCGGAGGTGTAGATGATACCTGCAGGTGGTGCGCCCAGACAGCGGGCGATGCTGCGGGTCGCCTCGTTTATAGCAGCCTTTGCGGCAACACCTGCCTGATGGTGGGCGTTGGTATTGCCCGGGTAGCGCCGCTCTGCTTCACAGAAGCATCGCAGCACTTCCTCGTCCACAGGGGTATTGGCAGAATAATCCAGATAAAGCATAGAACCTCCTGCAATATCAACACATCGGTATGATAGGAAATAAGAACAGGCTCTATTATAGGCGATTCTGCCGCAAAACGCAACCCCCGCAGCTTACGGCGCGGCGCAACAGACAAGAAAAAGCTGTCAACACCTTGCTGGAAAGCCCAAAATCTGCTATACTTATCAAAAAGGCTGCGGCGTTGCTGCTGCCTTGCCGGAGCGGTTCCGGTTGTTGGAAGGAACACAAAAAGAAGGGGAGGAGCACAATGTTCAAGCGTGAGCGACTGCATAGCGGCTTCTTTCCCGTTTTTGTGTGGAGGTCTTGTTCCTGAAATTCAGAGGCACTGCTGTTTCAACGGCAATGCCTCTTTTTTTGGGAATAACAGTACAGGAGGTTTTCTATGAGCGAAAAGATCGATTACTCCAAAGGCGTATACGACGCCAAAAAGCTGGGCACAGGCCGGATGTTCATTCTGGGTGTGCAGCATATGTTTGCCATGTTCGGCGCAACGGTTCTGGTGCCGCTGCTCACCGGCCTGAGCGTTTCCACCACTTTGCTGTGTGCCGGTCTGGGTACCCTGCTGTTCCATGTGTTCACCAAATTTAAGGTGCCTGCTTTCCTGGGCAGCTCCTTTGCTTTCTTGGGCGGTTATGCCACGGTAGCACCCAAACTGCCGGACGCCAACGGCGAGCTGACCATTGCCAACACGGAAATGCTGCCCTATGCCTGCGTGGGCGTGGCTTGCGCCGGTTTGCTGTATCTGGTGTTGGCTACCATCATCAAGATTATCGGTATCAATAAGGTGATGCGTTTCTTCCCGCCGGTTGTAACCGGCCCCATCATTGTGGCTATCGGTTTGGGCCTGGCACCCACCGCTATTTCCAACTGCAAAAATAACTGGTGGCTGGCGCTGATTGCTTTGGGTATTGTGATCGTGGTGAATGTGTTCGGTAAGGGCATGGCCAAGATCATTCCCATTCTCATTGGTATTCTCGGCGCCTATGCAGTGGCCGGTATCGTCGGTAACGGCTTTGGCGTAGAAAGCTTTGCTATTGACTTTTCTTCTGTTAAGGAAGCAGCCTGGGTGGGTCTGCCCATTCACTGGAGCTCTACCGTGTTCGGCGGTGTGCATGATACCGGTAAGGCCGTAACTGCCATCATTGCCATTATGCCTATCGCACTGGCAACCATGATGGAGCACATCGGTGATATTTCCGCCATCGGCGCTACCTGCGGCAAGAATTATATTGCCGATCCCGGTCTGCACCGTTCTTTGGCCGGTGACGGCTTGGCCACCACCATGTCTGCGTTGGTCGGCGGTCCC
>ENA-OPDA01002470-OPDA01002470.1-human-gut-metagenome-genome-assembly--contig:-NODE-2470-length-10603-cov-2.036500_pt1 | contig 10603 bp, 8 predicted proteins | sample MGYA00241253_ERZ501486 | MGnify/ENA primary metagenome ERZ501486 (study PRJEB25962, sample SAMEA2042510) | human gut metagenome | biome: human gut; feature: human-associated habitat; material: faeces... | reverse complement strand
TTCACGCCGGTCTGGGCATCGTCAAAGTTGCCGCGCACGGCGTACACAGCAACATTAGCGCCCTCCTGCGTTGCCATTTGCAAACGCTGGATCTCGCTGGTGCCGCCGGTGGGGTAGAACACAGCGATCTCCACACCGGGGATATCATGGTAGCCGTCCAGCGCAGCCTTGCCGGTGTCACCGCTGGTAGCCACAAGGATCAGGGTCTTTTCGGTGCGGCCCAGATTCTTTTTGGCCTCCACCAGCAGCTTGGGCATCAGCTGCAGGGCGTAATCTTTAAAGGCGCAGGTCGGGCCGTGCCACAGCTCAAGGGCATAGGTATCGCCCTCCACCGGGGCCAGATAACCGGCCTTGCCGCCGAAGGCCTCACCATAAGTCGTACGAGCAGCCTCAGCGAGGAAGTCTTTCGAGTAGTCGGTCAGATATTCGCTGACGACGGCAGCGGCCAGCTCCGGATAATCCAGCTGGCACAATGCCTCCACGTCCACCTGCGGAAAACTTTCCGGGACGAACAGGCCGCCCTCATCCGACAGGCCCTGTGCGATCGCCTGAGAGGCGGTCACAATGCGGGAATGGTCTCTCGTGCTGAAAAATTTCATCGTTATCGCTCCTTTTTGCCAAAAGGCCCATCACTTGGCCTCGTCGTGCGGCAGCGGCCCAGAGCCGTTTTCTGCCTTTTCCCACCGGCACTTCCTGCTATTTCGCGCAAAAAGCACCCTTTATAATATGTACCATCCAGCGCCCGCTGTCAAGAGGGACGACTTCGGCCACGTCGAAACGCACCGGCTCGTCGCTCTGATGGGTGCTTTGGAGATACCATGCGGCGGATGCGATGATACGGCGCTGCTTGGCGGCGTTGACCGCCGCAGCGGGGGTATCCAGAGAGTCTTTGGCGCGGGTCTTTACCTCGCAGAACACCAGTGTTCCGTCCGGTTCCCGCAGGATGAGGTCTATCTCCCCCATCCGGGTGTGATAATTGTGGGTAATGAGGGTCGCGCCCTGTTTCTCGTAGAAACGCGCGGCGGCTGCTTCTCCCCGGCGGCCTGTCTCGGCCCGGTCCATCATTTGCCCTCGGGCCAGTAGCCCTGCTTTTTGAGGAAGCTGCGGCGGTAGAACGGCTGAATGCCGTACTGGGCAATGAGCTCGTAGTGGAGCTTGGTGCCGTAGCCCTTGTGCTTTGCCAGCTGATACTTAGGATACTGCTTATCCAGCTCCAGCATATAGCGGTCACGGCTGACTTTGGCCAGAATGGACGCTGCGCCGATGCTGGCGCTGGTGGCGTCGCCCTTCACCACCGGCTGTGCGGGCATGGTCAGCCCGGCCGGAGTGCGGTTGCCGTCGATGAGGACGAGGTTCGGCACGATGTCCAGCCCCTCCACGGCCTGACGCATCCCGCCCATGGTGGCATTCAGGATATTGTCGCGGTCGATGATGTCGGGGCCGACGAAGACGATCTTGTAAGCCAATGCCTTTTCAACGATTTGGTCGAAAAGAGCCTCCCGCTTTTTCTCGCTCAGCTTCTTGGAGTCGTTGATGCCGTAGACCGGAGCCTCGGGGTCAAGGATGCAGGCGGCCACACAGACCGGGCCGCACAGCGGGCCGCGGCCTGCCTCGTCTACGCCCGCAAAGCAGCCATACTGCGCCCGGATGTCGGCATCGTAGGCGTAGAGCGGCGCGGAGATCTCCTCATCCGTCCGGCGCTTCATTCCTCGTCCTCCTCGGCAAAGTCGGCCATGTCGTCCCGCTGGGGCGGGCGCTCAAGGGAGATGCGGCCCCACTTGCAGGCGCGGAACTCATCCACCAGCATCACGGCACAGCGCTCGGTGTTCACCTCGCCGCCCCGCACCAGCAGACCTCGCTTGCGGCCGATGGCCTCCATCAGCTCGTAGGGCGGCAGAGCCAGCGTCTCGGCGTCCAGCTTGTAGCGCTGGGCCACCAAGTCGGGGTAGTTGCGGCGCACCTCGTCCAGCAGGTTCATGGCCAGTTCTTCCACATCCAGAATATCGTCCTTGATGGAGCCGATAAAGGCCAGATTGGAGGCGATGGTCTTGGAATCGAACTTTTTCCACAGCACGCCGGGCATATCCAGCAGATCAAACTTTTCGGTGCTGACCCACTGCTTGCCCTTGGTCACGCCGGGGCGGTCTGCCGCCTTGGCGCGGGCAGAGCCTGCAAAGGTGTTGATAAAGGTGGATTTACCCACGTTGGGGATGCCGCACAGCATCACCTGCGTTTTGGCACCGCCCATGCCGCGGTTCTGACGGCGCTCCAGCAGACCGGAAAGCTCCTTTTCAATAGCCACCTTCACGGCGTTTGCGCCGCCCTTCTGCTTGGCGCTGATGGCCACGCAGCCGGCATCTGCAGCGTGGAAGTAGCGGATCCACTCCTCAGTCACAGCCGGGTCGGCAAGGTCGGCCTTGTTCAGCGCATAGAGCTTTGGCTTGCGGTCGGTGATGCGCTCGATCTCCGGGTTCAGGCTGGAAAGCGGAATGCGCGCATCCAGCAGCACAAGGCTGGCATCAACGTGCTGGATCTCCTGCTCCATCATGCGCAGGGTCTTGGTCATGTGGCCCGGGAACCACTGAATATTGTACTGGTTTGCAAACCGGGTATCCATTTCGTTCATTTTACCACCCCAAAATCTGTAAAGGGCATAAAGCACAGCAGCACCTTGCCCAGAATATCACGCTCGTCAATGCAGCCGACATAGGAGGAGCGGCTGTCCAGCGATTCGTTGCGGTTGTCCCCCATTACAAAGAGGGTGCCCTCCGGCACCGTGAACGGGAACTGCACATCGTAGCCCAGATAGGTAGGGGCTGCAATGTAGTCCTCCTGTAAAAGTTCGCCGTTCACCGTGACCGTACCGGCGTCGTAGTCGATGCTGATGGTGTCGCCGCCCTTGGCGATGATCCGCTTGACCAACGGCTTACCGTAGACGGTGTAGCTGTCCACGATAACAACATCACCCCGCTGCGGGGTGTAGCCTGCCGCCCAGACAATGAGCTTATCGCCGTGGGTCAGGGTGGGCACCATAGAGCGCCCGTCCACCTGAATGATGCGGAAGAAAAACGAAAAGATCAGCACCAGCACCAGCGCTGCCGAGATCAATGCCTCGTACCATTCCAGCAGGTTCTGCCCACGCACGGGCTTTGCCTGTTCCTGTTTTTCCCAGGCAGATCCCGGATTTTCTTTCAGATACATCAAGCGTTCTGGATCATGTACTTTCTGCTACAAATCTGTTATCAGCATTGACCGTAGTTGCATCTATTATAGACAGTTCAGATGTTTACGGAGCGATAGGCGGATTTCATGTTCTTGCAACAGATGGAGACGGTGATACCGGAAAAGCCGGTGGATATGCAGGAGAACTTCTTGGAGTGCAGATTCAGAATAGTAATTCTTATAATTTTGCACATATCATAGGGCGTGAAAGTGCCGGTGGATATGTTGGAACCATGGAGCCGGGGAGTGCGGCAGATGTGGTAAATGGATTAAGTGCTCTTGGAGGACTGATCAAGGCAGATAATCTTCTTGGCGTTTTACAGGCATTTGTTCCTGTGATCAAAAACAGCGAAACAACCTGTGTACCTTGTGGAGGTGCTGTGAGGGCTCAGGCTGAAAGTGATGACAGCATTTACCGTGGACTTGCAGGAGGATATGCAGGTTACAACTATGGCGGTCAGATCTGGGGAAACAATACGGATAACTGGAAAGGCACTGCATATACAGGAACCGTAAGAGAATGTGCGGCCTATCGTATCCGTTCCGTATATGGAACGGAATATGCCGGAGGTTATACAGGACTGATGCGGTGTGCGAATGTTGCAGATACAGGAAGTCTGAAGGTTTTATTTGGTCTTATCAAACTAGATAATCCGCTGACGCTTCTTCAGGCAGTGTATCCGACAGAAAAGAATACAGCTGTTTATGGACCGCTTCGTGGACTGGATACGGATACCTGGAACAAATGGGTTGGTGCTGTCGGTTCTTATGGAAGTTACGGTAATAAATTACAGGCACTTGGTGAAGTCAATGATCAGAATCGGTTAAATGAGATCATTTCTCAGTATGCATATGGATACGCAGTCACAGCAGGAAGGAGCATTCTGGCAAGTAAAGCAACACAGGGCGGTTCTGCCGGAGGCTATGTAGGCCGTATGGAAGGCGGTACCGTGACAAATGGAACTGCAACAGATCTTCAGTCAGTGGAAGCCTTCAGAAGCAGCGGTGGATTTGCAGGTGAGATGCTTACCGGTTCTGTGGCAAACACAGGTGACGTTTCACTGGTAGGTCTTAAGATTATAGGTGCAGACAGTCTGGCAGCATTAAAAACCTTTGTGCCGGTTGTAAAACAGTCCCATGTGGAAGGCTATCGTTCCGGAGCAAGGATTAAAGCAACTGGTATTGCAGACAAAGACCCGGCAGGATTTGCCGGAGGCTATGTGGGAAGAATGATCGGCGGTCAGATCTGGGGAGATGAAACTACCTCCTGCAGTATCACAAATTTAAGGCGTGTAGATGGAACTTCCTATGTAGGCGGTTTTGCCGGAAAAGTAGATCCAGGTAGTGTGGCAGCTATTGATACAGCTACAAAGCAGGGACTTTTGAATAAGCTTCTGGATGTTCTTATGGTAAATGCTCCGGCAGAACTGATTAAGGTTCTGAATGCTACTGTTTCCACCATCCGCTGTGCATCTGTGTCAGCCTGGGATGACTGGGGCGTGATTGTAAACGGAACCTGTCAAAGCGGCAGCAATACCGGGTACGCAAAAGCAGCTGGAGGATTCGCAGGAAGTCTCTGTGGAGCGGTCCTTGGCGAGAAGGATAAGCCGGGAAGCGGAATCCATGCGGATAAGATCCGCTCCGTAGTGGCCGGTGAATATGCCGGTGGATGCTTCGGTATTGCGGATGTTTCCGGTGCCGCAAATATTAGTGCCAATGGTGAGACCTCTGTCTTACAGTATCTTTTAAAGCTTGGAAAAACCGATGTGCTGGATGCATTCCGAAGCTATGTATATTACGGAAATGTCACAGGCAGCCCGGATGCAGGGCTTGGTGTCAGTGCTAACACAGCGACAAAATCAGGCCAGAATAATGAAGTAACATATAGCGGTACAGCCGGAGGCTTTGGCGGTTCCCTGTTAAATGGTTCAGTCAAAAACAGCAATGTAACAGGATTAAATTATGTAACTGGACTGAACAGCGTAGGTGGCTTTGTAGGATACTCCGGAAAAAGCGGAGTTGTGAAAATGGAGAAGCTGGATGTGCTGGGAAATAATACCGGACAGCTTCTGGGCGGTGCCCTCGGCGTTCTGGATATTTTTGGTTCCCACATAGATGACAGTAGCGTGACAGGAGTACCTGGTGGTTATACCGTTTTGAGTAAAGGCGGACAGGAGCAGATTGCAGGAGGCTTTATTGGTTACGCAAATCTTGCCAGAATGTCAGGTTGTAGTGCCGGAGATGCCAAAAATCAGGAAAATAGTCTGAAACTGGTAGAATCCGGTGGAACAGCTGGTGGCTTTGCCGGAAGAACAAGCTTTGCCTATCTTGCAGATGTAAAACTGGATTCCACAGTGGTGGATGCATTATTCGTAGTTCTGGATCAGCTTGTAAGGGCATTGTATTTGGATAAGATTCAGGATTCCGACTTGTTGCATATTAATCTTGGAATTGTGAAGGTTGATGCACTGTACGATGGAAATCTCATCCATGTGAATCTGCTTGGACTGGATATTTCCGTTGGGCTGTCTAAAAAGTCTGATGATAACAATCAGCAGACAGATTTTGCAATCATTAAGATCGGAGATTCCTCTATTAAGCTTCCATGTGACAAAAACGGAATCATAACGAAAGATAATGATGTAAAGTCCAACATCAGTGTCAACCTGATTAAGGCAAACAGGACAAAAATTACAGACAGCAATGTATATGGAATCAGTACGGGATACGATGTCTATGCCGGCGGTGCCGGAAATGATGCAGACGGTACTGCAACAGATGGACGAAGCGGAGGTTTTGTTGGCTACAACGACGAAGGTCTGCTGAAAAATAACAACATGTATTACTGCGACGTGGTCCGTGGAACATCTAAGCTGGTGGGACCATTCAGTGGAAAAAGTGATTTGGACTCTGTATATGACTTTAATACAAAAGCAGGTGTAGAAGGTGAGAATAACAATTATCGTATTTACCGAAAACCGGCGATTAGTTTTGATGAGATCAAAAAGAATTCGAAACTTCTGACAGATACGTTCAGTCAGGAAAATGGATGGAGCATCTTCTCAGTAAAACATGTAGTGCAGGTAGATGAGTATAACACCTTGCAGAATGCAGTTATGGCAACAAAAGATTCTTTTGAAACAGCAGATCTGAATGCTTATGTATCAGATGCAAAAGCCGTTCTGATGTCAGATACCAAAACGACAGTCAATACAGAGGATAGCACATCACCGGAACCATCAGATGCACAGGATCCATGTGATGAATATGTAAATCTGACCATTAATAAGGTATGGAAAGATTTCCGGAATATGGACAACATCAGACCAGACACTATTAAGATTACAATTTCCAGAAGCTGGACGGATGCAGAAGGAACAAAACATACAGAAGTTGTGCCGGGATATGAAAACTATGAAATAAAAGGTGATATCTCAAAATCTACATGGCAGAAAGTGGTTGAAACTCTTCCAGCCTACATAAAAGATGATGCTGAAAAACCGCATTATTATGAATATTCTGTTACGGAAACGGAAATAAAAGGATATACAACTACAATCGAAACTTCTAAAGATGGATTTACCTTCACGATTATCAACCGGCATTTTGCACTGCTTCCGGATACCGGCGGCGAGGGCATTAGGATGTTTATCATAGCAGGTGGTCTGTTGTTAGCGTTCCTGCTTTATACCGGACGCAGAAGGAAACGGAAACAGACGATGTAGGAAAGGAGGAGCAGAGTCATGAGAGAGGTATGGCTGCGTGGGGATCTTCCACCGTAAAGGCTGAAAGAATCCCTAGCGAACCAATAAAAAATCAAAAGAAAGTGAGAAGAGGAACATGAAGAAATTAGTATCAAGATTTATGGCAGTTCTGATGGCAATGACCATGATACTGTCCATGAGCATGACTGCATTTGCAGCAGAAGCTTCAAAAGGAACCCTGACAGTCAACAATACAGTGGAAGGAAAGACTCTGGATCTGTATCAGATTTTTACAGCAACAAAAAATGAAGCGGGCAATGTAGCATATACACTGAACAGTGCATATGAGGGATTCTTCCAGAGCAAAATTTCTGGTGCTTCTACATTAACAGGTGAAGCATTAAGTGAAAAAGCATATAACTATGTTAAAGATCAGGTCGGAACAGATGGAAGTAATGGCGCAGCGTTTGCAAAAGATATCTTGGACTGGATTCTTAAGAATGCTACTACTGTAGCTACTACTCATACAACTGCAAATACAACCGCTGATACTACAGTAATTAATAACCTGGATTATGGATACTATGTAGTTTATCCATTAGGTGCAACAGATACATCTACAGCACCTGGAAATGAAAAAGTAAAATCTGTAGCCTCTTTAGTTAGCGTTACAGGTATTGATGCTACAGTTAACATGAAGAGTAATTACCCGACAGTAGACAAGAAAATCATTCCGGCACAGAGTGGAAGCGGAATTACAATTGGTGCTATTGTGAATGGTAACTGGGAAGGCAATCACCAGATGGAATTAGATGACGAAAATGAGTCTGAGGATACCATCGCACCACATGGTGCAACAGATGAAAAGAAAGTCGGAGATTTTGGAATTGGCGATACCGTCACTTACCAGCTGACTTCTAAAGTGCCGGATATGACAGGATATAATTCTTATACTTTTAAATTTAGCGATACTTTGTCCAAAGGACTGGACTTAAAAGAAGTACTGTCTGTAAAAGTTGGAAATACAACACTTACTGCTAAGAAATCAGGAACTAATACATACGCACTTGCATATGACCAGGCTAAACGTACTTTAACAGTTACCTTAAATGATTTCTATAATTCCTATAAGAATCGTACAGGCGATACAATCACAGTTGTTTACACTGCAACCTTAAACAAAGATGCTGTAATCGGTATGAATCCAAATACCAACAAGGCGGTCGTTGAGTACAGTAATAATCCGAAGTCAGATGGAACAGGTAAATCTGAGCCAAGCATCGTAGATGTACATACCTTTGATTTCACAATTTATAAATATTATTTAAAAGACCAGAATAATAAAGAAGATAAGACTGCACTTGCAAAGGCAGAATTTGAGCTTTACAAGGGAAACACAGAAGGTACTGCAGCAGATGAACAGGCGAAGGTTAATATTGTAGACGAAGGAGAAGGTGTATACCGTCAGGCAACAGCCGATGAAGCTAAAGCAACAGGCTTTACTTCTGCAAAAATTGTATCTGATGCTGATGGTAAAGTTCTTGTAAAAGGTCTTGATGCCGGAACTTATTACTTAAGAGAGACAAAAGCACCAGAAGGATACAATAAGCTTCTCAGCGATATCAAGGTTGAGATTAAAGCAACTTATGGCGAAGATGGAAAACTTGTAAGCTATAAAGTAGATTACACATACAATGGAACTACAACACCAGGTACTGCAATCACAACCAAAGATAACTCTCCAGAAGTAGCTGTAGAAAACAAAACAGGTGCACAGCTTCCATCTACTGGTAGCAAGGGTGCCCTCATGGTAACACTGGCTGGGATCGTTCTTTTCGGTGCATTAACAGCAAGCAAAGCTTTTGGCAAAAAGAAAGCAAAAAACTAAGGCGTTCTGAAGTTTAAGAATGGACAAAAAGACAGTTCATCTTCCCGGTATTGTACCGGGAGGATGTCTGCTTTTTCTGAAATGTCCAGTGTGGACTGGGTATTTCAGAAGAAACAGACGAAAAGGTGAAAGGTATTATGAAGAAAGTAGTAAAAATACTAAGAGGAATTGGATATCTGGCGGCATTTTCTTTAATCCTGTATCCGGTAGTGAGCAATTACATCAATCAGATGAACAGCACAACGATTGCTACAGATTATGAACAGGAAGTTTCTCATTTGTCGGAAGAACAGGAGAATGCAATGATCGAACAGGCACAGGAATATAACGAAAGCCTGATCGGAATTGGTTCCATAGCAGATCCATTTTCAGAAAGCAATGAAAATCAGACAGAAAATGATGTGTATAACAATCTTTTGAAAATTGATGATACCGGAATGATGGGATATATTGATATTCCAAAACTTGATGTTGTCCTTCCGGTTTATCATGGAACATCCGAAAAAGTACTGCAGTCAGGTGTAGGACATCTGAAAAACACCTCGCTTCCGGTAGGCGGTGAGAGCTGTCATGCGGTATTATCCGGACACCGTGGACTTGCAAATGCCAAGATATTCACCGACCTGAACAAGATGGAGGTTGGAGATGTATTTTATATTAAAGTTCTTCATCATACCTTTGCCTATCAGGTGGATCAGATTCTGACAGTATTGCCATCAGATACAGATTCTTTACAGATTGAAAAGGGCAAGGATTATGTAACACTGGTCACATGCACTCCTTATGCAGTTAACACGCACAGACTGCTTGTACGTGGCACCAGAATTCCGTATGAAGAGGCACAGAAGATAGATGAGGAAGTTGGTCTTCAGCGTACAATTCCATTCAATTTGATTCTATTGATTGGTGGAATTATTGCTTTCATCATCATATGGGTGAGCATTAAATATCATAAACGCAGGAAGGAGAAAAAACATGAGCAGAATAAGTAAACGTAAGCGAATATATATGTGTATGGCCAGTGTGATGTGTATGCTTTTACTCCTCATTCCGTTACCTGTGTCTGCGAATGATCAGGGAAGTATATTATTAAAAGCTACTGTTGAAGATGAAGCTGCAGTATATAATCTAAGCAATACTGAATTTACGATGTATCAGGTTGGCATATATAAAAAGAATTCATGGGTTTTAGAGACTGAGTTTGCAAAGTCTGGAGTCATATTTGATTTTGATGATTCTTCCGCTCAGGCAGAAGCTGCAAAAAAACTGGAAAAATATGTACAGGATAACAACATCAAAGGAATGTCCGGAAAGACCAATTCAGATGGAGAAGTTATGTACAGAGATCTGGAAAAAGGTGTGTATCTTTTTGTCCAGATACACACAACACAAATTAGCAATCAAGTATATCAAAGCGAACCTTTTATCATAACAGTTCCAGGTAATTATGATGGTCAGATAATTTGGAATGTAACGGCAGAACCTAAATTTAAAAATGAATCGATACCACCAATTACCACGAATACGCCACCAGTTTCAGAAGAACCATCAGGTGATAATAGCAGTCATACTTCAAATGTAAAAACGGGAGATGATACGAATGTAATTATGTGGCTTTCTTTAATGGGAATATCCTTAGTCATATTTAGTATTTGTAAAAGAAAAGTCCATAAATAATATGAGAAGATCGGGAAATCCCGGTCTTTTCGTTTCGTTATATAACTGTCATAATCCAAAAACAAATACCTCCGGAGGTGCACCGTATGGCGTCACCTGGGAGAAAATGGGT
>ENA-OPDA01002466-OPDA01002466.1-human-gut-metagenome-genome-assembly--contig:-NODE-2466-length-10617-cov-2.759894_pt1 | contig 10617 bp, 9 predicted proteins | sample MGYA00241253_ERZ501486 | MGnify/ENA primary metagenome ERZ501486 (study PRJEB25962, sample SAMEA2042510) | human gut metagenome | biome: human gut; feature: human-associated habitat; material: faeces... | reverse complement strand
AAAAGTCAGATGTAGAGGACTTGCGAGAAAAATTGCAAGATGCCTGTGACCATCCAGAAATGGTTATAAGAATGAAGAATCAGGCAGCTGACTTTATCTGCGAGAAATACAACTGGGATAGAGTTGTAAAGGAAACGATGAAACTGTACAGGAGAAAATAATAGATGAGAGTATGTCCCCAAAAAAACTTGCTACCTTAAAGCAGTTTCGTCGAGATGTTATGACCTGGTGTGAAAAACATTTTGGCTGGGATTTACAACGCTTTGGTGTACAGGCGTACCAGAAACTTAGCAATACTACAAGGGTTGATTATGATGCGGCATGGAATAATATTCTGACCAGAAAGCCATTCAGTAAAAAATCAATTCCGTGTGCTTTTGTTGACTGGGACAATACACCTCGATATAAGGAACGTGGACAGGTTTATACTGGAGTAACACCAGAAAAATTTAAAAAGTATTTTGGTAAACTTGTAGAGAGGGCAAAGAAAGACTATAAAACGGATTATTTGTTTATTTTTGCCTGGAATGAATGGGGAGAGGGTGGATACCTTGAGCCTGATGAGGACAATCGATATGGTTATCTTGAAGGTGTTCGTGATGCGCTGAAAGCGCAACATGAATTTCCGTGGGAAGAGGTGAAATGAAATGAACGTCTTGAACGTAGCGTATAACTTTAATACAGGCGGCGTGGAACGTTTAATCATAGATGTTAGTAATGAGTTGGCAAAGCAAAATGTCTCAGCATATCTTTGCATTATTAATAATAGCTATACGCAGTCTCTGTTGGATTCAATTGATGATAGAGTAGTAATTTTTCATTTAAAAAAAATTGGGAAAAATTATAAACTGGGATACTTGAAACAACTTATTCATATTATTAAGCAGAATAAAATAGATGTAGTCCATATACATCAGGGAAACTTAATTAAATTCTTCTCTTTAGTAAAACTGGCTTGTCCCGGAACGAAATATTACTATACATTGCATGACACGCGTATTTTTTTTGAACTATCGAGTTTGGATAGATTCCTTATAAAGGTAAATTGTAATAAAATTATTGCAATCTCAGACGCTGTAAGGAAAGATGCTCTTGCTGGGGGCATTCCAGAGAACAAAGTCCAGAGGATTTATAACGGAGTTAATTTTGATAGGTTTAAAATAGCCGAGCATAATTCAGAACAGATTACAATCTGTAATGTTGCAAGATTTATTCCTCACAAAAAAGGGCAAGATTTGTTGATCGAAGCAGTAAATATTTTGAAGACAAACGGAAAGAATATACGATGCTATTTTGCCGGTGCTCCAATATCCACGGAAGATTCGGAATATCAGCAAATATTATCAAAGATTCGTGAATATGGATTAGAAGAAAACGTTTTTTTATTGGGAAATGTTTCTGACGTTCCGTCTTTGCTTGCAAAAGCTGATGTGTTTGTTGTTCCATCAAGATTTGAAGGGTTTGGGATTGTTGCTGTTGAAGCGGCAGCGGCTGGTATTCCGTGCGTTGCAAGTAATATTGATGGATTAGCAGAAGTAGTAAATGACAAGAGATTAGGGTGTTTGTTTGAAGTTGGAAATGCGGAAGCACTTGCACAGGCAATAGATAGTGTGGTAAGCAACATTTCGGATTTTAATCCAAATTGGATTAGAGAGAATGCTTATAACCGTTTTTCAATACAGGTTATGACATCTGCACTCTTAAATGTCTACAAAGGGTGAGATGATGAATACAAAGTTATGCATTATTCTTGTGAATTACAATGGCTTTACGGATACCGCAGCTTGTATAGCAAGTATTTTAGAATCAGACAGAAATGATTATCAAATTATTGTCGTAGATAACGGATCGACAGTCGTTGCTGAAGAAAATACCCTGACATATATAAAAAGAAATTCAATCTACTTGGAAACAGGTGCAAATCTTGGCTTTGCCGGTGGAAATAATTATGGAGCAATATACGCTAAAAATAGATTTCATCCGGATTTATTGCTCTTTTTAAATAATGATACAGAAATATGTAAGGATTGTCTCAGCAAATTAATCGAAGATATTGATATAGTAGAAGGTCCGGCACTTGTGACAGGAAAGATACTATATTTTGATGAAAAAGATATTATCTGGTGTGCTGGTGGTGAGATAGACCTAGAAAAGATGGAGACCCCACTTTTAGGTAATGGAAAAAAAGATGGACCTGAATTCAGTGAGCGCAAACGCATTGAATTCGCAACAGGTTGTGTGTGGCTTGTGCGTTCGGATATATTCTTTGAATTGGGAATGATGCCAGAATCGTTATTCCTTTACTATGAGGATACTGAATTTTGTATTAAACTGCAGCGTGCTGGCTATTTCATACTTTATGAGCCAAATGCAGTTATTTATCACAAGGAGAGTAGAAGTACACAGAAAGGAAGCTGGCTTTACCAATATTATAATCAGAGAAATTATCTGTATATGGTTAAATGCTACGGTTCCAATAAGTCAAAAGCATATACAGGTAGATTAATTAAGTGCTTCAAAGAGTTGATTAGAGGCCGAAGGGATTGGACAGCTACGGTAACGGCAACAATGGATTTTCTAAGAGGTAAAATGGGAAGAAAAGATAGAAGGTGATTAAAGATGAATAACTATACAATCAATAAAAAAACATTTCCATTACGATTATATCTGGCTGTAGTTATCCTGTTGGATTTTCACCTTTTTTATATTGTCAAGTTCCCGAGTTTTATAGAACGGTATTTTGGATCATCGAACAGACTATGGCTTTTGGGGTTTGTTGGATTTGCATTCTATATTATTTATAAGGGTTCAAAATTTTTAAGTACATATTTAGGAAATGCATTTTATGCAAATTATATCCCTCTAGCAGGAATGGCAGTTGTTGTCTTGATTATATACACACAGATTGTTTACTCTGCACAATCTCTGAATGATACATTGCGACTATGTGGACAGTATCTGTGGTATTCTCAAGTATTTATTTATTTGTACTTGTTTCGTAGTGATGGTGGACCAAGACGTGTTCTCGGAATGATTAATAAAATTGCAATAGTGTGGTATTTGATACTAATAGCACAGTACTTTGTTTTCCAGTCTAGTGGTTCACTCATATTTGATTTAAAAAGTAGCTTTACATCGGAAATTCTTGTGCGAGATCAGGGTATACGGCTTTCCTTAAAATCGATAGGAAATTTCATGATAGTGAATAACTATTATTATTGGTATACATCCTATGGCAACAATATTAAACAAAAAGTGTGGAGTCTTTTGAGTTTTCTTCTGGGAGTATTTTGCTTAGTGTTTGTGCAACAGACACGAGGGTATATGCTAGTTATTGCAATATCCTTGATCATTATTACGCTTTTTGCAAACGACACAACAACAAAGAAAATGCGTGCGGGTATTATACTTATTGTTGTGGCAGTATATATTGGAACATCTGGAGTGCTTAACGATTTCTTTGGTAGTTTTGATTTAGGTGCGCAATATGGCGGAAGTACATTAGCTCGCGTTAACGCAACAGAATATTATTGGAAAGCTTTCTTAGCAAATCCAGTATTTGGCGGAGTTGGATTGGCAGCTGAGCAATATTACTTTTCGTTGGTTCACGGACCAACGGCATTATGTTATGTGGACGATGTTGGTTTTCTGGGTTCATTGGCTACAACAGGTATGTTCTCAATGTTTTTCTTTTTAGTCCCAGCGTTTAGAATATTCAATGTCGCACGAAAAGTGATGAGATATGACAGGAAACTAGGTATATATATATATACTATTTTTGCTTACCTGATGTTTTCTTGTGGTTCCCTAATTATTATTAATCAGCAAAGATTTGTGCTGTTTCCTCTGCTCATTTCGATTGTAGAGTTTCTTAATGTTGAAGTTGCCAATGATAATCAAACGCAAGAGATTGTCTGATTATGATGAAGGAGAAGATAAATGAATATTTTGATTTTTAGCGGAAACTGGGACAATCGTGGAGATGAATCTGCGATTAGGGCGATGATTGATGAAATAATACAAATTTATCCAAATGTAAATATAAAGATTCAATTTAATGTCCCGGTGAAAGAAATTCCATATGAAAATATTGAGCTTGTAAGGCCATTTTATAAACCAGCAGGAAGGAACAAATTTAAACTTATTCCTTATTATATTTCAGTACTTAGCGGAGGAAGAATTAATCTGTTGATTGGAAAAAACCGCCGATTGTTTAATGAATTTTTGAGTGCGGTGAAATGGGCAGACTTAGCTTTGTACGCACCAGGCGGTCCCAACATAGGAGATTTCTACCGCCAATATGTTTTACTTGATATGATTCATCTTATGTATGCTAATAGGGTTCCTTATGCATTTTATGCGCCTTCTATGGGACCATTTAAACAATATAAGAAACGAATTAGTAGAATGCTTTCAAGATCTTCATTAATATGTTTAAGGGAATCAATTTCTGAAAGATATTTGCTGGAACTGAATCGCAAACTGAAGATTAATGTTACGTTGGATTCGGCATTTCAGCATAAAATTGATGAAGCAAAGTATCAGCGCATGCTCGAAGATTATGTAGAACTAAATAAATTTTTGTCAAACAATAAGAAGGTTGTGGGAATTACAATCAGTGATCTAAAATGGCATAAATTATATAAAAACAGCGATCTTGCGGTCAAGATACATGATGCTTTTAGCGTATTTATCCATTATCTTGTGGATAATGGATATGGAGTTGTCTTTATTCCGCAATTGTTTGCAAATGCGTCGGATAAAAAGTATATGTCGGATTTTTCTATAGAGAATTGTTTTGTTGTTGACGATAACTATGACTGTTATTTCCAGCAGTATCTTATTTCAAAACTCTATGCAGTAGTTGGAATGAGATATCATTCGAATATCTTCTCTGCCAAAATGGGAACGCCATTTGTTTCTGTTGCTTATGAGCAAAAAATGAAGGGTTTTATGAAGAAAATCCAGCAAGAAAAATATTGTATTGATATTTCAGATTTATCGTTCGAGTTGCTCAAAGACAAATTTGAAATTTTGGTTAAGAATTACAATGACTATAAGAATTTACTTATGGAGCAGCGAGAATATAGAAGGCTCGAGTCTTATAAAACAACAGAACTGGTAACGAAATTGATAGCCGAATTGAATATTAAAAATTGAATTCCAATCATTTTCATTGCCTAAAAATGTTCTTCGTATTTTGAGAACTAGTTGGTTTATCAATTATTTGAATAAGATGATTTCGTATCATATACACAATACATTATGTTGCTTTAGTGGTTATTGTTATGTGTAGACTCTATTGTGCTGATTAGACTAAATTATGTTTATGTTGACTAAAGGAGAGTACTATCAAGGCTTAGCTTAATATTCCGGACTGGAATGATATTGCTGTCCGGTGATTAGAAAATTGATTGTCAAGTATATAGGCTACAAGGGCATCGCGTCATTATAAAATTCGCCAAAGTTCCGCAAAGTAGTTCTGGGTTTGATTTTATCTCTATTTCTTAACTATAAATTATCAAACTAATCAAAGGTAGCTTTCGTACTCGAAATGGTGGTTTTGGTTACTCTGGAATCATTTTTTAATGTAAAGAAATATTCATTAACGATTTAATAAGGCAGAAAATGGAGCTAAATTGTAGTGGGAGGAAAATATTAGTGACTGTTAGGATGGGAAAAAAACAAACCTATAAAAATCTGGTTTTCAATATACTTGCATTTGTTGTTCAGTTTGTTACCAGTTTTTATATCTCGCCAATAATTGTAAGTGGCGTTGGAGCTTCTGCATATGGCTTTATTGGATTGGCGAATGATTTTATTTCATATGCTGGGATTATTACATCTGTATTCAACTCAGTTGCAGCAAGATTTATTGCTAATTCTTATTATAAAAAAGATTTCGATAAAGCAAATAATTACTTTAATAGTTTAATCGTAACCAATTTTGGGCTGGCTGGTGTATTTGGTGTCTTAGGCGTAATTCTGGTTCCAAATCTGAATCATGTAATATCAGTTCCAATTGATATTTTAGTTGACGTTAAGATAACCTTTGCACTGACTTTTTTATCCTACTGTATAACCCTGATTACAATGGTATTTACTACATCAACTTTTGTAGCAAATCGTACAGACCTGCAGGGAATTAGAGATATCATAAAGCATATTGTTAGATTTGCTTTAATTATTGTCTTCCTGAATTTTGTTTCGATAAAATTGTATTGGACCTCTGCAGCATTACTGATAGCGACAGCAATTGTAGCAGTGCTAAATGTTAGCCTGACAAGAAAATTGACACCAGAACTGAAATTCAGCTTAAAGATGGCGAATGTCAAATATGTATCTGAGCTGGCAAAATCAGGGTGCTGGATGGCATTGACGAGCATTAGCACGATTTTACTTAGGGGATTGGATCTAACAATTGCTAATATTATGCTTGGTGAATATGAGATGGGTATTCTTTCTATTGCCAGAACATTTCCCAATAATTTTACGTCTGTTATTTCCACTATAGCCCCAGTTTTTACCCCGGTTTTTCTATCCTATTATGCAAAAAAGAACTTGTCGGAGTTAAAAAATCAAGTCGAACAAAGTATAAATATGATGGCGCTAATTATGTTTGTTCCGATAAGTGGTTTTATTGTGTTTTCACAGGACTTTTATGGATTGTGGCAAAGAAGTCTGACTCCTACAGAGATCAATATGGTTGCGGCGCTCTCTTCAATAACAGTGATTCAGGCATACTTTAACTCTACAACAGCTACAATGGCTCAGTTGAGTGTTGTAAGCAATAAACTTAAACTCCCAGTGTTTATTTCGTTAGGTTGCGGATTAGCTAGCATCATAATGGATATTTTGCTGATTAAATTCACATCAATTGGGATATATGCGCTGGTAATTTCTCCGACTGTTGTGATGATACTCCGTTATGTATTGTTCAATTCAATATATGGGGCGTACTGCATTAATCAACCTTGGAAGTGCTTCTTTTCGACTGTAATGAAGACTTGGGTGGCAATTCCTATCTTGATAATTGGAATGATTTTTATCAGACGAGTTGTATCAATCACAAATTGGTCTGGATTAATGATTGCTGCGATTTTAAGTGCAATTTTCGGATACGGTGTAATGATTTTGCTGTTTGGACGAGACCAATTTATGAAGATATTAAAGAAAAAAGGAGAAAAATAATATTTAGAATATAAAGATTTGGGAGTAGTCGTAATGAATATATCACAAAAAGTGTTAAAAGGCAATTGCGTTAGCTGTGGAATGTGCAGCTCCATTTGCCCTCAAAATGCTATCACGATGGAGTATAAAAGGACAAATGGTTTTTTTTCTCCCATCATATCTGTTGATAAGTGTATAGACTGTGGACTGTGTTTGAAATGTTGTCCGACAGAATGTACGAATAGTAAATCAGTAATGGGTGTCTGTTTAAATGTATATTTAGCACATGCGGTAGATGAAGAAATTAGAAAAAAGGCAACTTCTGGAGGAGTTATCAATACGCTAGTTCAATTTATCTTGTCGAAGAACATAGTAGAGGCAGTGTTGCTTGTCGGACATGATGCTAATTCGCCAATTGAAGCGAGCGCTTATATTGTAACGAAAGATACAGTTAGTTTGCTCGCAGAACAGCCACGAGAATATACTTCACGGTATGTGGTTGTACCGATAATGGAGCGATATAAGGAACTTATTGGTAAATACAAAAGAATTGCGGTAGTAGGGACACCGTGTCAGATAAACTCATTACAACGAGTAAAAAAGGCTGGAATGAAGATATTATCGATAGGTGTCACTTGCAGTTCGGGTACTTCTTACTTAGCCACGCAGGAATATAAACATCTGATGAAAGCGACCGATTCGGTTATGTATTACAGGGGAAACGGATGGCCGGGCTACAACTCCTTATATATGGGAGAAGAATCAATAGAGAACTATCATACTGGATCATTGTTTGAAAGGATGTTTAGTTCGCAAATTTTCAAAAATCCCGGATGTCGTAAATGCAACGATCATTTTGCGGAAAATGCAGATATTAGTTTTTGTGATTTTTGGAATGCAGAAGAAATGAGCACTGAAAAAATCGGTAATAGTTGTGTTATCGTAAGATCTAAGTGTGGCAAACGGATATTCGACGACATGATTTCTGAAGGTGTAGTATCAGTAGTGAGGGAGTTAGAAAAAAAAGAGGTCATAAAATCACAGTATGGCGTTCTAAAAGCAAAAAAAGGTAATCTGAAAAAAAAATCAGGTTATACTCTTTTTATATGGATGATCGACATCGTGCGTAAAACAAAAGTATTCCGTTTATTCGGGCTACGAGAATACCAGAAAATAGCAGCAACATATTCTAAGCTGTGTAATAAATCTTCATTGGATTTCAAAGATGATTATATTGATTAATGTAACTTTTGGCATCTGTTCACGTATTAAAAACATTTAAACAGACAGAACGTTGATGAAATAAAATTTCAGGAGGAGTCATATATGAAAGGTATCATTTTAGCAGGAGGTTCGGGCACACGCCTGTACCCATTAACAAAAGTAACAAGTAAACAGCTTTTGCCAATCTACGACAAACCGATGATTTATTATCCGATGTCCGTTCTGATGAACGCTGGCATCCGCGATATTTTGATTATTTCCACACCGCAGGATACTCCTCGTTTCGAGAATCTGCTGGGAGATGGACACCAGTTTGGTGTGAATCTGACCTATGCGGTTCAGCCGTCTCCGGATGGACTGGCACAGGCCTTTATCATTGGTGCCGACTTTATCGGTGACGATTCTGTGGCTATGGTGCTGGGCGACAACATCTTTGCGGGTCATGGTCTGAAGAAGAGATTAAACGCAGTAGTGGAAAAGGCGGAAAACGGCAAGGGCGCAACGGTGTTTGGGTACTATGTGGACGATCCGGAGCGTTTCGGCATTGTGAAGTTTGACAAGAACGGTAAGGCCTTTTCTATCGAGGAGAAGCCAGAACATCCGAAGAGTAACTACTGTGTGACTGGCTTGTACTTCTATGATAATCGTGTGGTCGAGTTTGCTAAGAACCTGAAACCGTCTGCCCGTGGTGAATTGGAAATTACCGATCTGAACCGTATTTATCTGGAAGACGGCACCCTGAATGTAGAACTGCTGGGTCAGGGCTTCACTTGGCTGGATACAGGTACACATGAGAGCCTGGTGGATGCCACCAACTTCGTAAAGACTGTCGAGCAGCATCAGCATCGTAAGATTGCTTGCCTGGAAGAAATCGCATATCTGAACGGATGGATCAGCAAGGACGAGGTAATGGAAGTATATGAAGTTCTGAAGAAGAACCAGTATGGACAGTACTTAAAGGACGTCCTGGATGGAAAATATAAAGAAAATCTGTACTAAAATCTATACTAAGAAATGATACAAAAAGGAGAAATCAAAAAATGACAATTATTGTAACCGGAGGAGCCGGATTTATCGGTGGAAACTTTGTTCATCATATGGTAAACAAATATCCTGATTACGAGATCGTAAACTTGGATTTATTAACATATGCAGGAAACCTTGAAACATTAAAACCAGTGGAAGACAAACCAAATTACAAATTTGTCAAAGGTGATATCGCAGACCGTGAATTTATCATGGATTTATTTGAAAAAGAAAAATTCGATATCGTTGTAAACTTCGCAGCAGAAAGCCATGTAGACCGTTCTATTGAAGATCCATCTATTTTTGTAAAAACAAACGTAGAAGGGACAGTCGTACTGTTAGATGCAGCAAAGAAATACGGTGTAAAACGTTACCATCAGGTATCTACAGATGAAGTATACGGAGATCTTCCATTAGATCGCCCAGATTTATTCTTCACAGAGACAACACCACTGCACACATCAAGCCCATACAGCAGTTCCAAAGCAAGTGCAGACTTATTTGTATTAGCTTACCACAGAACATTTGGACTTCCAGTGACGATCTCAAGATGCTCAAACAACTACGGACCATATCATTTCCCAGAGAAGCTGATTCCACTAATGATCAGCCGTGCCTTAGCAGACGAAGAACTTCCAGTCTATGGAAAAGGTGAAAATGTCCGTGACTGGTTACACGTATCTGACCACTGCGAAGCTATTGACCTGATCATCCACAAAGGAAAAGTCGGGGAAGTTTACAACGTAGGTGGACATAACGAACGTACTAACTTAGAAGTTGTAAAGACAATCTTAAAAGCAGGAGCATCAGGAATTGTACTTGGACTGATTTCAGCAGCAACTGCAGTACTGTTCTTCTTCATCATCAACTTACTGCTTCCGAAGAAAGAGAGAAATGCTATGGGTGCTGCAATCGGTACAACAGCTCTGAACTCAGCTATGACACCGGCAGCTGTTGCAGAGGCAGATCCGACTCTGGCAAATTCTGTAAGTATGGCAACAGCACAGTGTGCAACAGCTTCTATCATTACCCTGTTCCTCTGCCCGTTCATTACAGCAGCATTTGATAAATGGATGCAGAAGAGACAGAAAGGTATCTACAGTCCGGAAGGATGGGCATACGAGAAAATGGCTCACTAAGAATTATTTACTGAAAAAAAGTCCTTTTGTATGGTATAATATAAAAGGGCTTTTTTGT
>ENA-OPDA01002461-OPDA01002461.1-human-gut-metagenome-genome-assembly--contig:-NODE-2461-length-10631-cov-1.851551_pt1 | contig 10631 bp, 6 predicted proteins | sample MGYA00241253_ERZ501486 | MGnify/ENA primary metagenome ERZ501486 (study PRJEB25962, sample SAMEA2042510) | human gut metagenome | biome: human gut; feature: human-associated habitat; material: faeces... | reverse complement strand
ACCCACTGCAGGTTTTTATTGTTTGCAAAGAAGTTTTCCGGAAGTTCTTCGATATAGTTAGAATCTGCATAAAAGCTGGTAAGAGCAGTCATATGATCCAGCAGTCCGTCCGGCAGGCTGGTGATCTGGTTTTCGGAAAGATCCAGGCTGGTTACTTTGTCTGTCAGCCCTTTTAATAAGGAAACGTCTGTCAGTCCGCAGTTGGAAAGATCCACACTCTCGGAGATTGCTGCCAGCTCATCTGCACTGATCTCGCCGTCATCGTTCAGGTCATATCCCTGCTCGATCAGCTTGTTGATCAGTTTCTGCTCACCGTTCACTTCGTCGGTATAGCCTTTCCATCCTTTTGCAAGGGATGTGAAACTGATATTTGCCTTCATATATTTATCATAATTGCCTTTGTCTGCATCGCTTCCGCCCATCATGGTAACAAGTGCTGCCGAAGAATGTACTTCTGACAGATCTGAAATTTCCATGCTGTACTCGTATGCGGTGTAAGCTCCCTGAGCATCGGCTTCTCCGTAGCCTTTCTTCTCGGCAGCCGGATAAGTACCGTCTTTTCCAATAGTAAAATCAAGCATCATTCTGGCACTTCCGGTATTTAGCATGGTCAGTGTCATTTTTCCGTCTTTTACCTGCAGTTTTGCTTTTGCTGCAAAGAAACTGCCCAGCATGGAGTCTTCTTCACTGTCGGTTTTTGTTGTCTTAAAAGTTAAAGTATATACACCGTCTTCGGTCGGATCTTTGATGGTTGGCTGCGGCGGTGTGACAGGTTCGCTGTCCCTGTCTGACTGATCAGTACGCAGGTATCACCGGATTTTGCAAATACAACCGTTTTATCTTTGTAACCTTTTGCTTTGATCACGATCGCGTTTCTTCCTTCTGTAAATTTGCCGGAACCGATTGTCAGTCCGTGCAGTACAGAAAGGCTGTAAACGCTTTCCGGATCATCATCATTGGTGTATTCTTTGTATTCGGTTCCGTTTACGGTCACTCCGGAAATGGACTGTCCGTAAGCTTTCCAGTTGGCATCATCGGAATAATGATTGATCTCTTCGATGGTCAGTTCGTTGCCATCGTAAGCAACTGCGGTAACAGTCGGTGCAGTCAGCCCTGTGGTAAATTTCTCCATTGCTTTTGTCAGATCTTCCAGTGCAGTATTTAAGGAAGCCTGCGTGGTTGCCACTCTTAATGTATGTTCTGCTGCTGTGATCGCACTCTGGAGATCTTCCCATTCCTCGTCGCTCTTATCGCCTTGTATCAGTGCTTTTGCTTCTTCCAGTTTTTCCGTCAGAGCTGTTTTATCCAGTACTTCCGGTTCCTGACCACCGTTTCCGTCGGACTGGCTTACAAACGTGCACTCATTTTCTGCTTTTGTAAAGAGGATGGTTTTGTCTAGGTAACCGTCAGCTTTGATCACGATCGTATTTTCGCCTTCTTTGAATGCTCCGCTGTAGATCGTCATACCAAGCCAGCCGGCACTGTATACCAGTGTATCATCTTCTTCATTCCAGTCTGCCACATAATCTACACCGTTGACGCTGATGCCCGTAATCGCCTTGCAGTAAGCAGAATCGGAAGTAATCTCAGAAAGCACGATTTTTTCCAGGGTCCCTGTCATCCAGCTGGTTGATCCTTCAAGCTGTGTGATCTCTGTTCCGACTTTTGCTTCTTCTTTGAGCTGTGCCTGCTGTGTATTTGCTGCAGATGCGGCAAATACCGGCAGTCCTGCCTGTGGAACTGCCATGACAGCAGTCATGGAAAGGGCAAGCAGCTGGCATACAAATTTTTTCTTCATATTCTGTTTCCTCCTCGTTTTGGTACATTTTCCTTTGAATCTGTTGCGTCGTGATATCTTACTTTAATGTTTACTTTATTTTTACTTTTTTTGCAGCCGAATCGTTTCCATACACTTTCGCAACAGCTGTTTTTCTGTAAGCTCTGACTTTATAGTAATAAGCGAACCCTTTTTTCAGCTTTTTGTCTGTAAAGCGAACCGTTCCTGCTTTTTTGATCGTCTTGATCTTTTTGTATTTTCCGTTTTTCTTTGTAGAACGGTAAACTTCATAACCGGATGCACCTTTTACCTTTTTCCAGCTGATCACTGCAGTGCGTTTTTTTGCCTTTGCCGTTACTTTTTTCACCTTTGCCGGTTTTTTCACCGCTGTATTTCCCGGATTTGCACTGTTTCCGTTGTTACCGCCGTTTGTATTGCTGTTACTTCCATTATTCGGCTTGTCTGTACCCGGTGTCACATTGTTCTGCTGTGCTGTATTGACCTCGTTTGAAAATACGCTGAAACGATAGAACAGCAGTCCGCTGTTTCCGGAATACAGATCTTTTACGACGCGGTATGTGCCTTTTTCTGCTGTTGCAAAGGCTCCTCCTGCCAGGTCTGCCTTATCATCATCCGTACTCTTCCATACGGTTTCGTAGGTTCCGTCTGCGTTTTTCTTTTCGATGCTGGTAATAATCTCCCAGTCATAGTACTGGTCATTTAAAACATCCACGATATCGCGGTCTTCATAGCCTTTGTCTTTCAGAAATTCTCTGTATTCATCAACAGACTGTGCTTCTTCGACTTTTGCATCGTTCGTTGCATCGAACCAGTACAGCAAATCCAGAATACTCAGTTCCTGTGACCATTTCACGCCGTTTTCGCCGTCTTTTTCGATCTTCAGACTCATCGCACTTTTCTGCGGATAGAATTTGTTAAAGCTCTTGCTTTTCATGATCAGTTTGCGGTCTACGACCTGAATGTTGTTCAGGCGGATATCCAGTTTTCTCAGAACTGCTGTTGCCGGAAGGGTATCCGGTGACATCGTAGTCAGCAGATTGTCATACAAATCCAGCCCTGCCAGCTTTTCATTCTTCGCAAACGTTCCGGACGGGATTTCACGAATCTCATTGTGCATGAAGTTGACTTCCTGAAGCTGTGGAAGTTTTGAAAAATCTACTTTTGCGATGTCTTTCATACCGTTGTCGTATGCATTGAGTTCTTCAAGGGAAGAAAGATCTTCCACGGTCTTTGGCAGGCTCTCAATGTTATTTTCCTGTAAAAACAGCCACCGCAAAGATCCGGCAAGCGGTTTTAACACATCATCCTTCAGATCTTCCAGTCCATTTCCCACAAAGGAGAGTTGCTGAAGTTTTGGCATGCCGGTCAGGGCATTTTGGGAAACCTCCCGGATCTGGTTTCCTTCCAGATCAAGGATCGTCAGAGCATCCAGCCCTTCAAAGGTGTTATCTTTCAGAGAGGAAATCTGATTGCCGGTAAAGGAAATCCAATCCAGGCTGTGGTTGTTTTTAAACAGTCCTGCCGGAATTTCTGTGATCTTGTTGTGCTCGATATAAAAATTTTCCAGACTGGTCAGGTTATCCAGCAGTCCTTCCGGAATCGCTGTGATCTCATTGTTTGAGAGATTTAACGTTATGATCTGAGATGGCAAATAACGCAGAAGTCCGATCTCACTTAAGTTGCACTCACTTAAATCCAGTGTGGTTCCGCCATACCGAGCTACTTCTTCTGCTGTAACGGTTCCGTCATTGTCTTTGTCCATGCCGTAATCGCGAAGTGCTTCGTTGAGTGCTGCTGCCCCGGTCGGTTTGTCCTCGGTTTTGGATGCATCGTATCCGCTCCAGCCTTTTTCCAGTGTCAGGAAAGTGAAGTCCGTCTTGAGGTATTTGTCAAAATTTCCAATGTCACTGTTCTGACCGCCCATCGCTGAGACAAGTGCTGCTCCTTTGTTGACTTCCGATGGCTTTGTGATCTCCATCTTGTACTCATACATGGCGTAGCTTCCGGTTCCGTCCGGCTCACCGAAACCAGTCTTCTCAGTCTGTGTATACGTTCCGTCTGATGCCACTGTGAAATCAAGGAGAAAATCGGAAAGCTTGGTATTTAAAAAGGTTACATACATTTTTCCGTTCTCAACGGTCAGTTTTGCTTTCGGGTCAAAATAGCCTGCCAGCATGGATTCTTCGTCGCTGCCTTCCTGTTTTGCCTCAAAGGTCAGAGTGTATTCTCCGTCCTCGGTCGGATCTACGGATGCGGCTTCTGCCTTCAGTTTTGCAGACTCCTGTGTTTCGACCGCTGTTTTCTGCTGCGGTGTCCGGATCTGCCCTTCGGCTGCTTTTGCCGTTGTCTGATACATTCCGGCTCCAGATACGATCATTGCCGCTGCAAAGATCGCTGCCATTGCCTGATAACCAAATTTCTTTCTCATGCTTTTCTTCCTTTCTCTGCAAAGATTTCTTCCTGTACTTTTCTATTTCACACGGACGCTCTTTTTCGTGCTCCATGCTCCCTTTTTCACTGCGGTGCCGTTCTTTTTCACAGCTCGTACCTGTATATAATATCTTTTACCTGATTTCAGCTTTTTGATGGTAATGCTGCTCTTTTTGCCGTTTACCTTCACCCGCTTGTTGCGGAAACTCTTGTACAGCAGGCTGGTGGGAAAATCGCGGGTCACGCTCTGCACAAAGCGCGAAAGACGCACGCCGTCATCGTTGGCGGTGGCAGTAAATTGTTTCATAAAGCTATCCTCATCGTTTTTGTCAGAATCATGCTTTTATAGTAATACAGGCGGGGCGGGAAGTCAACGCGCATTCCGGTGCAAAATCCGGGTTATTTTTGCAGAACGCTTGTGTTTGCGCCGCAAAATGGGTACTATAAGGAGAGAACATAGAAAAAGGAGTACCGCCATGGCAGAGAATAAACGGCACAAGGGACATCGCCAGCGGATGCGGGAGCGGGTGCAGAGCTATGGGCTGGACAGCTTGGCCGAGCACGAGGCGCTGGAATATGTGCTTTACCTGACCAACGCCCAAAAGGATACCAACGGCATCGCCCACGACCTGATCGACCGGTTCGGGGATTTTGCAGCGGTGCTGGAAGCCAGCGAGGAGGAACTGTGCACCGTGGAGGGCGTAGGCCCCTCTACTGCCCGGATGCTGCATCTGCTGCCCCAGATCAGCCGGTACTATGGGCGCAGCCGCACCAGCACCACCCGCTGCATCAAGACTACCGAGCAGATGGGCAGCTACCTGATGGCAAAATTTGCGTGGTCGGACTACGAGCGCGCCATGCTGGTCAGTCTGGACAGCCGCAAGCGGGTGCGCGCCGCCGTCTGGCTGCGGGAGGGCACCTCCGACCGGGTCAGTCTGGATATCAAGAACGTGGTGGCTGCTGCCATCAAGGGCGGCACGGACGCCGTGGTGCTCTGCCACAACCACCCCAACGGGGTGGCGCTGCCCTCGCTGGAGGATATGGACGCTACCGGCAGCATTGCCCGGGCGCTGGGGCTGGTAAATGTGCACCTGCTGGATCACTTTATCCTGACCGACACCGAGTATTTTTCCATGCGGGACGCCAACCGCCTGCCTATCTACGATTTCAAGACCGGCACGCTGTTCTGGCCGTAAAACAAAAAACTGTTTACATTATAAAATATGCGTGCTATAATACAACTTGAAACAACAACAGATTGTGGTTATGCGCGCAGAAGGGAGAAAAACGATGGCAGAGGAAAAATTTGAGCTGGTGTCGAACTATGCCCCCACCGGCGACCAGCCTCAGGCGATCGCGCAGCTGGTGGAGGGGGTGCAGCGGGGCGACCGCTGCCAGACCCTGCTGGGTGTGACCGGCAGCGGCAAGACCTTTACCATGGCCAACGTCATTGCCCAGTGCAACCGCCCCACGCTGGTGCTGGCGCACAACAAAACGCTGGCGGCGCAGCTGTGTACCGAGTTCCGCTCGTTTTTCCCCAACAATGCGGTGGAGTACTTCGTCAGCTACTACGACTACTACCAGCCGGAAGCCTACATCCCCAGCACCGATACCTATATTGAAAAGGACAGCGCCATCAACGACGAGATCGACCGTCTGCGCCACTCGGCCACGGCGGCGCTGTCAGAGCGGCGCAACGTCATCATTGTGGCGTCGGTGTCCTGCATCTACTCGCTGGGCGACCCCATCGACTACCGCAGCATGGTCATCAGCCTCCGCCCCGGCATGGAAATGGAGCGGGATGAGCTGTGCAAGCGGCTGGTGACGCTGCAATATGAGCGCAACGACATCAATTTTATCCGCAACAAGTTCCGGGTCCACGGCGACACGGTGGACATCTACCTTGCCTATATGAGCGACCTCGCCATCCGGGTGGAGTTTTTCGGGGATGAGATCGACCGCATCATCGAGTTCAATCCCGTCACGGGGACCAAGCAGAATGTGGTCAAGCATGTGGCCATCTTCCCGGCCAGCCACTATATCGTCAGCGCCGACAAAAAGGCTGCCGCCATTGAAAAGATTCGCGCCGAGTGCGACGCGCAGGTGAAGCAGTTCACCTCGGAGGGCAAGCTCATCGAGGCCCAGCGCATCCAGCAGCGGACGAACTACGACATTGAGATGCTGACGGAAGTGGGTATCTGCAAGGGCATCGAGAACTATTCTGCCGTTCTGTCGGGTCGTGCGCCGGGCAGTATGCCCACGACTCTGCTTGACTATTTCCCGGACGACTTCCTGCTCTTCGTAGACGAGAGCCATGTCACCCTGCCGCAGGTGCGGGCCATGTACGGTGGCGACTACGCCCGCAAAAAGACGCTGGTGGAGTACGGTTTCCGCCTGCCGTCGGCCTTTGACAACCGCCCCCTCAAGTTCGAGGAAGTGGAATCCAAGCTCAACCAGATGATATTTGTCTCGGCCACCCCCGGCGAGTACGAGCGGAAGAACAGCACCCAGGTGGCCCAGCAGGTCATCCGGCCCACTGGTCTGCTGGATCCGCTCATCTCGGTGCGCCCCGTAGAGGGGCAGGTGACTGACCTTCTGGGCGAGATAAACGCTCGCATCGAGCGGCATGAGCGCGTCCTGGTCACGACGCTGACCAAGAAAATGGCCGAAGATCTGACGGATTACTTTACCGAACAGGGGATAAAGGTCAAGTATATGCACCACGAGGTGGACACCTTCGAGCGGATGGAGATCATCAAAGACCTCCGCCTCGGCACCATCGACGTGGTGGTGGGCATCAACCTGCTGCGTGAGGGCCTCGACTTGCCCGAGGTCAGCCTTGTGGCCATCCTCGACGCCGACAAGGAGGGCTTCCTCCGCAGCGAGACGAGCCTGATTCAGACCATCGGCCGCGCCGCCCGCAACGCAGAAGGTCTGGTCATCATGTACGCCGACGAGGTAACGGACAGCATGGACCGCGCCATCACCGAGACAGAACGCCGCCGCGCCATCCAGATGGCCTACAACACTGAACACGGCATCGTCCCGAAGACCATCGTCAAGGCCATCCCGGATTCGATTGAGATCAGCGACAAGGCTGAGAATGCCAAGATGAACACCCGGCGGATGGGCAAGCTCGAGCGCGAAGCCGCCATTGACCGCCTGACCCGGGAGATGAAGGAAGCTGCCAAGCTGCTGGAATTTGAGCATGCGGCCTTCCTGCGCGACCAGATCGACCGCCTGCGCCGGGGCGAGAACCCCACTGTGGATTCCTCGGCAGAGACGGAGCGGAAGCAGAACCATGCACAGACACAGAGAAGAGGGAGAAAGTACCTTGGCAAACGATAAAATAGTCATCAAGGGTGCGCGGGAGCACAACCTGAAAAACGTAAATCTGACCCTCCCGCGTGAAAAATTCATCGTTATGACCGGCCTGTCTGGCTCGGGCAAATCGAGCCTTGCCTTCGACACCATCTACGCCGACGGCCAGCGCCGCTATGTCGAGAGCCTGTCCAGCTACGCCCGGATGTTCCTTGGCCGGATGGACAAGCCCGATGTGGACGAGATCACCGGCCTGTCTCCGGCCATTTCCATCGACCAGAAGACCACCAGCCACAACCCCCGCTCCACCGTGGGCACCGTGACGGAAATTTATGATTATCTCCGTTTGATGTATGCCCGCATCGGCGTTCCGCACTGCCCGGTCTGCGGACGCGTCATCAGCCAGCAAACGGTGGACGAGATGGTAGACGAGGTGCTTAAACTGCCGGAACGCACCCGCTTCCAGGTGCTGGCCCCTGTTGTGCGGGGCCGCAAAGGCACCCAGGCCAAGGAGCTGGACGCTGCCCGCCGCGGCGGTTACGCCCGCGTGCGCATTGACGGCAACATGTATGATCTGGACGAAGAGATCAAGCTGGAAAAGAATATCAAGCATACCGTTGAAATCGTCGTGGACCGCCTGTCCATCAATGATACGGTGCGCGGCCGCCTGGCCGATTCTATTGAGACTGCCGTTGCCCTGACCGGCGGCCTTGTCATCATTGATGTTATCGGCGGCGAACCGATGGAGTTCAGCCAGAACTATGCCTGCCCGGAGCACGGTGTTTCCATTGACGAACTTTCCCCCCGCATGTTCAGCTTTAACAATCCCTTTGGCGCCTGTGAAACCTGCACCGGCTTGGGCACCTTTATGAAGGTGGACCCGGCCCGCGTGATTCCGGATCCGCGCAAGTCCATCCGCGAAAGTGCCATCAAGGCAAGCGGCTGGTATTATGCGGAGGGATCCATCTCTGAAATGTATTACAAAGCGCTGGGCAAGCGCTATGGCTTTACGCTGGATACCCCCATCAAGGAGATGAGCAAAGAAGCCGTACACGCCATCCTGTATGGCACCGGAACTGAAAAAATCGAGATGCAGCGCGAGAATATGTTTGGCTCCGGCACCTATATGAACACGTTTGAGGGCATTATCCCCAACCTGGAGCGCCGCTTCCGTGAAACAGGCAGCGAGTGGGTCAAGGAGGAAATCGCCCTTGTCATGTCCAGCGAGGAGTGCCCCACCTGCCACGGCCAACGCCTGAAGCCCACCAGTCTCGCCGTCACGGTGGGCGGCATCAACATTGCCCAGTTCTGCGATATGAGCGTGAACGAGGAGCTGGAATTTATTCAGACGGCAAAAGTGTCCGAGCGGGATGAAGTCATCGCTGCCTCCATCTTCAAAGAGGTCAAAGAGCGTCTGGGCTTTTTGAAGAGCGTGGGTCTGGGGTACTTGACCCTGTCTCGCGGCGCATCGTCCCTTTCCGGCGGCGAAAGCCAGCGCATCCGCCTGGCGACCCAGATCGGCAGCGCACTGACCGGCGTGCTGTATGTGCTGGATGAACCCAGCATCGGCCTGCACCAGCGCGATAACGATAAGCTGATTGCCACCATGAAGCGCCTGCGCGACCTGGGCAACACCCTGATTGTAGTAGAGCACGACGAGGACACCATGCGCCAGGCGGACTATATTGTGGATGTCGGCCCCGGTGCCGGTGTGCATGGCGGCGAGATCGTGGCCGCAGGCAGCGTAAAGGATATCTGCAAGGCCAAGCGCAGCATTACCGGCGACTACCTCTCCGGACGCAAGCGCATTGCAGTGCCCCAGACCCGCCGCACCGGCAACGGCCACTGCCTGACCGTAAAGGGCGCACGGGAAAATAACCTGCGCAATATTGATGTCAGCTTCCCGCTGGGGGAATTCATCTGCGTCACCGGCATTTCCGGCTCCGGCAAGTCCAGCCTCATCAACGAGATCCTGTACAAGACGCTGGCCAGCGAGCTGAACGGTGCCCGCGCCCGTGCGGGCAAATGCGACGGGGTAGAGGGGCTGGAATTTGTCGATAAGGTCATCGGCATCGACCAGCAGCCCATCGGCCGCACGCCCCGCTCCAATCCGGCCACTTACACCGGGGTGTTCAACGATATCCGCGCCGTCTTTGCCGAAACGCAGGACGCTAAAATGCGCGGCTACGGCCCCGGCCGGTTCAGCTTCAATGTCAAGGGCGGCCGCTGCGAGGCCTGTGAGGGCAACGGCATCCTGCAGATCGAAATGCACTTCCTGCCGGACGTCTACGTCCCCTGCGAAGTCTGTAAGGGTGCCCGCTACAACCGCGAGACGCTGGAAGTGAAGTATAAGGAAAAGACCATCTCCGACGTTCTGAACATGACCGTGGAGGAGGCGGTGGTCTTCTTTGCCAACCAGCCCAAGATCGCCCGCAAATTGCAGACCCTGCTGGACGTGGGGTTGGGTTATGTGACGCTGGGCCAGAGTGCGACCACCCTTTCCGGCGGCGAGGCCCAGCGCGTCAAACTGGCCAATGAGCTGGCCCGCCGCGGCACCGGCAAGACGGTCTACATCCTCGACGAGCCGACCACCGGTCTGCACATTGCAGATGTCCACCGCCTGATCGAAGTGCTGCAGAAGCTGGTGGATGCGGGCAACACCGTCATTGTCATCGAGCACAACCTCGACCTCATCAAGTGTGCCGACCACATCATCGACCTCGGCCCTGAAGGCGGCAGCGCGGGCGGCCTCATCGTCGCCGAGGGCACCCCGGAGCAGGTGGCTGAGGTGGAGGGCAGCTTCACCGGCCAGTACCTGAAGCCGCTTTTGGAAAAGGATAAGCTCCTGCGTGCGCAGGAAGCCGAGGCCGCCGTAAATGCTCCCGCCAAGAAGACGAAAAAGAAATAACGCACATCCGCTTGTTTTGCAAAAAGCTGCAAAACTTTCAAAAAACTGTTGACAAACACCCTTGTTTCGCGTATAATATCTCCTGTCGCCACGCTTCGGTAGGGAGGCGGACGCGATATCCGGGTGTAGCGCAGTTTTGGTAGCGCGCTTGAATGGGGTTCAAGAGGCCGTGAG
>ENA-OPDA01002460-OPDA01002460.1-human-gut-metagenome-genome-assembly--contig:-NODE-2460-length-10634-cov-1.584932_pt1 | contig 10634 bp, 8 predicted proteins | sample MGYA00241253_ERZ501486 | MGnify/ENA primary metagenome ERZ501486 (study PRJEB25962, sample SAMEA2042510) | human gut metagenome | biome: human gut; feature: human-associated habitat; material: faeces... | reverse complement strand
ACGTTCTGTCCACTCAACAGCCCCATTCATTGGAATAAACCATTTCAAATGACGTCGTTTATCCTTATCATACTCACGAACAACACCGCTCTCTACTAAGTCCTTTGTAGACATGACACGCATCGGAACATTCTGACCTTTATTATACTTCTGTCTATCCTTTGCAGAATAAACAGACCACAAATGTTCATCACCTACATCAAGTGTACGACCATCTGTAAGTGTCACACGATACATCTTTACATCTTTATGCGGAAAAATACCAACAACTTTCGTAGGCTTACCATATCTGTCAAACACTACATCGCCAACAACAAGGTCGCCATGACGTTTCGTTACAATCGAACCGTCTTCTGTATACACAGGTACAGGTTCGTAATTTGCAACAAGTTTACCAGTACCTGTAGAACCACAGAATAAGAACGAACTCATTGGCTTCGTCTTATCATGCAAATCTGCCACACACACCTGTAAACGATGAGCAATGATATTTGTCGCATTCTCCTGTGCAAACACATGTGCATCCAATTCTTTCTTGATTTTCGTTGCGTCAACTTTAAATGCCACATTTACATTGGTAGATTCATAAATAACATCCGCAAGCAATTTCTTATTCATACGTCGATGAGAAAAACGATACCAACCAACCATTGCGTCAAACACAAGAAGCGACTTACGTGGCTGTGCGGATGCAGGGACATAACGATTCGTCAAATCATAAATCAAACCAAAGATATTATCATCATAAAACTGATTATCTACACCATATCGACGTGACATATCACGCAAAATTTGAATAACCATATCTCTTGACGGTGGCTCTAAATTGATACGCTGTAAACGTTCAACCAAAGGCTGATTCGGCTTGATATACATACGAAACTCATCATATGTTGTAGCCGCAATAACACGAATACCACGTGTACCGGAATCGGCAAGCAATGGTTTTAATGCTTCTACAGCTGCATCTGATAACTGTACAATCTGATGAAACTCATCGATAAAAAGAACAAGTTCTACATTATTTACTTTACAGAACTTTTCTGTTTCATCAAACAAACGTTTTAACTCATTTGCCATGCGGTCTTTGTCAACAGATGCTATAATTTTTGAAGGTTCTACCTCTAAATAATAACGGTCTTTATCCTTTAACATGCAGCCCTGTACCAGAGCCGTCTTTCCAGACCCGGCTTCTGCCAAAAGCATAACATTACAAAGTTCAGGTCGCATCAAAGATGCCATAACTCTATTCATTTCCACTTCACGACCAATAATCGGACGCTCTGCACGCTTCAATGGTTTTGCATATTTTCGTAAAGCTGGATAATTATCAATAGTTTTATCATTGGCATCTTTATAAGGTTTTAATTTCTCTCTAATATCATCATCAAAATACATAACCACATATCCTTTATCTCTTTATTTTTCTTTTTATTTTTTTGTATTTACAACAAAAGAAACATTTTCTTCTGCTACATAAATGTCTGACTCAGAATTCGATGATGATAAACGTATATATATATCACTATCTGCAGGTTTAAACACATGCACATAATCACCATCTAATACACAAGAATAACCATCAGTTGAATCACCAATCGTAACGACTTTATAATCAGACGTACCAAACGAATTTGCCTGCAAATTCTCTGCATCCGATACAGACATAAATGAACCATAAACTTTACCATTACCCGTATCAATTACAAAGCCATTCTTCTGCGATTCCAAACTACAATCTGACTTTGTATCAGTAACATCAACCAAGAGTTTTGTCTTTGACTCTTTATCAGTTACTTGTAAAGATGTCTCTTTACTGCCACATCCTGTAAATAATAACATCAAACATATCATACCTGATACAAGTATGCCTATTTTTTTTCTCATAATTGTCTCCCTTCTATTATTAAAATATATCACATTTCTGCTCATATATCAATAGAAATTGAATAATATATACGATTTGTTATTCCAAAAAAAAATACATTCCACTGACACATCAGTGGAATGTATGAATTGCATTTTAATACAATGTTTTCTGTTTCATTTCAGAACCAAGTCTTGCATTTGTTGCTCCTGACTTCAGAACAGCTTTTCCACTCTCTGGATTCGAAAAACATGCATCTGCTGACATTGTCTTCTTTGCACCTGCATCAACTACAGATTTACGATAATCCTGTCGTGCAGGCATTGTTTCTGGCTTTGGTGCAACACCAAGCATTTCACCTGTCAAACCACTTCCAATAAGACTCTGACTTAAATCATTCGGAATAAACACTTTTGTAGCACGACCATCTGCAATATCCTTCATTGCTTCGATAGACTTCAAACGAAGTACACCTTCGTTTACACCACATTCAGCCAACTTTCTAAGACCATCTGCTTCCGCATTGTAAACGAGTTCAATTGACTTTGCTTTACCTTCTGCTAAAGCAACAGCAGCATCACGCTCTGCTTCTGCAGCCATAATTTTGGCTTTCTTATCACCTTCAGCCATAGCAACAACAGACTGTTTATGTGCTTCTGCCTGCAAAACAGCTTCTCGACGGTCACGCTCTGCTTTCATCTGCTTCGTCATTGTTTCTTCAATCTCAGGTGGAGGTGTAATGTTCTTAATCTCTACACGAGTAACCTTAATACCCCAATCATCAGTTGCAGCATCCAAAATCACCTGCATATCTGAATTGATTTTTGCTCTGGAAGACAATGTTGCATCCAATTCCATATCACCGATAACACTACGTAATGTTGTCGCTGTCAAATTCTGTAAACCAATAATCGGGTCTTCAATACCATATGTATATTTCTTTACATCAGAAACCTTAAAATATACAACGGAATCCACACCCATCGTTACATTATCTTTCGTAATGACTTTCTGTGGTGGAAAATCATACACCTGCTCCTTTAATGACACATTACGAACGATACGGTCGATAAACGGCATTTTTACATGAATACCAGCATTCCATGTTGCAGCATACTGTCCCAAACGCTCCACAACCATAACCTTTGCCTGCGGTACAATCTTGATATTACAAATAACCAATACCGCAATCAAAATAAAAAATACTAAAATCATTCTTTTAACCTTTTTGCTATTTCATAGCAACCTTTCTTTTTTAATTTTATTTATCCAAATCAGCATCCATAGACACTGCATGAATCGTAGATTTTACCATTGTTGCCATATCCACTGTATAATCCACACCCAAACGAATAGTACGAGACTTTCGTTTCTGACCACTTTGTGGTCTTGTTGTAGGTAACACAGTCGCATCTTGCATTTTATCAGCATACTGCTTCATAAATACAACATCTGTCTCCGGCAACAATTTTACGGCATCTTTCTGCCCTGTTCGTATCAAATAATCTTTTGCTTTGCTAAAAGACTCATAACGATATTTTGCCATTTCACAAAAAACATCAACATTTCGTTTCGAAATACCAACATCATACGGAAAATCATAACCCAAATGATGTAAATCCAAAGCCTTTACTTCATCAAAACTATACATCTTCTTTCGTGAAATTCCAACACCATCATAACTTAATCCAACATCACGTAACTTGTCCTGAAATGCAACTTCATGACGTTTCACCTTGTCCTCAAAACGAGTAATACGCTCATCTAAAATATGTGGCATGGTACGAACACGTCGTCCACCCCTTTGACCGTAAACTTTTAAACCATATTCTTCAGCAGCACGCGATTCCATACGACACAATGCCTTGTCTTCTCGCATCTTTTTCAAATTTTCCAGCTGTTCTTTTTCTTCCATTAAATCTTCAAATTCTTCTTCGATATTATCTTCCGGTGGAACAAATGCCAAGAAATACTGATATTTTGTCATTAACATAGCATTATATTCTGCTTCATCACGAAGATAATCACCCAAAACTTTTGAATCTTCTGATTTATTTGGAGTATTCTCATAATTACGATACTCATCGAGATATTTATGATATTCCTTCCGATGATGTTTAATTCGTGAAGAATAGCTACGCAATTTAAAACCAAATTCCATCATTGGGTCATTTACTGCTTGTGATGCCATATCGTCATAATCCATAGACATTGCTTCAAGCATCGATGTTCGCACCGTCATTTCCGATTTCGGAATAGTACGAAGTACACTATATACACTATTAATACAATCATCAATCAAACGCTGCTGACCATTACGAACCAGTTTATTATGTTCAATATCATTCAGACCTTCATGACTCGTACGATAATCTGCATATTGCACAATATCAGACATCGCTTCACGATAACCTGAATCTGGCTGTTCCAACAAGCCTAACACATACTCTTTTACAATAGCATTTGGTTTTCGCATTTCTTTTCGATTGGTCGATGCTCTCCAAAGATTTCTATTATCCGGCAAACATGCCAATAAAAACTGAGGTAAACCCTGTTGTGACAAAGTTTTATGTGTAAACTTTTTGATATAACAAACAGCATTTCGTTTATCATAAGATACTGAGGATACCATCATCTTGACCTGTTGCTTTTGGTCTAAATATGTATCAATACCTCGTCGTAATAATTTCTTATCGTTAGGTAACAATTTACCACGCTGTGTACCGTCTTTTGTCAAATTGCCACGACCTTTATCCACCATACACAAATGACAGTGTACATGCATCGTATCAACCTGTATAACGCCGATATACTGTAAATTGTCATAATTACGAGACATCTTATCCAACCCATTCATAATTGCATATCGTAATTTCATTTGGTCAATATGTCCACGATAATCACCTTTTTGTTTACATGTGAAATCCTCATCAATAATACCATGTTCCCGCAAAAATTCTTCATCAAATGAAATGACTGTCTTTAAACATGTTTTACCCATGTCAAACTGATTCTGAATATCCTTTGCAGCATAACGTAACTTGTCATCTGACAATGCAACGTCGCCATATCCAAAACCAACACCGCCGAATTTCTCTTTCTTTTTCATCGTACGTTTCAACGACGGTATTGAATCACACGTTTCTGTTGCATCTTCTCTAGCCATATACTTCTGAATATAGCTATCCAAATCATGTATACGTGCAGGTGTAATCGGTTCGGTCGCTCCCTTACGAGCCATATACTCTAATACATAACTACCCGGAGAACCGCCACGAGAACCAGTCTTACTACCTGTCTTAATTGTATATTCGTTTACAATCACAATGCTCGACTTTAAACTCATGACCAATCACACCTTTCATATTATTTTCGTGCATTTAAAATACACTGTAAGAATACGGCATCCACCTGTGTCTCTGTCGTCTGAGACTCATCGTTTAAACGTTCAATAACAGCATCCGATGGTGGTGCAATGCACAATTCTTTCAAAACCTTCAAACGATACTTCACATACTGTGAACGTGAACGTTTCTTTGAATTAGGACCCATAGCCTTCACCCAATTTTTTCTTATACAACAAGAAAACCTTTCTAAAATTATATTTTAATTTATGCTATCATACAATGAGAGACATTTAGGGATGAACAGTTTGTCCATCCCTAACTCATAAATTTATTCCAGACCCTTATCGTCGGCTGAAATATCTCTCGATGCATCGTATTCGTCTGCAATTTCCTGCATACGTGTCGGAACTGTTCTATCTTTATGAACCGTCTCATCAGATACGCGAGACTCAATCTTTGATTTATCATGTGCTGGTTTCTCTAACTTTTCATCAGATTCACCATTCTTATCAACATCCTTATCAGCATCATCCCGCTCGATAATATCATCCTGCATGTTGACAGCAGCATTCGTAGAAACATCCTTTGTATGTGCTTCATCCAATTTTGCCTGTAACTTCGCATCAGAAACATCTGCACCCTGCATATTTTCCATATCTACACGGTCAGAATCTTCGTCAATCAGACCATCAGAAGATGTTTCTTTTTCTTCAGCACGTTCGTCTTCTACAAACGAATTATGCTCTGCATCGAAATCCATCTTCACTTCTGCCTGCTCCTGTGGCGTATCTGGATGAATAACCTCTGATGCTATTGCTTCATCAACAATTACCTCATCAGATGCTGTGTCTTCGACTTCGGATGCTACATCATCATCATTATAATCATTTTCACTATCATAAGACTCTTCATCAGACGTAATATAATCGCCTTCTGCCATTGGCTGTTCCACAAAATTTTCGGACTCACCAACCATGATGAAATCATCCGTAGATGTACGGTCTAATAAATCCATCATTGGGTCATATGTAGACTCAGTTGTCTTTTCAGATTCCTGCGTATCCTGCATTTCATCTTCATGTTCAGACTCCAATGATTTCTCATTCTCAGCTTCTAATGCTTCACGCTGTGCCTGTTTTTCTTTCTCATTTTCAAGCAAACGTTCACCAACACGTTTCTCAATATTCTTTGATGCCTGAGCAATTAAAACGTCTTCTGGTGTTGACAACTGATAATCCGGTGTAGATTCAACCTGTGCCTGAGCCTGAGCCTGTGCTTCTGCGGCACGTGACTTCTGCTCACGAATCAAAGCTGCTTCCTCTTCTGGTGTAATATACATTTCACGCATATCTTCTTTTGTCATTACATCTTCTTCGGAAATCTGAGGTTCCTCAATGTACATCATAAGCGGTGGGTCAACATAACCAGATGACTCTGCTGTTAAAGAATACATTGGATAATCGCTTTCGAAATCGATTCCGTAATAATCCAACAGTTTATCATTTTTACGATTGATACCCGTTCCTACAAGTTCTAAATAAACCGTTGGAAGATTCAACTTTTCTTCATCCGTTTCAGCAACAAAATCACCACCATAAGTTGCAATCTCATATGCAGCCGGATTTGGCGGTGGAACGATTGTCAAATTCACCCTCGCCGGAAAACTATATGTCTGATTTTCCAACACATCAGGAAGACCAAACTGTTTTGTATAAAATTTACCCACTGTAATCATATGGGTGATTTCCTCTGGATTTGGATAATACAAAATATCCTTTGTAAGATAAGGTACATCTGCATTATCAAAATACAGAGAGGAAATATGAAATGGGAAATCACCACGGACTTCCGTAACAGACCCTATCAAATGCATCAACGGAAGATAAGAATGTGCTTCTGTCTCAAATTCCATAAATCCCTGCTTACATTCAAAGGTCATTTCACATGGTACGTTCTCCAACACCATAGCGTCATCGAACATATGCTGTTCTAATTGTGCATGTAAATGATTCTTTAACATGCCTTTTAATCTCATGCTCATATTGATGTTCCTTTCTGTTTTCTATTAGCATACTATCATTAGTATACCCGATTTTAACTCATAAATCAATCCTTTTTTGGCTTAGAAAATATAATCTTAAGCCAGCTTATCATTTTCTTACATACAAATTTAATCAATTTGCAATGTACCCAAATACTGATACCAACAAAAAATACAAAAGGTGCAAGCCACATCATAATCATGACAGAGCAATCACTCACTGTAAAATTTGCAAGTGTCAAACCGTTTTCAATACCAATTCCGGTCATTTGAAACATCTGAATACCAATCATAGGTACAGCATACAGTGTAAATGTACTGATTTCGCAAAGCAAACAGAACATCAATAAAATTGCCAAAATAATAGCAATCACTTTCTTAATGCATGATTTCTTTTCTGCCGCATTTACAGTCTTATTTGTTACATCGTTCTTCTTCTTTAAACTCATAATTATTGTCCCTTTCCTGATAAAATGTTTCATGTAAACTGCCCATCACCTAAAGGTAATAGGTTTTACGCTAATTTCTTATAAAATTACGGCATATGTTACTCACATATGCCGTATGCTTTTAATCAGCAATTGTGAATCCATTCAAATGAGAAATATTACCCGCTTTATCAATGGAATATGTCACTACAATATGACCTGTAGATGCTTCTTTATCAGCACCTTTGATTGTTGATTGTACGGTCACTTCTGTAAAATAAGAATATACATCATCTTCGATTGATGTTACATGTGACTGCTTATCCACATATGTCATATTAAGTACACCAAACTCACCATTATCAATTGCATTCGTTTCATTACCATCCTCATCCTGTTCGGATTTCAAATCAGGTAAGATAATCGTACCAAAATTGCCATCATTATTTGCAAAATTTTCATCAAAATCTTTCTTTAATACTTCATAATCAGCACCAGATTTCCATGTAAAATACTTTTTTAAAACTTTACTTTCGATGATACCATCATCTGTCTTTACACGCTTAGTATCAAGACCTGTCACTCTTGATTTTGCACTATCAGCAGCATTTAAAGACGATACACGCTGTTTCTCAATATCACCATTTAACTTCTGAATTGCCATACTCTGATTGTTCAAATTCTTATTCCAAACCTGAGACGATACAATCATATTTGCAATGACAATTACAAGAGCAATCACAACACTAATAATCAAAATACGAAACTCTTTTATTTTTGCTTTCACTATATTTTACCGCCTTTCTTACTTATTGGAACTATTAGCCTTTTGCTGTTCACGTGCCGCGTTAATACCATCTTTATCATCTGGCTGCATATTCTCACGTGCTTTTGCTAAAGCGTCTTCCTGAGCTTGTGTTAAACCTGCATTCTGCATGACATCAAAAATAGTTGTTGTATCAGTCGTATCTATTTTTTCAGACGCATTATCACTACCTGTCACACCCATATAAGTCTGACCAAGAGTTGTCATATGCTGACTTACATTATCAAACGAATTGCTATCTGCATGATACTTTGCAGTCACATATGCAACCACATTGTTAGACTTATCAAAACACTCCCACAATACATCAATACTATCACCACTGAAATTATAGCTGTTCATAAACTGCCAGCAATTCTGATTTCCAATCAGACTCATATCAAAAGAATACACACCTGTACTCATAACAGTACCTTCACCGAAATACTTATTTAACTGCTTTGACATCTCAGCACGTTCAGCTACTTTTTCTTTTTCCTGTTCTTTCGTAAAATTTGTACCAGTATAAGGCAATGCACACAAATACTGATTTAACAAGTTTGCAACATCATCACCTGATTTTTTCGCAGAATTTAACCCATTCTTAACATCATCTTCCGAAACAGGTTTCTGCTTCTTCGTAACATCCTCATACTCACTTTTCAAATCATGATACTGCTTCTCATTCTCATCCACTTTTGCACTGTAATTCTGATAATTAACAAATGTAAAAATCAAACTAATACCAACAATTACAGCACTTACAATCATAACAATCTTTTTTCGCAAATCTGCCATGTTTGTTATCCATTCCTTTCTTATTATGTATTTTTATTTTCAAAAGCATTGAAAAATGCTCATTCATGAGTATATTATAACACGGCTGATACGAAATATCAACCGCGTTATACAAAAATATATATGAAATATCAACTTATCTATCCTGTAAATTCAGACCTTTGACAACATCCGTATACTGCGACGGATTTGATTTTTGTTTATTACGATATACATAATAACCTTTACCAACGAATTTACCACTTGACCATGTTTCACAGCCGGGTGAACGGTCACCATACGATGCCGATACAAATGACGCATCTGAATTCGGGAATTTCTTCTTTACAATCTCATTCGAAACATATACAACAACATGTCCATGGTCACTTCCAAGTCTTGCAGACGTAGTAATTAAAATATCACCGGGTTGTAATTGACTTAAATCACCTTGAAATTCACCAATAAATTCCCAATTTGGAGACGACGCCATATATGCATCCTGCATATCCGTGTTTCCTGAAGGAAAATTATCATCTGCACCAGACCAACGAACAGCCGTTGCAACACCACGGTCACAAGACTGATACACATCATCAGTAGGAAAAACTTTATCATGTACAGTCTGATACAACTGTGTACCATTATTATGATTACCTTGGTCGGTTGTTTCATATGCATAGGCTACCGCAGCTTCTGCAATACTTGCATTTCCAAGTCCAGCCTGAGAATTCTTTGCACCATCACATTTTGCTTCTTTACTTGAATAAGATGTAGCCTGAGAACCACCTTGAACCGTGTTTGCTAAAGCAATAATAGACTGAGCATATGTTGCATCACCTTGCTGTCCTTTAAACTTATTATACCATTTCGTTGCCTTATCCGCACGTTCTGCACCTTTAAAATTACTTGCATTACCTTCGAAATGTAAATTCCATTGTACAGCAGCATCTGCTGCAGAACTTACACTCTGATTTTTCCAAGATTCGACCCATGCAGCACGGTCATAACCACCTGTTGTATCAAAAATGAATGCCATCTGTAAATCAAAATCATACCAGTTATACTGACCATTTGTCGAATTTGCATAATCAAATAAAGCATTACCTTCAGGTCCAGTAAAACCAAACAAACCAATACCACAGAAGAAATGTCCTTCCGAACCCTCATACGCCGATGAATTAATACTTGTACCACTACCACCAGATGTCATCGTACATCCGTTACTGGTCGTATGAGGTTTTACATAAAATCCTGAATTTATGTACTTCTGAGCCATTGTAGTTCGTGTATAATCGCACAACGAATCAGGCATGTTTGAAACAGCCTGTGCTTTCTGTGGAGCAGTAATATTAAAAGGCTCATCGTA
>ENA-OPDA01002452-OPDA01002452.1-human-gut-metagenome-genome-assembly--contig:-NODE-2452-length-10674-cov-4.111027_pt1 | contig 10674 bp, 7 predicted proteins | sample MGYA00241253_ERZ501486 | MGnify/ENA primary metagenome ERZ501486 (study PRJEB25962, sample SAMEA2042510) | human gut metagenome | biome: human gut; feature: human-associated habitat; material: faeces... | reverse complement strand
GGGCCGCACCGCGATGGGCTGCAGCAAACCGTGCTCTGAGATGCTGGCCGCCAGCTCTGCCAGAACGAAGGCCCGGGCGCAGACATAGCCCGCTTCCAGCAGGGAGATGGTGCGGGTGACCCAGAGGTATAAATACTGTATCCCCACAGCTGCCGCCATGCAGGGGATCCACCACGCCAGCGGAACTCTGCCCGTGGCCTGCAAAAAAGCACTCAGGGCCAGCGCCCATGCCGCACTGGCAGCGATGGTGGCCGTTTTGCCGAAGCGGATGCCCAGCGGCAGGGCGTAGATGCCTACGGCCAGACACTCGGCCAGCGCCGTATACAGGCGCGGGATGTTGGGCAGTGCCGTCATGCACCCTCACCCCCGATGTGGTCGGCCAGCGCCGCGAGGAAGGCTTTCCGCCGGGGGCGGCTGACCTGCAATTCGTAGGGTCCCACCTGCACCATCCCCTGCTGCACGCTCTTCACCTGTGCCAGATTGACAAGGTAGCCGCTGTTGCAGCGGGCAAAGGGCCGCTCGGCCAGCTTTTCCTCAAAGGCTTTCAGAGTGCCTGCCGCCACGAAATCGCCCTCTTCGGTATAAAAATGGACGCGGTGTCCCTCGCTTTCCAGATAATAGATGAGGGACGAATCCAGCCGCCGCATCCCGCCCTCCACCGGCAGAGCCAGATAATGCCGTGCGCGGCGGCGCAGCTGTTCTTCGGCCTTGCGCAGCTGCTGCGAAAACGCAAAATAAGGCACCGGCTTGAGCACATAGTCCAGTGCGCCCACGGCGTACCCGCCGATGGCGTACTGCGCCATATTCGTGATGAAAACAATGATAACATCCTTGTCCAGCTCCCGCACTCGCCGGGCCGTCTCCATGCCGTCCAAATGCTTCATCTCCACGTCCAGAAACAGGATGTCGTACACCGGGCGGTAATCATCCAGCAGCTCCATGCCGTCAGCGAACTCCGTCACCGCGAACTCGGTGCCGTACTGCCGGGTGTGCCGCTGCACATAGCCCTGAAGCTGCGCCCGCACCTCTGCCTCGTCCTCGACCAGAGCAATGTGTATCATTGCCGCACCTCCTTTTTCCGCAATTTTTCTAGTTTTTATTGTAACACGAAATAGGGCGTGTGGCAAATGGGAGCATAAAACAGCAGCCCCGCTTCATCTGCCGCGAGGCTGCTGTTCTGTGATTGGAAAATTTCAGGCTCAGTTCGTCTTGACGGCCACAAGGATACGGATCTTCCTGCCGCCGGAGCAGCCGAAGTTGTCGTACCAGCCGATGAGCTTATAATCCTCGGTGTTGATCTTGGGCAGCGAGGTCGCGAAATACTGGCCGTTCGACCACAGATACACCTGCATATCGTCTGCGGTCTCATAGCGCTTGTCGCCGCTCATGACCGAAGCTGCGCCCAGCTTATCGATGACTACCGGCGAGAGCTGGAGCATCCGGTTGATTGCCTTGCCGTCAGCAGAACGGCCGATGGCGATGCCGCCTGCGATAACGGGGTACTTGGTGGCGGTGCTGTAGGCCACCTGTTTGCCGCCAGAGTAGCAGACATAGGTCGCGCCCTCGCCCAGATAGTTGAGGAAGTCACCCAGCGTACCGCCCACGCTGTCGCCGGTGCGGCGGAGCACATAGCTGAACAGCTGGTCCGTCTTGCCGGTAAGGGTGTTCCAGGTAGAGCTGACGACACTGCCGTCGATGAGGCCGTAGAGCACATCGCTGGTGCTGGGGACAAGGATGTTCTTCACATCCTGGAAGGTCTCCTCATCGGTCTTGTCCACCTTGGTGGTGGTCGTGGTGGTCCCAGCGGGGAGGCCTGCAGCCTCTCTTGCGGCGTCCTGTGCCTTGTCGCTGATCTTTTTGTCGATCTTCTTGGCGGCTTCGTCCGTCAGGCGGCGGACAGAATCCAGCGCAGCGTACTCCCACAGGTCACCGGTCACATCGTCGAGGATGACCCGGTCGATCTGGCCTGCAGAATTGGTGGTGTAGTAGCGGACGTCGCTTTCACTCAGAGTTACCCCCGATAGGCGGCTGAGGCGAACTGCCCCAGCCACACCCTCCGACGTCGTATCAATGATCTGCACGTTGTCTGCAAACGGGGTGTCGCCCAGCGCAGTGCCGTCGGCGTTGACGGTGCCGCTGGTCGAGCGGGGCGAGATGGACTGGACGCTTTCGCCGTCACCGTCCACGCTGATCTCCACCAGCTTGCCGGCCGGGAAATTGAGCTTATTGTCCACATTGACGGTGCGGGCGGTGCCGTCGGTACACATGACCGAGACAGCCTGCTGCACCTCAGCGCTGTTCGTCTCCACGAGGGTGCGGGATGAGGACTGGACCACGCCGTAGAACACAGCGTCTGCCGCGTCGCCGGTGAGGACGGAGACCGCTGCATCGTTCATGCCCAGCAGCAGAGTGACCACCTGGCCCACGCCGCCGCCGGACAGGGAGGACAGCTGATAGGCCACAGAGGGCGAAGCGATGGCGTAGGTGACGCCGGCCACGGTCACAGAGGTCGGAGCGCTGGCCGAGGGCGAGACAGCCGTCACGCGGCCTGCGGCGCGCTTGTTGTAGAGCCAGACGGTGCGGGCGCTCTCGTTATAATAGTAGACATCATAGGGAGAGAGGGCCGCAGAGGTGGTGACTTCGTCGTTGCGGTAGATGGCCGCCGGGGCGAAAGGCAGGACGGTGGAAGCATCTGCCACGAAGGGACCCTTGACGTTGTCCAGCAGGACAGAAGAGATGTCCACCTGGCCGTTGCTCACGGCAAAGCCCAGGGTGGAAGCGTAGACCTGACCGCTGCCGTTCATAGCGGTGAGGGCGTTGTAGAAGAGCATGGTACCCTGCTCGAGGGTCAGAGTCTCGCCCTGACGGGCATTGATCTCATTGCGCAGGCCCAGTGCGCTGGCCTTGCTGAGCTGAGCTGTGGGGAAGGTACCGCCCAGCTTTGCCACATCATAGCCCAGCAGGCGCAGCGCCATGGTGCAGGCTTCTTCCAGCGTGACGGTGTTGTCCGGGCGGAAGCTGCCATCGGAGTAGCCGGTCATCCAGCCGTTCTGGACGGCAGTGCGGATGTAGACCGCATAGGGAGAGTCGCTGTCCACGTCGCTGTAAAGGCGGCCGGTGCGGCCCTGTGCCGTGGTGGTATCGCGGTAAGCAGAGAATGCGGTGAGGAGGCGGGCCGCCTGCCCACGAGTGAGGGGCGCACCCAGAGAACCGGCCTGCTCGGCGGTCAGACCGCCCAGTGCCGTCGCCGTCTGGACTGCCGCGTTGGAGCCGACCGCAAAAGCGGGCAGCACCAGCATGGAAACAGCCACGCAGACAGCCAGCAGGAATGCGAGGAATCGTTTTTTCATGGTAAACTCCTTAATCATATCTGAGCGCTTCGATGGGGTTCAGGCTGGCGGCACGGCGGGCCGGCAGGAAGCCGAACAGGACACCGATGCCGCAGGAGATGCCCACGGCGATGGCTGCTGCGTCCGCCGAGGGGGTGACATTCAGGGTAATATCCGTCAGGATATACGGAAGGATCTGGTTGATAATGGCCGACACGACGTAGCCCAGCACGATGCCGAGGCAGCCGCCCAGCGCCGACGTGACGCCGGCCTCCACGACGAACTGGGTCAGGATGGTGCTCTCCTGTGCGCCCAGTGCCTTGCGGATACCGATCTCACGGGTGCGTTCGGTGACGGACACCAGCATGATGTTCATGATGCCGATGCCGCCGACCAGCAGCGAGATGCCTGCAATGGCCGTCAGGACGCCCACCATAATATTGATCATAGAGGACATCTGCGACATTGCCGCACTCAGGCTCATGACGTAGACATAGTCGTCCTTGCTGACCAGCTTCTTGAGCCGCGACTGCAAAAACTCCTGTGCCTCATTCGAGTGGTCCGCGTCCTGCAGGACCACATAGTACTGGCTGACACTGCTGGTGTTGTTGACGCTCATCAGGGTGGTATAGGGGATAAGAACAATGTCGTCGTTGCCGCCCTCGTACTGAGAGGCGGGTTTGGAGCGGCCCTCCAGCACGCCCACGATGCGGTACTCGCTGGCGCCTACCTTGAGGGTGCTGCCGAGACCGTTGCCGCCGAAGATCTTGCGGTCCACATAGTCGCCGATGACACAGATATTCTTGTTGTCTATCAAATCGGTGTACTGGATGCCGCGGCCCTTGGCCACCTTGTAGTTGTTGATGGTCGTGTAATCTTCGTTGACGCCGCTGATGTAGGTGCGGCGGTACTTCTCGCCCGCCACCCGCAGCGTGTCGCCGCCGACACTGGCAATCGGCGAAAGACCCTTATAATACTCGGGCTTTTCATTGATGATCCTGTACACATCGTCCACTTCCACTGAGCGGGTGCTGGCGGTCATGATGTTGACGGACAGAATATCGCTGCCCATATCGGAGTAGAAGTCCTGCATCATGTTGGTCATGCCGTTGCCGAGGCCAACGATGACGATGACGGCCATGACGCCGATGATGATGCCCAGCATGGTGAGGAAGGTGCGGACTTTGTTGCTCAAGACGTTCTGGACGGCCTGTTTGAAGGTCTCCTTTATCATGCCTGCGTCCCCTCCTCTCCGGCTTTCGGCTCTGCCATCATGAAGTTCGGCTGAACGACTGCCTCGGGTGCGTGGGCATCGCCATCGTAGACGACGCGGCCATCTTCAAGGCGGATGATGCGCTCGGCCTGCACAGCAATGGAGTTGTCGTGGGTGATGAGGACGACCGTATTGCCCTGCTTGTGCAGATCCTGGAGCATTCCCAGAACTTCGCGGCTGGTGTGGGAGTCCAATGCACCGGTCGGCTCGTCGGCCAGGATGACCGCCGGGCCGCGAGCCAGCGCACGGGCAATGGACACACGCTGCTGCTGACCGCCGGAAAGCTGGTTGGGCAGGTTTTTGAGCTTATTGCCCAGACCCACCCGCTCAAGGGCAGCCTTTGCCGTCGCGTGGCGCTGTGCGGCGGGGATGCCCGCATACACAAGGGGAACTTCCACATTCTCCAAAAGCGTCAGCTTCGGCAGCAGATTGTACTGCTGGAAGATGAAGCCCAGCTTCTCGTTCCGGATGCTTGCCAGCTCGCGTCGGCTCATCTTGCCGACATCCCTGCCGTCCAGCAGATAAGTGCCTTCGGTAGGCACGTCCAGACAGCCGATAATGTTCATACAAGTGGATTTACCAGAACCGGACTGGCCGACGATGGCCACGAACTCGCCTTTGTTGATTTTGAAAGAGACGTGGTCGGCGGCCTTTACGAGGGTGTCGCCCATCTGGTAATACTTGCAGACCTCATCAAATTCTATCAGCGTGCTCATTCGTCATCTCCTTCGGCGGAGGCCATCATGTTGCTGTAGAAGTCGGTCGCACTGACGCTGGAGTTGTCGTAAGCGATGGTATCGCCCTCCTGCAGGCCGCTCTTCACTTCGATGTAATCGTCATCGCTGATGCCGGTGGTCACCTTGACGTAGACGTAGCCGTCGGGAGCGGTCATGGAAGTCTCAGCATTGGCAGCGCTGGGCGAATCCTTGGTCACCAGCACATAGCTGCCCCGGACGAGGGCGGCGTTGGGCAGGGCCAGAACATTCTTGACGCTGGCGGTGGTGATCTTCGCAGTGGCGTTCATTCCGGGCAGCAGCTCGCCCATGTCGTCGATGCGGACGGTGACGGGGTAGCTGGTGGAGCCGTTGGCGGTAGTGCCTGCCACGAGGATACTGCTGATGACACCCTTGTAAGTCTCACCCGGGACGGCGTCGGCGGTGATGTCCACCTCCTGGCCGACCTCGAGGGAGCGGATCTTCAGCTCGTCCACGTTGAGCTTCATTTCCAGATAGCTCATATCGTAGATGGTGCAGAGGTTCTGCATGGCGGTGTCGTTGGCGCTGAGCTTGTCGCCGGCCTTGACTTTCTTATCCACGATGGTGCCGCTGATCGGGGCGTCGATGGTATAGTGGCTGATGGTCTTCTCGGCAGAAGACATCTGCAGCTCGGCAGCGCGCAGGCTGTCAGCGGCGTTCCTGGTCTGCTTGTCCAGATCTTTGCCGGTAATGCGGAGGATGACGTCATCCTGACGGACGGTGCTGCCCTCCTTGACGCAGAGTTCAGACACGGTACCAGAGGCAGCTGCCACGACAGTCTCCTCACGCTGGTAAGTAAAGTGTGCAGAGTTGAGGGAACTGACGCCGTTCACCTGTGCCACAGCGGCCTGTGCGGTGGTCAGGCTGCCCGCGTTGGGAACAGCGATGGTGACGGTGCAGGTCATCAGGCTGGCGTCGCCGGCAGGGTCTGCACCGGAAACGGAGCGGATGGTGCCGTTCAGCGTCTCAAAAGTGGTGTCCGGCATGACCTGTGCGGCCTGACCGGCGACAAAGCTCTGAGCCTCTGCGGCAGGGAAATCCACGGCCAGCAGCATCACGGAGGTGTCGCGGATGGTGGCCACAGCCTGACCGGCCTGCACGGCGTCGCCTGCGGCGACTGCAAAGGAGCTGACCTCGCCGCTGATCCTGGTGCGGACGTTCTGCATATCCGCAATGTCATCGTAATTGCGCTGTGCCTGCTCCACCGAGAGCTGTGCGCTCGCGAGGTTGTTTTCCACATCCGAAATGTCGATGGTGTAAAGAATATCGCCCTTCTCGATGCTGTCGCCCAGCTCAAAATCGGCGGTGAGCACCGTGCCGGTGACGAGGGACTTGACGGTGTAGGAATCGGCGGCGTTGATGGTGCCGCTGCCGTCGTAGACGTTCACGATGTCGCGGCGTCCCAGCTTCTCCTGCGTGTAGGCAAGGTCTGCCGACGCACTGCGGCTCTTGCGCGGCACGATGACCGCCACCAGCACCGCTGCGGCTGCGACCACCGCGATGCAGCGCTTTTTGTGGGTCTTGATAAAGTGGAACACCTTATTTTCTCCGCCGGTATTCTCCTGCGGAGAGGCGTCCTGTGTCTTCTTGTTGAAACCTAGCATGAAAAGCCTGACCTCCTGTGTTTCATGAAAAAGAAAAGTTCTTTCTGCCTGTTTTCATCCGTTCTGCGCTTTCCCCCACAGCGTCCGCCAAAAATGACCTGTCTGCGAGATGCTGCCCCGGGTTAGCGGCGCAAACCGTTATAATGATACCACCTAACAAAACGGACTACAAGAAATTTTTCCTGCACAATCTGCAACTTTTTTGAAAATTTTTCCATCATCTCTGTGTCTGGAAGCTGGAACATCAGACAGAGCTTTCGGATGAAGAGTTCATCCACTCGCTCCGGCCCTTCGTGCAGCGGCTTTTGGGATACCGTCAGAAATAAGACCCCGACTACGATTCATGGCAGGGATTTGGACATTTCAAAACACATCAGGGAGCAGCATAGGTCACAGCTGCTCCCTGATGTGTTTTTTGTGGTTCTTTTTAATGTGTCACTGTCACGGATCTGTTGCCTGCAATACGCAGGCACAATACCCCGGTTCCGGCTGGTAGCAATGGATCGTAAGGCATTTGTCCACCTCCGGGCTGTAGTCATGAAGGATGTGCTTTGTTCCGTTCAACGCCACATCCGCATACGATACAAGCCACTTCTTATCACCATTGGGGAACACTTCGTAAAACGAACGGCCAAGCATTTCTTCCACCGGCACGCCTTCGATCGTTGCCATTTCGGCATTGCAGTAGCGGAAAATAAAATCCACCCCGTGTCCGTCCTCATTGAACACCAGCTCAATAATGCAGAATGCCAGCGGCATATCGTCCAGCAGACTGCATTTTTCCAGCAGGCTCATACTCATTGGGCGTAGCTGTGCGTCCACCCGCCTGATTTCTGCGCGCAAGCGGCGATGGTCGCTCAGACCACGTCTACGTCCCTGAAAACTGCGGCCATCTGACATTGTATAAATCCCGTCATTGCTAATATCTACGATCTGGCTGCGGCACACTACGATTCCCTTACTGATGTTCAGAAACATATCTTCCGGCAAAGCAGACAAGACGCTGTGCAACGGAGCATACAGCGCAACTTCTTCCCCATCCATGCGGTGAACGACTGTTTTGCGGTCGTTACGGTAAAGATACAAGATGTTTTCTGGGCAAAGGTCATTTTTCTGAAACCACTCATGCAGATCATTCATCGCCATACTCCTTTGTCAGTTGGATATGTTTAGTATAGCATACCTCCGTGCAGCGCACAAGAACAGCTTGATTAAAATTCATTTCAACGGAGTTTTCGCCAATTTGCATCGAACATTTTTGTCAATATTCACGTTTTCAATGTCGAAAACGCATAAGTCGTTGACTTTCAGGCATTTTCTGTGTATTCTGTAACATAGAAGGTCAAATGGTTTTTTCGCAAGATGAATGCCCTGAGCGGCTGGCAGCCGCCCACGGTCTGTGTAAAATAAACCCAGATATAAAGGAGGCAAACCACCATGAAGATGACCCGCAGAAACTTTCTTTCCACTTCAGCGGTTGCGGCGTTAGCCTGCGGCGCATCCCTGACCGCACACGCAGCAGGCAGTACCGATGAAAACAGTCTGAACTTTATCACAGACATTTTCAAGGACTCCACCCAACCGGGCGAGATCGAAGAGGCAACGGCTATCACGGCAGAAAAGAACGCCGAATGGTATGAAAAGCTGGATTTTTCCGATCGGCGGGAGTTTGCCAACGCAGAACGCGGCTGGCTGGACAATGCGGAAGGCAGGATCATCGATGGTGAGGATAACAGATCCGCATGGGATCTGCAAAGCTACGGCGATTTGAACCGGGATGCTCCGGACACTGTAAACCCCAGTCTGTGGCGGAATACCCAACTCAACGCCAAAGCCGGTCTGTTTGAAGTATGTGACGGCATCTATCAGGTGCGCGGCTTTGATATGGCCAATACGACCTTTATCCGCACCGACCACGGCTGGATCGTGTTTGATGTGCTAATGTGCAAGGAAAACATGAAGGCAGCCAAGGAGCTGATGGAGGAGCGCTTCGGTCCGCTGGACATCAAGGCGGTGCTGTACAGCCACTCTCATGTGGACCACTTCGGCGGCGTGGAGGGCATTATCACCCGGGAGCAGGTAGCAGATGCAACGCTTTCGCTTAAAAAGCAGCTGGCTTCCGGCAAGACCCCTGTGCTTGCACCGGCGGGCTTTCTGAAGCACGCCATCAGCGAGAATGTCTATGCGGGCATCGCCATGGCGCGGCGCGCACAGTTCCAGTACGGCACGGTGCTTGACAAGGGCGAAAAGGGTGCGCTGAGCGTGGGCATCGGCATGGGACAGTCCACCGGTACGGTGTCCCTCATCGCTCCCACCTACGAGATCGGGGAAGATGTTCCGAAGCTGACCATCGACGGGATAGAGATCGAATTCCAGCTGACCCCCGGCACCGAAGCCCCTGCTGAGATGAACGCCTATTTCCCGAAATACCGCGCCCTCTGGATGGCGGAAAACTGCACCGGTACGCTGCATAATCTGTACACCCTGCGCGGCGCAGAGGTGCGCGATGCCAACGACTGGGCGAAGTATATCATCGAGGCAGATCAGCGCTTCTGCAGCAAGACTGATGTGGTGTTCCAGAGCCACAACTGGCCGCATTGGGGTGAGGAGATCCATGAGTATCTGTTGAACACGGCAGCGATCTACAAGTTCATCCACGACCAGACCCTGCATTACATGAATCAGGGATATACCTCAAATGAGATCTCGGCGATGCTGACCCTGCCCAAAAAACTGGAAAAGGTCTGGTATACCCGTCCGTACTACGGTACGCTGGCGCACAATTCCAAGGCCGTTTACCAGAAATATCTGGGCTGGTATGACGCAAACCCGGTCAACCTGAATCCGCTCCCGCCCAGCGATACCGCCAAGAAGCTGGTAGAATATCTGGGCAGTGCCGATGCAGTCCTCCGCAAAGCGCAGAAGGATTTTGAAAAGGGCGAGTATCAATGGGTGGCGCAGATCACCAAAGAACTGGTCTACGCCGACCCGTCCAACCAGAAGGCGCGCAATCTGTGTGCAGATGCACTGGAACAACTTGGCTATCAGGCAGAGTCCGGCGCGTGGCGCAACGCCTACCTGATGGGCGCTGCAGAACTCCGCAGAGGCAACCTGTCCAAACTGGCGCGCTCAGCCAATGGACTGACCGCGACAATGGGCGAGATGACCATTGCCATGCTGCTGGATTACATCGGTATCATGAGTGATGCCAATGCCGCCCAGAACGATGATCTGACTCTGAATCTGACGGTGACAGATGTGAATGAACAGTTCTATGTAACCCGTAAGAATGGCATCCTGCTGTCTTACCCCGGCGAGAACCATCCGGATGCGCAGGCTTCCGTCACCTGCAAGCGTCTGCAGCTCTTTGCCCTGATGCAGGGTCAAAAGGCCGGGCAGATACAGATCAGCGGAGATCCCACTGTCCTGAAACGCCTGCTGGCATATGCGTCCAAGTTTGAAAAAACCTTCAATGTCATTGAACCGTAAAAACGATTCGGAATTTCAATTTTTTGAAAATATCTCTGAACCTTTGATATTAGGTTCTGTCAAGAGGGCTGGCACCGTCCAGCCCTCTCTCTTTTTGCTAAAGTTTCCGTGTGAACAAGTAGAGTTTCGACAAACCCCGGCTGGAGTTGACCGAGAAAATCGAAGCCAACTTCTATTCCCAAGATCTGACCCCGGCAGCATCCCAGATCCAGCAAAATAAAAAG
>ENA-OPDA01002445-OPDA01002445.1-human-gut-metagenome-genome-assembly--contig:-NODE-2445-length-10706-cov-1.500704_pt1 | contig 10706 bp, 9 predicted proteins | sample MGYA00241253_ERZ501486 | MGnify/ENA primary metagenome ERZ501486 (study PRJEB25962, sample SAMEA2042510) | human gut metagenome | biome: human gut; feature: human-associated habitat; material: faeces... | reverse complement strand
AACGCGCAGGCCGCACAGTGGGATCCAGCCGAGCAACAGCAGGATGACGCAAAGGACGACAAGGGGCAGAAAGCCCGCATTGATGCCGACGATCAGAAAAACGACCGCGGCGATGTAGAGAACAAGCTCGAGCAGCAGCACGAGCATGCCGTTTTTGTGACCGGTGATGATCTTTTCTTCCATAAAAAGCACCTCCAAACTTGATATCAAAATAATATCACAACAATATGAGATGTCAAGAGGAAAATGCAGAAAAACCGACCGGTGATTGCACCGGTCGGTGAAAAATCAATTATGTGGCAATGACAAACTGGAATCTATCTGGGTATTCCATCATCATTAAAATGTTTTTTCAAAGCTTTTTCTGTCGGGTAAATTGATAGAATCATAATAAAACATTGGATTGTTACAAGAATTATCCCTGCAAATCCAATCGTATTCTTATCACTATGGTATAACGGAATATGTATCAAGGCAGATGGTATAACCATTACCCATCCTATTTTCCACCAAAGTTTTCCACAATAGTTATGAGCAAATTTCCATGTATCCATATTTTTCATTGAACGAGTTGTTCTGTATCCTAACATGCTGTTTATATGTTTTGGGCAATGCTTCCACATCATTCTTCCTGCAATGACCATAACAATGGGAATGATCAAATCGCATAGTAACATAAACCACCAAAAGCACATAACATTCCCCTCAAAAAGTAGAATTTGACAGAATTATTATGCCACAGCCCGTCAGAAAGCGCAAGCACAGCCGCGGTGGTTCGAGCCACCGCGGCTGTTTGGATGATCTGCTTTATGCGTAGTGGTATTTTTTCCGTCCGAGGAGGAAAAGCGTTTCTGTGACGATCAGTGTGAGCGCTTCGGCCACGGTGATGGCGAGCCAGATGCCGTTGATGCCGAGAAGTTTTGGCAAAAGAAGTACCGCGGCGACCTGAATGACAAGCGTGCGCAGGAACGAAATGAGCGCGCTGGCTGTGCCATTGTTGAGCCCCGTGAAAAACGCCGAACCGAAGATATTGAAACCGCAGACGAGGAATGAGAGCGCGTAGATGCGCAGCGCGTTGACCGTCATGTCGCACAGCTCCGCGTCGTAGCCGACGAAAAGATGTGCGATGGGGTTTGCCAGCAGGATGGACGAGGCCGTCATCGCAAGGCTCGTGATGAGCGTGATGGTCAGGCTCTTTTTGAGGAGGCTCTTGAGCGCGGCGTGATTCTTCGCGCCGTAGTGATAGCCGACGACGGGTGTGACGGCGATGGAATAGCCGAAGAAAAACGCCATGAAGATGAAGCTCACGTACATCAGAACACCGTAGGCATTCACGCCGTTTTCCTTGGCAATCGCCATGAGCTGCACGTTATAGAGTACGCCGACGAGAGAGGTCGAAAGGTTGCTGACCATCTCGCTCGAGCCGTTGTAGCAGGCCTTGCCGAGGGCGCGGAAGTCAAAGCGCGGACGCGTGAGGCGCAGCAGCGAATCGTTCGGGCGGAGAAAGTAGACAAGCGGGATGAGCGCGCCGACGATCTGCGAAAACGCCGTGGCGAGCGCCGCGCCGAGAAGGCCGAACGGGAACACGTAGACGAGCAGAAAATCGAGTACCATGTTCGTCAGCCCCGCGAACACCGTCACGCGCAGGCCGAAGTGCGGCTTTTCCGCCGTCGCCAAAAAGCTCTGAAAGCTGTTTTGCAGCATGAAAAAGGGGAGCGAGATGAGCAGCACGCGGCCGTAGAGCATACAGTCGTCGATCGTCAGCTCGGTCGCGCCGACGGCGTAGGAAATGGGGCGCAGAAGGAGAATGCAGGTGCCGCTCAGGATCGCGCCGCCGACGGCGAGCACCACGACGAGCATGGAGAAGATCCCGTTTGCCTCGTCCTTTTTGCCCTCGCCGAGCGTTTTGGCGATGAGCGCGCTGCCGCCCGTGCCGATCATAAAGCCGAAGGCGGCGAGCGCCATGATGACGGGAAAGATGAGGTTCAGCGCGGCAAACGAATTTTTGCCGACGAAGTTCGAGACGAAAAAGCCGTCGACAATGCTGTAGATCGACGTGACGATCATCATCAGAATGCTGGGCGCGACAAAGCGCAGCAGCTTTTGATAGGTGAAATGATCGGAAAGGGAAATCTTCATAAAAAGCCTCCAAAGCCTCCGGTTCGTTGAGCGTACATAAAAAAAGCCCGGTCATTTGCCTGACCGGACGCATCCGACATCTTCTCGACCGCTGCGGCTGCGGCCGCAAGTCCCCGATGACATTCAATTTGTGAACAATATTGTAGCATAAATCCGGACAAAGTCAAGTATTTGCACAAAATCTTCAAAAACTGATTGACAAAACGCACAAACATGGTAGAATACGATTCGGCGAAAGCCACAAGTGAATACTTCATCGAGAGTGGTTGAGGGATCGGCCCTATGACACCACGACAACCTGCCCGAAGAGGCAAGGTGCCAAATCCGACGAACGAATCGAAAGATGAGGAAGAGCAGAAAGTGCGATACTCTGTCGGTTCGACAGAGTATTTTTTGTTTTTCCCAACAACGAGAAAGGAAGAAATGAAACCATGGCAAAACGTTTATTTACCTCCGAATCCGTCACCGAGGGGCATCCCGACAAGATCTGCGATCAGATCTCTGATGCAGTATTAGACGCAATGCTTGAGCAGGATCCAATGAGCCGTGTTGCATGCGAAACATGTACTACAACTGGTCTTGTTATGATTATGGGTGAGATCACCACAAAAGCATATGTTGATATCCAGAAGGTAGCAAGAGATACCATCAGAAAGATTGGCTACACAGATGCTTCATATGGCTTTAGCGCAGACAGCTGTGCAGTTATGACAGTTCTTGATGAGCAGTCTACTGATATCGCAATGGGTGTTGATAAGTCTCTTGAGGCAAAAAATGGTGAAGATAAGGACGATTTGGATACAGGAGCTGGTGACCAGGGTATGATGTTTGGTTATGCAAGCAACGAAACACCAGAGCTTATGCCATATCCGATTTCACTGGCACATAAGCTGGCACGCAGACTGACTGAGGTTCGTAAGAATGGAACATTGTCTTATTTAAGACCAGACGGCAAGACTCAGGTTACTGTTGAGTATGATGAGAATGATAAGCCGGTACGTCTTGATGCTGTTGTTCTTTCTACTCAGCATGATCCAGATGTAACACAGGAGCAGATCCATGAGGATATCAAAAAGTATGTATTTGACGAGGTAATTCCGGCAGAGTTAGTAGACGAGAAAACCAAGTTTTTTGTAAATCCAACAGGACGTTTTGTTATCGGTGGACCACAGGGTGACAGCGGTCTGACAGGAAGAAAGCTGATCGTTGATACATATGGTGGTATGGCAAGACACGGCGGCGGTGCTTTCTCAGGAAAGGACTGCACAAAGGTAGACCGTTCCGCATCATACGCAGCACGTTATGTTGCAAAGAATATCGTAGCAGCAGGTCTTGCACAGCGCTGTGAGATCCAGGTTTCCTATGCAATCGGTGTTGCACATCCGACATCTATCATGGTAAATACATTTGGAACAGGTGCAGTAGAGGATTCAAAGCTTGTTGAGATTATCCGTGAAAACTTTGATCTTCGTCCGGCTGGAATCATCAAGATGCTTGATCTGAGACGTCCGATCTACGCTCAGACAGCAGCATATGGCCACTTCGGCAGAACTGATATTGATCTTCCGTGGGAGAAGACTGATAAGGCAGAAGCGCTGAAGAAGTATCTTGCATAAGATGGCAGGATACAGCAATCAGAAGGTGTTCATTCTGTACGAGGATGAACACCTTCTCGTAGTAAAAAAGCCTTTTGGCATGGAATCACAGCGTGGAAAAAGCTTTGCAATGGATCAAGAAAGTCTTCTTCGCGGTTATTTGTCCTCAAAAACAAAGACAGATAATCCATATCTGGCTGTCGTACACAGATTAGATCGTCCTGTAGCCGGTGTGATGGTCTACGCAAAGACAAAAAAGGCTGCAGCAGATTTAAGTGCGCAGCTGCAGACAGAAAATTTTTCAAAAAAATATGAAGCTGTCGTAAGTGGAATCGTACCAGCATGTGAGGGCAGGCTGGAGGATTATTTAACGGCAGATAAGCGAACAGGTACAACATTAGTATCAAGTAAGGCAGATCCATTGGCAAAAAAAGCCGTCTTAACATGGAAAGAGATTGCAGGAGAAGAATTAAAATCAGGTGAGATATTATTGCCATATGCAAGCAGTCCTTCACCAGAGGGTGGGTGGCATTTTTTGTCAATTGTGCTTGAGACTGGACGTCATCACCAGATTCGTGCTCAGCTTTCACATGCGGGAATGCCTATTGCAGCAGATGTGCGTTATGGCGGTGCAAAGGTGTATGGACCGCGCGGTGCAATTGCTTTATGTGCAGCACAATTGTCATTTCGACATCCGATAACAGGAAAATACTTGACATTTTCCTGGAATGATGATACCAATATAACAGCAGTTACTGGAAGGTGATCAGACATAACTGCGGTCAGACTAATTGTTGAGGAGATACGATTATGAAGAAGGTTGTAAAGTTTGGCGGAAGCTCTCTGGCAAGCGCAGAACAGTTCACAAAGGTAAAAGACATCATTTGCAGCGACAGCGACAGACGTTATGTGGTTCCATCTGCACCGGGAAAGCGTTTTTCTGGTGACACTAAAGTAACCGATATGCTCTATACATGTTATGCAGCTGCAGAGCAGGACGAAGATTTTTCTGATAAGCTTGCTAAAATTCAGGCAAGATACAATGAGATCATTAACGGTCTTGGACTAACCCTTTCACTTGACACGCAGTTTGAGGAGATTGCGTCAAAGTTCGCAGCAAAAGCTGGAAAAGAATATGCAGCTTCCCGTGGTGAATACTTAAATGGTATTATTATGGCAAACTATCTTGGATATGAGTTTGTTGATGCAGCAGAAGTGATTCGTTTTAATCATGATGGTTCTTTTAATGCAGCTGTTACAAACAAGATCATGTCTAAGCGTCTTGAGAGAGTAGAGCGTGCTGTAATTCCGGGATTTTTTGGCGCAGAGGAGGATGGTACAATTAGAACATTCTCAAGAGGCGGTTCTGATATTACAGGTTCTATCGTCGCAAGAGCCGTAAATGCTAATCTGTATGAGAACTGGACTGATGTTTCAGGATGTATGATCGCAGATCCGCGTATCATTAGAAATCCAGAGCCAATTACAACAATCACTTATAAGGAGCTTCGTGAGCTTTCTTACATGGGAGCTTCCGTTCTTCATGAGGATGCAATCTTCCCAGTACGTCAGGCAGGTATTCCGATCAATATCAAAAATACAAATTCACCGGAAGACAAGGGAACCATGATTGTGGAAAAGACATGTCATGTGCCGAAGTATACAATTACTGGTATTGCAGGAAAGAAGGACTTTGTGGCAATCAATATCGAGAAGGATATGATGAATGCAGAGATCGGCTTTGGAAGAAAGGTACTGGAAGCTTTTGAAAAGTATGGTATTTCCTTCGAGCATATGCCAAGTGGTGTTGATACCATGACTGTTATTGTACATCAGAGCGAGTTTGAGGAGAAAGAGCAGAAGGTATTGACAGAAATCAAGCATCTGGTTCATCCGGATGTGCTTGACCTTGAACCAGATATCGCGCTTATTGCAATTGTAGGACGTGGTATGAGAGAGGCAAGAGGAACAGCAGGACGTATCTTCTCAGCACTGGCTCATGCAAAGGTAAATGTAAAGATGATTGATCAGGGTTCTAGCGAGATCAACATCATCGTTGGTGTAAAAAATTCCGAGTTTGAGACAGCAATCAAAGCAATTTATGATATTTTTGTAGTTTCTCAGCTCTAAATTGGTTGACAAATCAAATTTTGTTTTGTAAGATAGAACCATTCAGATTATAAATCTGCATGGTGCAATGAAGAAGAATAGTACTTTCAGGCGGTTTCACAGAGAGTGTGCGGTTGGTGAGAGCATACAAATGCGCGGGAACGAACCTACTTTGGAGCATTCCAGGAAACTGGACGCAGCCAAGCGTTACAGGCATAAAAAAGAGAAAACCGCATGGTTTTAATAAGGGTGGTACCGCCGAAGCAAAGAATGATTTGGTCCCTTGTCAGTAAAAATTGCTGACAGGGGACTTTTTTTGCGAGTAGGTGTTCCGGGAACGTCCGGAAGAAAATCCACCCGAATCAAATATGGAGGTTAACATGGCAAAGGAAAAGAAATTAGTAGAAGCAATCACTTCAATGAATGAAGATTTTGCACAGTGGTATACAGATGTTGTAAAGAAAGCTGAGCTGTGTGATTACACAAGCGTAAAGGGATTTATGGCAATCAAGCCATATGGTTATGCAATCTGGGAGAATATCCAGCATGAACTTGACAGACGTTTTAAGGCAACTGGTGTACAGAACGTGGCAATGCCAATGTTTATTCCGGAGAGTCTTCTTGACAAGGAGAAGGATCATGTAGAAGGCTTTGCACCAGAGGTAGCTTGGGTTACTCACGGTGGACTGACTGAGCTGCCAGAGCGTATGTGTGTACGTCCGACCTCTGAGACATTGTTCTGCGATTTTTATTCAAGAGACATTCATTCTTATCGTGATCTGCCGCGTGTATATAATCAGTGGTGCTCAGTTGTACGTTGGGAGAAGGAGACTCGTCCGTTCTTAAGAACAAGAGAGTTCTTATGGCAGGAAGGTCATACTGCTCATGCAACTGCAGAGGAGGCTGAGGAAAGAACAATCCAGATGTTAAATGTTTACGCTGATTTCTGCGAGGAAATACTGGCTATTCCTGTTCTTAAGGGTGTTAAGACCGATAAAGAGAAGTTTGCAGGTGCTGTATCTACCTATACCATCGAGGCTCTTATGCATGATGGAAAGGCTTTACAGTCTGGAACAAGCCATAACTTTGGAGACGGCTTTGCAAAGGCATTTGATGTAACCTTTACAGATAAGGATAATAAGGTTAAGCATGTTTACCAGACTTCATGGGGTATGACGACACGTATCATCGGTGCGTTAATCATGGTTCACGGAGATGACAGCGGTCTTGTTCTTCCGCCAAGAATTGCTCCGACTCAGGTAACAGTTATTCCGATTGCAGCTCATAAGGAAGGTGTTATGGATAAGGCATATGCACTTAAGGAAGAGTTAGCAAAGAACTTCAGAACAGCTATCGATGATTCTGATAAGGGACCAGGTTTTAAGTTTGCAGAGGCAGAGATGCGTGGTATTCCGGTTCGTATCGAGGTAGGTCCGAAGGATATCGAGGCAGGACAGGCAGTTATTGTTCGCCGTGACACAAGAGAGAAGATCACCGTAAGCTTTGAGGAACTGTCAGCGAAGGTAGGTGAGGTTCTTGAGACTATGCAAAAGGAAATGCTTGAGAGAGCAAGAGCACATAGAGATGCTCACACCTATACAGCAACAAATTATGAAGAGTTTAAGGATATTCTTGCAAATAAGCCAGGCTTTGTAAAGGCTATGTGGTGCGGTGACCGCGCATGCGAGGATAAGGTAAAGGAAGAGCTGTCAGCAACAAGCCGCTGCATGCCGTTTGAGCAGGAAGAGCTTTCAGACGTATGTGTATGCTGCGGAAAGAAAGCAAAGAAAATGGTTGTATGGGGCAAAGCATATTAATTTAACAATAATAGCAAGGATTCTCCAACCTCTATAGGTGGCGAGATGAATTGCTATTGGAAAATTAACGGCAGTGGTGGGCGGAGAGAAATCGGTATCCCCCACTGACATGAGGCAAGCCACAGTCGGCTTTGTGCTGACATGTCAGACTCTGTGAAATTACCGACTGTGGATTGAAACAATTGTGAAAAAAGATATAGAAGATACAGCAAAGATGTGCTACTATAGTATCATGCCAACGGGGGCAACGAGTTTGCCCCCACTGTCAAAATGGTGGGTTAGTAAACTAAAACATGAGTTAGCCGCCAAACAGCAGAGTAATCAGTTGGAAAGGAAACATCAGTATGTCGAAATATTCAAAGGAAGATATTTTACGCATGGTAGATGAGGAGGACGTTGGATTTATACGTCTGCAGTTTACAGATGTGTTTGGAACCGTAAAGAATATTGCAGTTACAGCAGGACAGCTAGAGCAGGCACTTAATAATGAGTGTTCATTTGATGGCTCTGGCATTGACGGATTTGTGCGAATCGAAGAGGATGATATGTATTTGTATCCTGATTTAGATTCGTTTGAGATCTTTCCATGGAGACCTCAGACAGGCAAGGTTGCCCGTCTGATCTGCGATATCCATAAGTGTGATGGAACGCCATTTGAGGGGGACAGCCGCTATATATTAAAACGGGTTGTCCGTGAGGCAGCCAAGATGGGAATTTATCCTTATATTGCCCCAGAGTGTGAATTTTGTCTGTTTCCATATGATACAGACGGAGAGGTGATGCTGCAGACGCAGGGACATGGATCTTATTTTGATGTTGCACCTCTTGATACAGGTGAGAATGTCAGAAGGGATATTATTCTTGCACTTGAGGATATGGGAATTGATGTCAGAAGTTCCTATCATGAGCATTCCCCTTATCAGCATGAGATTGATTTGCAGCCAGTGAATGCGCTTGCAGCAGCTGATAATATAGTGACATTTCGCATGACATGCAAAACTATTGCCAGCCGTCATGGACTGCATGCAACATTTATGCCAAAGCCGATGAATGACTCAGATGGCTGTGGCATGCATCTTAAGATGACGCTTATGGATTTAGAAGGCAATAATATCTTGTCTGATCCAGCTGATTCATATGGACTTAGTGAGCTTGGCTATCATTTTATGGCAGGTATCATGGCACATGTAAGAGGATTGACAGCAGTAACAAATCCGCTTGTAAATTCCTATAAGCGCATTGTTCCTGGAAATGAAGCACCGGCCTATATTGTATGGTCATCAGGCAATCGTTCACCATTAATCAGCGTTCCAAGAACATCTGCAAAAGATATGCATATTGAACTTCGAAATCCAGATCCTTGTGTAAATTCCTATCTGGCATTTGCCGGTATCATTGCAGCAGGTCTTGAAGGAATTAAAAAGGGCTTAATGCCGCAGGCCGCAACAGAATTAAATATTTATCGCCTCAGTGAAGAAGAGTGTGAGAAGCTGAATTTAAAGCGTCTGCCAAAGAGTTTGTCAGAGGCAGTGGAGGAAATGGAAAAGGATCCTCTAGTTATGAAGACGCTTGGCGAATATATTTCAGGCAAATATGTTCGTGCAAAAAGGCGTGAGGTAAGTCAGTATCAGGCTTATGTAACTGATTGGGAAACCCGGCAGTATCTAAACAAGTATTAAGTGTAACTATTTTGATGTAACAGATATTGCAGCACAAAAATGTTATGTGTAAAAGGGGGAATCTCAGTGACAAATGTGATAGTGGCATTTCCCAAGCCGGAGGATGCAAAAAGCATCCGCAATATTTTAGTAAAAAATGGATTCCCCGTTGTTGCTGTCTGTACCTCAGGTGCTCAGACCCTTCAATATGCTGATGACCTGCATAATGGAGTGGTTGTGTGCGGTTATCGATTGACCGACATGATCTATAGTCAGCTTAGGGAAGATTTGTCGGAACAGTTTGACATGCTGCTTCTAGCTTCAAGACGTTTTACAAGTGAGGTCGATGATAAAAGGATTCGATGCGTAGCGATGCCGCTTAAGGTGCATGAGCTGCTTGCAAGTGTTGATGCGGCTGTAGAAGAAAGTGAACTGCGAAAGAAAAAAGCACGTCAGCAGCCAAAACAGCGCAATGTGCTTGATAAGCAGCAGATTATGCTTGCGAAGGATCTTTTGATGAAGCAAAAGGGCATGACAGAGGAAGAAGCACATCGTTATCTGCAAAAAAGCAGTATGGCAAACGGGGTAAATATGATAGAGACAGCCCAAATGGTACTTTCCATATTGGGTAAAAATGTATAAGCCGAAATGGCGGAAAGAGGAGAAGAATGGCAAGAGTAAATGAAAATTATCTGAAGCTTCCGGGAAGCTATCTGTTTTCAAAAATTGGAAAGAAAGTAGCTGCTTACAGTGCAGCAAATCCAGATAAGAAGATTATCCGTTTAGGAATTGGTGATGTAACACAGCCGATTGCACCATCCATTATCGAAGCTACACATAAGGCAGTAGAGGAGATGGGTCATGCAGAGACTTTCCATGGCTATGCACCAGATCTTGGCTATGAGTTTCTTCGCAGCGCCATTGCAAAGGAATATAAGGACAGAGGCTGCCATGTAGACATCGACGAAGTATTTGTTTCTGATGGTGCAAAGTGTGACTGCGGAAATATTCAGGAAATCTTTGCGGCAGACAGTGTTATTGCTGTATGTGACCCTGTTTACCCTGTATATGTTGACAGTAATGTTATGGCAGGACGCACTGGCGTTTACGATCCAAAGACTGAGACATGGAGCAATGTTATCTATATGCCGTGTACACAGGAAAACAATTTCACACCGGCACTGCCAGAAAAGACACCAGATTTGATTTATCTTTGCTATCCGAATAACCCAACAGGAAGTGTTATCACAAAGGATGAGCTTCAGAAGTGGGTTGACTATGCAAATGAGAAGGGCTCAGTTATCATATACGATGCAGCATATGAGGCTTATATTTCAGAGGAAAATATTCCGCATTCCATCTATGAGTGTGACGGCGCAAGAACATGT
>ENA-OPDA01002444-OPDA01002444.1-human-gut-metagenome-genome-assembly--contig:-NODE-2444-length-10706-cov-2.047695_pt1 | contig 10706 bp, 7 predicted proteins | sample MGYA00241253_ERZ501486 | MGnify/ENA primary metagenome ERZ501486 (study PRJEB25962, sample SAMEA2042510) | human gut metagenome | biome: human gut; feature: human-associated habitat; material: faeces... | reverse complement strand
GGGCGAGCAGAAAGTCGCTTGCCACGCATCTATGATATTCCCTTATCTGAGATCGACGATTTCCCGAACCACCCATTCAAAGTCAAAATGGACGAGGACATGAACCAGCTTGTGCAGAGCGTGAAAGAGCGCGGCGTTATTACGCCGATTACGCTCCGCCAGAAAGAAGATGGCCGGTATGAAATCGTATCAGGGCATCGACGACGAAAGGCTTGTGAACTGGCAGGACTGGATAGCGTTCCCGCAGAAATCAAAGAGCTGTCCAGAGATGAAGCAATCATCCTGATGGTGGAATCCAATTTGCAGCGCTCAATCATTCTTCCGAGTGAAAAGGCGTTCAGCTACAAGATGCGTCTGGAGGCGATGAAGCGACAGGGACAGAGAACGGATTTAACTTCTACCCCACTGGGGCAGAAGTTAGGAAAATATTCCGTAGAAGTTCTAGGAGAACAGGTAGGAGAAAGTAAAAGTCAGATTCAAAGATATATCCGCCTTACGGAGCTTATCCCGGAAATCCTAGAAATGGTCGATGACAAAAAGATTTCTATGCGTCCGGCGGTGGAGCTGTCTTATTTGCCGAAAGTGGAACAGGAGATATTGTACGACATCATGGAGTCGGAGGCTTGTACCCCAAGTCATGCACAGGCAATTAAAATCCGCAAATTTTCAGCAGAGGGCAGGTTGAATGAAGATGTTTTGCTGTCGATTATGTCAGAAGAGAAGCCAAATCAGGTAGAGCAGTGGAAAATCCCGAAGAACCGATTGAAAAAATACTTTCCATCGGGAACTACACAGCAGAAAATGGAAGAAACCATTATCAAAGCACTGGAATTATACCGGAAACGGGAAAAAAGCAGGGAACGATAGGCATTTTGACACCAAGGGAGAAGTCTATCTGTTGGCGGTCAATGAGAAATCAGCCTTTTTCTGTTTTCCCCTCCCCACACCCTACCCCTTTGGTTTACCAGCAGATTACCAGCCGAAAAGACAATAAGGAGCCGGGAACATCTTTTATTTCGGCAGGTCAGAGATTCCCACACCCTGCATGACAGCAGGGAACAAACAGCATAAAGCAACAGCAGACGTTCCAGACGGACGTCTTTTTTTGATTGAAAAGAAAGGAATTGTAGAAAATGAAGAATATATGGAAACGAGTGTGTACAGGGATTCTTGCCCTGACCACGATTTTAACTGCATTACCGATCACATCGGTTCAGGCAGCGGAAACACAGTATTGGACGGAATCCTCAGAGAGAGTCGGATATATTGAACATGTGATGAATGATGGAACCATTCATTCTACATTCAATGAAGGTCACATGCGAGTAGAGGGCGAAACAGCCTATTGTGTAGATATTAACACCGGATTCAAAAATGGGTATAAAACTAGACACGATGCAAGTGCTAGCATGAGTGCTGCACAGATCGAAGATGTGGCATTGTCACTGGAGTATGTAAAGCAGTATAGAGGCAGTCATAGTAACCTGAATGCAAATCAGGGATATCTGCTGGAACAGTGTGTAGTATGGCAGAGACTCAGTGAACAGTTGGGCTGGAAGTGCGATAATGTCAGAGCTGCATATTCTGAGATTTCACAGGATATTCAGAATGAAGTGTATGCAGGAGCGAGAGCATTTGTACAGGCAAACAAAGGTCGCTATAAATGTAGCGGATATATCTATACTGGTGAAGGACAGGATCTTGGACAGTTTTGGGCAGAACTGAATGTCGGAAATGCGAAGGTAAAAAAGACAACTGCAAATGAGATTGTCACAAATGGAAATGCGATGTATTCCATTGTTGGAGCAACCTTTGGCATATTTTTAGACCAGAATTGTAGTAATCAGATTGGAACACTTACAACAAATGAAAATGGCGATACGAATGAAGTTGAAGTGACTGCAGGGACTGTTTATATCAAAGAGCTTTCTGCACCGAAAGGATATAAGCTGGATACGACAGTACGCAGTCTGAAAGTTGAAGCCGGAAAGACAGCCGTATTAAATGTTTCCGATGTTCCGAAAGTAACAGAGACATTGGTAGATCTGTTCAAGATTGATATGGAGACAGGAAAAGCAACCGCACAGGGAAATGCAGCACTGTCAGGAGCAGAGTTTACCTGGCATTATTATGACGGATTTTATACAAAAGATAACTTACCAGAGAAAGCAACACGTACCTGGGTTACAAAAACGGTGGCAGAAAAGAGCAGTGACGGAAGTATTCATTATGTGACAAAACTGTCAGATGCTTACAAAGTATCGGGAGATGCATTTTACATTCAGAATGAAAAAAGCGTATTACCACTTGGAACACTGACTGTTGAGGAGACAAAAGCACCAGACGGATATTTACTGGACGGAGCTTATATGCAGGCAGGAGACAGTACAGAACAGATAAAAGGAATGTATCTGACACAGATCACAGAGGACGGAGAACTTGCAGTTCTTTCCGGAAGCAACCAGTATTCCGTATCTGACCAGGTAATCCGAGGTGGTGTGAAGATTCAGAAACGTGATTTAGAGACAAAAGATACCAAAGCACAGGGAAGTGCCACATTAAAAGATACTGCATTTGCAATTATTTCTTTGAACGAAAATTCGGTTCTGGTAGAAGGAAAGCTATACAAAAAGAACGAGACAGTTAAGACGATTCAGACAGGGATTGACGGAATTGCAACAACGACGGCAGATTTACTTCCGTATGGTAAATACAAACTGGAAGAAACCAAAGCACCGGAAGGCTTTGAGCTTGATAAGGGTGTGTACTCTGTTTTCATTGAAAAAGATGAAACCACCTACGAGGTAGAAAACAAAGCCGGCGTCGGCTTTATTAACACGGCTATGAAAGGAAACCTGAAAATCGTTAAGACTTCCTCTGACGGTAAGGTTGAAGGCTTCACTTTCAGAGTTACGGGAGTAAACGGATACGACCGAAGCTTCACGACCGATAAGAACGGCGAAATCATTATCGAGGGACTTCGTATCGGCGATTACACCGTTTCCGAGGTTCAGGATACTGTTTCTGCTTCCTATGTGCTTCCTGCGGATAAGATTGCAACCGTAAAGGTCGGCTCTACTACCGTTGTGGAAATGCACAATGAGCTGAGAGACACACCAAAGACCGGAGATAACAGCAATGTTGGATTGTGGACTGCACTTGCGGGACTTTCTGCTCTCGGTATTGTAGGCACAGCTATTCTTGCGTACAGAAAAAAGAAGAAGGAGGACAATGAGTAATGGACGCTAAAACAATCGTAGCAGTTGTATTGGTCGCCTTTATTATCGGCGGCTTTATCTTCTTGCAGATTAAGAACAGAAAGAAATAAGGAACGCTTGTGTGGGCGGAGTGAAAACTTCGCCCACCGTTCTTTTACGGAGGTGCATTATGAATAAGCAAAAGACGGTTGACAGCAAGGTGCTTGCAATACTCAGAGAATGCCCTGAAACAAGGTATGACGATATGCAGCTTATCCTTTGCTATTACAACCGATACAGCTATATGAGAGTCGGAGATTTACCGCTTGAGGATATAGTCAACAACTATAAAGGCTACGGCTTGCCGTGCTTTGAGACTATCCGCAGAGCAAGACAGAGAGTGCAATCCCTATTTCCCGAACTGTCAAGGCAGTGCAGTGGCTGCGACTGCGGAAACATCAGAATTGTGATTGAAGTAAGCTGAGGTGTGGATATGAACGAGGGAAAAAGAAAAATCGGTGAATACACTGTTCTTTGCTCGGTCAATGTGGGCGAAAAGGAAGTTATCTTGGCTTCCAATGAGCAAAGTACAAACGGCGATAAATTTATGTGCGGCTTTGCAGAGCGAAACGACCTGTTTGAACTGTGTTCGGAATGTATGGTAAGCGATGACTATATCGAAATCGTACACCTTTTCGGAAGCCGTGTGGCAAATGAAGCGGAGCTTTTCAAGGAACAGGTCGAAAAACTGGATATTCCAATCACACTCATAACAGAAGCCGACTGTATCCCCGACCACTATTCCAAAGACATCAACGGCAAAATCATAGCCATTGACCCCAAGGTATTAAAGCCTGAATTTCAGAGAGCCGACAGACAGCTCTACTATGTTACAGGTGGTTTCGGTGCGTCGGCAAACAGCCGTGGAAGTGCCGTGTTTTGTACCAATCTTCACACCGGCAAATCAACCCGATATGAAAGAATGGATGTTATGGGCGAAATAAAGCCTGAGCGTCTGCCTGAATGGGCAAAGGAAAAGGCACAGGAGCTTTCAAACAAGAAGCGAAACAAAGACAAAGAACGATAAGGAGGACAAAGCAATGAAGGAAAATTTCACTTTTCAGCAAAAGACAAAGCTTCTGACGAAACTGTTTGACGCAGGCTGCAATACCGAAAAGAAATTGCAGCAGCTTGATATGGAGAGCATTTTGAAAATTCCGGGTATCACTATTCCGGATATGAGTCTGATTATCGAGTTTCAGAAGCAGACCAAAGCCAATAAGCTGTTCTCTTATTTGGGAGGTGGCACTGATGAGCAGGCAGGAACAGAATGACCGCCATATCATTTGGAGCGACATTAGCCTTGACCTTGATGATTGGCGAGAGTCTTTGGAGGAACTGTATCCCGGATATTCCGATGATGAGCTTTACGACATTATGGTAAAATCCAATGCCGAAAATCTTTATGATGAACGAGTAAATCTCAATATTCAGCTTTCACAGCCGATTATTGTTATCGGCGACCTCGGCAGATGGAACGGCAGAGTGTCGGGCTACAAGATGATTGATTCCGGCAACATTAAGGACTGCCTTTATTCTGACACCGACTACACAGAATGGTATGTTGACAAATACGGAGACCTTCGAGCCGACGCTGTTCATCACGACGGTACAAACCATTATCTTTACCGTGTATTCAAAGACGGTGTTACCGATACGCAGATTGAAAATCTGCAAGATAAAATCTATAACGGAAAAGCCACAAGAGCCGACATCACACGAGTTACCAAAAGGCTCGGCGATGACATTGCCGGAGTTTATGGTTTTCCTATTCCAAAGCAAAGACAACCAAACGAACAAGCGAGGTGATGAAAATGGATTACAGAGTATTGACCGAAGCAGAGCGTAAATACACCTTCAGCCAAAGTCAGCAGCTCTCTATGCAGACCGGTCTTATCGGATATTTGAGAGCCGACTTCGGTTCTGCCGGGAACGAGTTTTGGACGACTTGGAACGATTTCAGAAAAGACTTGAAAACCGATGAATTTAAGGCTGAATTTGATGATGTGATAAACGGATTGCGTGACGGCGATGTTTTGTCCGGCAGAAAGGCTATGTCCTCTTACTGTTATTCCACTCCCGACAGTTCCTTTAATGATGACCGCAACCACTACGGCATTCGTCTTGATACGGAAAAGTACAGCTATCTTATGAGGTTTAACCCCAATAGGGGCGAGTACAATCTGTACTGCTATTGCTATCAGAAAGAGTGGCTGAACAGCCACTTGAAAAATGCCGAGCGTGGTATCCGATTTATCGACCCGCACTATCAGGAGCAGTTTCGCATTGCGGACGGAGAAAAAATCTCAATCAAGCTCGGCGACGGCAAAACAATGGAGAGAACTTGCAGATATATCGACGACTACCATTTGGAGGTCGGCACAAATCTCTACCATATCTGCGAATTTGCCGAGCTTTGCGAGAGAAACGGTCATACCGTAGAACCAGCCGCAAAAGAAAACACGAAATCCGCAAAGGACAAAGAAAAAACACGATAAGGAGGTGCAGACGAGGTGGCAAGGAAATTTGACCTGATTTCGGAGCTGTATGAAAGAACCTGCTTTGCAGTTACAGACAATCCGGTAAACTGGCAATCGTTTCTGAAAACAGCAGGCAGAAATTTCAGGCTCCGATTTGATGAACAGCTTCTCATTTATGCCCAAAGACCCGATGTAACAGCCGTGCTTGAAATCGAACGATGGAACGGCACTTTCGGTCGCTGGGTAAATCGAGGAGCAAAAGGTATTGCCGTATTTGAGGACGCAGACAGAAGCCGTCAAAGGCTGATTCATTACTTTGATATATCGGACACCCACGAAAGTCGACATTCCCGCCCTGTTCCGATTTGGGAGATGAGACCCGAATATGAAGCAGAAGTTATTGAAACACTTGAAAATACTTTCGGTGCGGTAAACGATACAACGAGTATTGAAAATGTCGTCAAAGAGAGCATTGCCAATGCCGTTGAGGATAACATCGCAGACTATATCTCCGACTTTATGAGTTTGGGTGCAGGAAGCGATATTGAGTATTTGTCTGCCGACGAAGCAAATGCCTTGTATTTGGAGCTTGTCAGAAACAGCGTGTCATATATGGTTATGGCACGATTGGGACTGAACGCAGACAAGGTCTATTCTCCCGATGACTTTGCCGGTATTTCAAGTTTTAATTCACAGGAAGTTCTCAATGCGGTGGGTATTGCTACAAGCGACATTGCAGAAATGGCGTTGCTCCCTGTCAGCAGAACAATCAGCACGCTCAGCAAGGAAAATCGCATAATTGATGAACAGGAGCAATCCGAATACAATAAAGACATCAAAGACGAAAGGAGTCAAAGCGATGAGCGAAATCACATACACGATGGTGGGAGATTACAATCTTCCGAACCTGAAACTGCCGGAGCAGACGGAAGTGACTCTCGGCAGATGGTCGCAGATGAGGAGAACTTATCTGAAGGAACATCACAAAATCCTGTACTACAATCTTCTGACGAAAGGGATTCTGAACAGTCACTTGGCGGAGGTTCAGCAGAGAGCCAGCGAACTGGAGGAAACTCTCGTGAAGCAGATGGCACAGAAAGCCGGGCTGACGGAGCAGATGAAAGCGGAAGATATGATGAAGTGGGTTCGCCTGATGAACAACATCAGGAACTCGGCACAGGAAATCGTGAAGAATCAGGTAATATTCGCTTAGAGTATTACGACAGAAACCACGAGGACAAGAGCCTGCCGTTTTTCGGTGGCGATGATACTATCCGAGAGATACTCGGTACTACCCCGCATTTGTCCGCTTCAAAGGAAGAAATCAAAGACTTCTATGAGAGAAATACGGACAATGCGACCCGTACCGAATATATCAAGGGTATCTTCAATAACGACTACACCCGGCTTACCTTAAACGACGGCAGGCTTGTGGGATACAAAACATTTCAGAATGTCCTCCACTTGTGGGAGGGCGAATACGAAAACAGAACCGCTCAGAGCTTCTACGACTGGGGCGTTATCGCACAGCATTTTGAAGCAATGAGACTTTTGGGAGAATTGACCGATACAATGAAACCGCTTCCGTCTATGGACGGTCAGTTGACTCTCATAATGAGCAATCAGGCAGAGGAACAAAAAACCTCTGCCTTTACTTTTTCTCAGGAAATCATAGACGCTGTATTGACCCGTGGAAGCGGAGTTTCCGAGGGTAAAATGCGTATCTATGAGCAGTTTGAAAAGAGCATTTCCGCAAAAGAGAACGCCGACTTCTTGAAAAACGAATACGGTTGGGGCGGCTCTTACCCTGTCATTATCGGTGCAGGCATTGACGAACAGCACGACGGAAAAGGTATCACAATTTCAAAAGGTATCGGAAGCGACAAGCCACACATTACGCTTTCTTGGTCTCAGGTTGAAAAGCGTATCGGAGACCTTATCCGTATGGACAGATACCTAAACCCAAAGGAAAAAGAAAAGTACCCGGAATGGCTTGAAAAGCAGGAAGAAAGGCGAGCCGAGCTTGCAGAGCAGAGAAAAAACCGTGAGATACTTTCTACCGCACCGCCTGAACCTGAAAACAAAGAGGACGAACCGGAAGCACAGTATGAATATCATCTCGGCGACAGCGTATATATCGGAGCTTCGCAGTATGAGATTTTGTCCTTTGATGAAAACCGTGTAATGCTCTATGACTTCGATATGCCCTTATTCAACAAGGAACTTTCAAGGGAAGAATTTGACCGCAAAGTGCGTGAAAATCCGATGAACGACCACTTGAAGGTCAGTGTATTACCGTCGGAAGAAAAATCCGTTACAGGCGAAAACGAAGCTCAAAACGATACCGAAACCGTACAGGATTTCAGTCCGAAAACCGGTTATGACGACGCCTTCTTTATCGACCGGGACAATGAAAGCGTAGCTTGGATGTACTATAACCCCGACAGCAATGCCGGAGGTCAGTATGTTACAAATACTCTTTCTTTTGACGAGATACAGCAAGTCGCACGGGAGTATGACTCGGCAGAGGATTTCTTTGATTATCTCGGTAGCATTGCAAATCAGGAGCTTGCCGATGTAGGTACGGAATGGTTTGTGGACGCAGACCGAGAATTTCACAGGACACCGGATTTGACCGACTGTACCTCCGCCACAATGGAAGCACTCATTGAAAACGCTGAAAGAACTGATATGGTGGCAACGAACATCGGAAATGTACCGATTGAGGATTACAGAGAAATCGTTGCTACTCAAAACGGTTTTGACAGCGATGAGGAAATGTATAACGAGGGTGTTCGTATCGGCAACGGTTACGACAAAGAGCCTGAACCGATTGTCCCCGCTTGGGAGCAAAAGAAAAAGTCAAAGGTAAAGAGCTTTGACCTTCACCCGGATATTCCGATGGCAGAGCGACACAACTTTGACCTTGCCAATAATCAGGTTGAGGAAGTGAACAAGAAAGAGCGTTTTCACAGAAACTATGCAGCAATTAAGGTCTTGAAGGATTGTCAAAACGAAAACCGTTTTGCAACACCTGACGAGCAGAAAATCTTGTCGAGATATGTCGGTTGGGGCGGTATTCCCGAAGCCTTTGACGAACGAGCCGGAGCTTGGCATACCGAATATGCAATGCTGAAAAATATCCTGACACCGGAGGAATATGCGTCAACTAATGTTATGACACTCCCAGGCAAATTTTATTTTAAAAACTTTATAGAAGCATTTCAAAAGGCAAACATGGGAATTGCGTTTCTCAACAGCTTGATCATTCTTGTTGTTGTATTGTTCTTCTCAATTATGTTTGGTGCCATGCTTGCCTACATCTTAAATCGTTTCACCTTCCCAGGCAGAGGCATAATTAAAAATCTGTTCTTGTTTGCCAGCCTTCTTCCTGGTATTGCAATGCAGGTTACTGTTTACAAGATCATGTACAACATGCATTTGATCAACTCCATTCCTGGTTATATTATTCTTCTTTGCGGAACTGATATTATTTCCGTAACGATCTTTATCCAGTTCTTTGAGAATCTTCCAAATTCACTGGATGAATCAGCTATCATGGATGGATGTACATATTTTGGTGTATTTTTTAAGATCTTACTTCCATTGTTAAAGCCAGCAATTGTGACTGTTATGATCTTAAAGGGCGTTGGTACTTATAATGAGTACTACATGGCAAACTTATATCTGCAGGATAAGTCACGTCTTGTAACAGTTGCAACTTCACTTTACAAGTTTACAGGTCCTCTTGGAAATCAGTATAACTACATATGCGCAGGCGTTATTATTACACTTCTTCCGGCATTGATTATCTTTATTCTTTGTCAGAAGCAGATTTACGGCGGACTTGCTGCAGGTTCAGTAAAGGGTTAATGACAGCAGTTTTACCTAAAAGCTGTAACGAAAAACAAATATATAAGGTGCGCGGCTTTGTACGTGCGCAGAAATGAGGGAAATATGAGCAAAGTTAAAATGATTAGTCCAGAAGTAAAGAACGTACCATGGCAGGAGAAGCCAGAAGGGTTAAAAGGGGCTCCGATCTGGAGATATAGTGAAAATCCGATTATTGGAAGAAATCCAATCGAGGGCGTTGCAAGAATATTCAACAGTGCAGTAATGCCATATGAGGATGGATTTATAGGCGTATTCCGCGGCGAGCAGACAAACGGTATTCCATATATTTATTTAGGCAGAAGCAAGGATGCAATTCACTGGGAGTTTGATTCAAATAAAATCCCATTTGTAGATGAGGATGGAAATCCGTTTATGCCGATCTATGCATACGATCCTCGTCTTGTAAAGGTTGAGGATACATATTATATCATTTGGTGTCAGGATTTCTACGGAGCTTCTATTGGAATGGCAAAGACAACTGATTTTAAGACATTTGTTCGTCTGGAAAATCCATTTATTCCATTTAACCGCAACGCTGTTCTCTTCCCAAGAAAGATTAATGGAAACTTCGTGATGCTTTCAAGACCAAGTGACAGCGGACATACACCATTCGGTGATATCTTCCTTTCAGAGAGTCCGGATATGGTTTACTGGGGCAAGCATCGTCATGTTATGGGACGCAGCAGTGAATGGTGGGAAAGTGTAAAGATTGGCGGAGGTGCAGCTCCGATTGAAACATCTGAAGGATGGCTGTTATTCTATCATGGTGTTTCTGGCACATGTAATGGCTATGTGTACAGCATCGGCGGTGCAATCCTTGATATTGACAATCCGTCTATCGTAAAGTATCGCTGTGAGAACTTCCTTTTGACACCAGAAGAGTGGTATGAGGAGAGAGGCTTTGTTCCGAATGTAACATTCCCATGTGCAACGATCCATGATAGTGTTTCTGGTAAGATTGCTGTTTACTACGGATGCGCAGACAGCTATGTAGGACTTGCTTTCACAACAGTTGATGAGATTGTAGACTATATTAAGACACACAGTCGTGTAACAGAGTCTGACACTGAGATCG
>ENA-OPDA01002440-OPDA01002440.1-human-gut-metagenome-genome-assembly--contig:-NODE-2440-length-10719-cov-3.453770_pt1 | contig 10719 bp, 8 predicted proteins | sample MGYA00241253_ERZ501486 | MGnify/ENA primary metagenome ERZ501486 (study PRJEB25962, sample SAMEA2042510) | human gut metagenome | biome: human gut; feature: human-associated habitat; material: faeces... | reverse complement strand
TCTAGGAGATTTTGATTCTTTGTTCTCACCTCAACGCTTTATGGAACAAATTGTGTCATTTGAATATCTTTTTGACAAATTAGATCGCAAAAATGCACAAAATACAAGATTCCCTTTAAAGCAGGAATTAACACACATGTTTAATGAATTTCCTCATCTTCTGTCAAATACTAAGGCATCATCCGAAAAAACAAGTGAACAAATCAAAGAACTTCGACGTACTATTGTTCACGGCTATTCCTATTATTATGATTTTAAAAATGATCATAATATTCAATATCTAATGCTTCTTCTAGATAATTTAATTAAAAATATGAGTTTAAAATGGATTGGTTTTTCGACCGAAGACATTCTTAACTACATTATCTTGTAATAAATGTCCATCGATTATCTGTCGATGGACATTCTTCAAATAATTATTTATCATTCAAAAGCTTAAAACTCCTCAATAGACTTCGGGAACTCCTTTTCTGTCAATTTTGTATATGGTATTTCACATCCATCCATCTTATAACAAAGTAATTTTTCAATACGTTCGTCACAGGTTGCAAAAAACATCTGATCAACTGGTCCTTCTTTTTCTTTTAATAAATATTGTTCAGCTCTCAATTTAAACTGTGTATTAAACCTTGGCCAGTAAAAGTTTCCCCCTACAGACCAATAAGTAGTGTACTTATCATTATAGCGAAATTTAAAACCTCTCCAATATCCAAATCCGACATAGCCAATTCTTCCTTCTAAAGAAAAACGTTCGTCTTTAAACGGATAAAACAAATTTAAATCTGCACCATATGTATTATAATCAAACATACCAATAGTTACTGTACTTTGTATATTATATGGTAATCTAAATTTTTGTGCTAATGTCAAATATCCTGGATGAATTTTTCCGGCTGTTTCTCCATATCCATCATTGTATACAGGAAATACAATCTGTCCGGTAAATTTCATTCCTGGCCAAAGCGACACCTCTACCGCCGGGCTAAACTCTAATAAAGCCTGATATATCTGTGTAATGATATAGTTCTTAAAGTATAGCTGCGGATATACCAATATATCTACTTTAAACAGCGAACTGTTCTTTTTCTTTTCTTTCTTCACCTTGTTCCAACTGTCACCTATATCATAACTGACTTTCCAGTCTTCACCGTTTACCACTGTTGTGTCACCGGCAAGAGGCTGATAGGTCAGTGAGACCTGAGGTATATTATAGTTGGTAACAATCAACTTACAAGATTTGTCCTTGGGTAATCCCATCGACTGTATGATATCTACAGCCTTTCTGATGCCCAACGCTTGAATTTTGTAAGCACTGTTTTCAACCACATAAACTCTTTCTTCAGGAGTATCTGTCCATCTTACATTTTCAAATCCCATTTTTACAAGACTGTCTGTTGTTAATTCTCCTGTTGATTGGCTGAAACTTTTTAATGGAATCATAACAAGCAACAATATAGCTATACAATACAACAAACATCTATATGAAACTCCTTTGGAAGAGCTCTTATTTTTCATTTTATAACAAATACTTGTTTCAATTTAACATTATGCGACCCTTACGCTAAGCCACATATTCGGTGCAAAAATAAGTACTATTTTTTAAATAGCAAATAAAATTAAACGAAATGAATCGTTTCTTTAGAAAAAACAGTTGAAAAAGCATATTTTAATCTTTATATATAAAATAGGTATGGAATAAATTTGTATTTTTGCAAACTATATGAGTAGAATATTAGCGATAGATTACGGTAAAAAGCGCACAGGTGTGGCTGTGACGGATGTTTTGCAGATTATTGCAAACGGGTTGACAACTGTTCCTACACACCAACTACTGGACTTTATTCTGAAATATGTGGAAAAAGAGCCTGTGGAACGCATCATTGTGGGGCATCCTAAGCAAATGAATAATCAGGAGTCGGAAAATATGCGTAATATTGTCCCTTTTGTCAATCAACTAAGGAAAAAATTACCGGATATACCGGTAGAGTTTGTTGACGAGCGGTTTACGTCCGTATTGGCCCACCAAGCCATGTTGGATGGAGGCTTGAAGAAAAAAGACAGGCAGAACAAAGCCTTGGTTGATGAAATCAGTGCTACGATAATCTTACAGTCTTATTTGGAGTCGAAGAAATATATTTAATAAATAAAAACAGATTAAGAAAAATGATATTACCTATTTATGTGTACGGACAACCGGTGTTGCGTAAAGAAGCAGAGGATATTACCCCGGATTACCCTAATTTGAAAGAGTTGATAGCAAATATGTTTGAAACCATGAATCGTGCAGATGGTGTGGGCTTGGCTGCTCCGCAAATAGGTCTGCCTATTCGTGTTGTAACTATTGATTTGGATGTGATGTCTGATGACTTGCCCGAATTCAAGGATTTCCGCCGTGCCTATATAAATCCTCATATTTTAGAAGTGGGTGGAGAGGAAGTCAGCATGGAAGAAGGTTGTTTGAGTTTGCCCGGTATCCATGAAACGGTGAAACGTCCGGACCGTATTCATGTGACTTATTTGGATGAGGAGCTGAAAGAACATGACGAGTGGGTGGAAGGCTATTTGGCAAGGGTCATGCAGCATGAATTTGATCATCTGGACGGAAAAATGTTCATTGATCATTTGTCTGCATTACGCAAACAGATGATTAAAGGAAAGCTGGGGGCCATGCTGAAGGGCAAGGCGCGTTGCTCCTATAAGGTCAAGACTATAAAATGATAACTCCGCAATTTTGATCTATGCGCCACCAGTGGCGCATTTGTGGGAAAACCGTATTTTTATAAATACAAAATGATAAAACGGATACTCTATACATTATTAATAATGTTCCCTGTAGTGGCTTCGGCACAGATAAATACGGACAGGGTGATGGCGATAGGGCGTAATGCGCTTTATTTTGAGGATTATGTCCTTTCGATTCAATATTTCAATCAGGTGATTAATGCAAAGCCTTATTTGTCTGATCCTTATTTCTATAGAGGTCTGGCGAAGATAAATTTGGATGATTTTCAGGGGGCGGAGAGTGATTGTTCGGAAGCTATTGAGAGGAATCCGTTTGTGGTAAGTGCTTATCAGGTGCGTGGATTGGCACGGATCCAGCAGAATAATTTTGCGGGAGCTATAGAAGATTATACCAAGGCGTTGGAGTTTGATCCTGAGAACATAGGGGTATGGCATAATATGGCCCTTTGCCGTATCAGACAGGAGGATTATAAGGGGGCGAAGAATGATCTGGATAAGCTGATCGCCATTTCCCCCCGATATACAAAGGCCTATTTGATGCGTGGTGAGGTGGATTTGAAGCAGAAAGATACTTTGGCTGCCGAAAAAGACTTTGGCAAGGCGATTGAAATAGACCGTTATGATGCAGATACATGGGCCAGCCGTGCTATCCTTCGTCTGCAACAGCAGAGATATAAAGATGCGGAAGCCGATTTTGATCATGCCATCCGTCTGTCCACCCGGAATTCAGGTGTTTATATCAACCGTGCTTTGGCCCGTTACCATCAGAATAACCTGAGAGGAGCGATGAGTGACTATGATATTGCATTGGATATTGACCCCAATAATTTCATCGGCCATTATAACCGGGGCTTGTTACGTGCACAAGTAGGCGATGACAACCGGGCTATTCAAGACTTTAATTTTGTTATCGAAATGGAGCCCGACAATATGATGGCTATTTTCAACCGTGGTCTGTTGTTGGATCAGACAGGAGATTATAAAGGGGCAATTAAAGATTATTCTACGGTGATAAATGAATATCCCAATTTCTTGCTGGGATATCAGTACAGAGCGCAGGCGCGTAGGAAAATAGGGGATGTGAAAGGTGCTGATGCAGATGAATTCAAGGTGTTGAAAGCACAGCTGGATAAACAGAACGGAGTAGATCCTAATAAGCAGACTGCCGATAATACGGAGAATAATAAAACCCGTAAGAAGTCCGATAAGAACATGAACAACTATCGTAAGATAGTGGTTGCCGACAACGAAGAGGGAGAAGAAAAATATAAGAGTGACTATCGTGGACGCGTGCAGGATAAGAATGTGAATATTGTTCCCCAGCCCATGTTCGTGCTTACCTATTATGAAAAGCATGATGACGTGAAGCGACAGGTCAACTATTATAAGTTCATTGAAACATTGAATAATCAGAAAGTACTTCCCAGCCGTCTGATTATAACTAATGAGGAAGCTCCTCTGACGGAAGAACAAGCTACAAAACATTTTGCATCCATTGACGAACAGACTGCTGCCATTGTGGCTGATCCGAATGATGTGAACAAACGTTTTGCACGTTCATTGGACTTTTATCTGGTGCAGGATTTTGCAAGTGCCATTGAAGATTTGAATCAGGCTATTATTATAGAAGATCATTTCTTCCCGGTTTATTTCAACCGTGCTCTCATCCGTTATAAGCAGCTGGAATACCAGAAGATGGAAAAAGAGTATGATTTGAAAGCCGGTCCGGGAGAGAAGAGTGCCGTGAAAGCTGCGGACTATGAAATGGTAAAGCGCGATTTGGACAAGGTGATTGAGCTGGCTCCGGATTTTGTCTATGCTTATTATAATAGAGGTAATGTGCTTTCTATCTTGAAAGACTATCGTGCGGCAATTGTTGATTATGACAGAGCCATCCAGTTGGACCCTAAATTTGCGGATGCTTATTTCAATCGCGGCTTGACACATATTTTCTTGGGTAACAACAGGCAAGGTATACAGGACCTGAGTAAAGCAGGTGAGTTGGGGCTTTTCTCTGCTTACAATATCATCAAACGCTTTACGGAACGAAAAGAATAACATTTTTTTGCTAAAAAGAGGATAAGTCAAAAAGATTTCGTTATTTTTGCATCCTCAAGAAAGAATATAAATAGAAGATTATGATAAAGATAACATTCCCCGACGGCTCCGTTCGCGAATATAACGAAGGAGTTACTGGTCTGCAGATTGCAGAAAGTATCAGTTCACGGCTGGCACAAGATGTTTTAGCTTGTGGCGTGAACGGTGAAACGATTGATTTATCTCGCCCTATCAATGAAGATGCAAACTTCGTTCTTTATAAATGGGAAGACGAACAGGGCAAACATGCTTTCTGGCACACTAGTGCCCACTTGCTGGCCGAAGCATTGCAAGAACTTTATCCGGGCATTCAGTTTGGTATCGGTCCGGCCATTGAAAACGGTTTTTACTATGATGTAGATCCGGGTGAAGCAATCATTAAGGAAGCAGATCTACCCGCTATCGAGGCCAAGATGGCCGAGTTGGCTGCAAAGAAAGAGATATTGGTGCGTCAGAGCATCGCTAAAGAGGATGCGTTGAAGAAATTCGGTGAAAGAGGTGAGACTTATAAATGTGAATTGATTTCCGAACTGGAGGATGGACACATCACCACTTATACACAAGGTGCGTTTACCGACCTTTGCCGTGGTCCTCACTTGACCTCTACCGCTCCTATCAAAGCTATCAAGCTGCTTTCTGTAGCCGGTGCTTATTGGAGAGGACAGGAAGACCGCAAGCAGATGACACGTATTTATGGTATAACTTTCCCGAAGAAGAAAATGCTGGACGAATATCTGGTAATGCTGGAAGAAGCCAAGAAACGCGACCATCGTAAGATAGGTAAGGAAATGGATTTGTTCATGTTTACCGATATGGTGGGCAAGGGACTTCCCATGTGGTTGCCGAAAGGTACTGCCTTGCGTATCCGTTTGCAGGATTTCTTGCGCCGTATCCAGGCCCGTTATGATTATCAGGAAGTAATGTGTCCGCCTATTGGCAACAAGAACCTGTATATCACTTCCGGACACTACGCCAAGTACGGTAAGGACTCGTTCCAGCCTATTCATACACCCGAAGAAGGGGAAGAATATTTCCTGAAACCGATGAACTGTCCTCATCACTGTATGATTTATAAGAACTCTCCACGTTCTTATAAGGACCTGCCGTTGCGTATCGCGGAATTCGGAACCGTATGCCGCTACGAACAGAGTGGTGAATTGCACGGACTGACCCGTGTGCGCAGTTTTACACAAGATGATGCTCACTTGTTCTGTCGTCCCGACCAAGTGAAGGAAGAATTCCTTCGCGTGATGGATATCATCAACATTGTGTTCAAGTCTATGAATTTTGAGAATGTGGAAGCTCAGATTTCTCTTCGTGACAAGGTGAACCGCGAAAAGTACATCGGTAGCGATGAGAATTGGGAAAAAGCCGAACAGGCCATTATTGAAGCTTGCGAAGAAAAAGGTCTGACTGCGAAAGTGGAATATGGTGAGGCTGCATTCTATGGTCCTAAATTGGACTTTATGGTGAAAGACGCTATCGGTCGTCGCTGGCAATTGGGAACAATTCAGGTAGACTACAACTTGCCCGAACGCTTCCAGTTGGAATATATGGGCTCAGATAACCAAAAGCATCGTCCGGTAATGATTCACCGTGCGCCTTTCGGATCAATGGAACGTTTTGTTGCCGTATTGATTGAGCATACTGCCGGTAAATTCCCGCTGTGGCTGACTCCTGACCAGGTAGCTATTCTGCCTATTTCTGAGAAATTCAATGAGTATGCGGAACAAGTGAAAGCGGAACTGAGAAAATTCGATGTTCGTGCTATTGTGGATGACCGTAATGAAAAAATCGGCCGTAAGATTCGTGACAATGAAATGAAGCGTATTCCTTACATGTTGGTTGTAGGCGAGAAAGAAGCTGAAAACGGTGAAGTTGCAGTCCGCAAGCAGGGCGAAGGCGACAAAGGAACCATGAAAATAGAAGAATTCGGAAAAAATCTTGCCGAAGAAGTTTCTAATATGATAAATAAATGGTAACTTTGCAGCCGTTTGCAAAAGAGCGCATTGTTAAACCTTTATGTATTCTTTTGCGTTAAGATAAAGAAATACTAATTAAAATAAGAAGAAACAAACAGGAACTAAAAGTTTTTTAATGAAGAATGACAGTTTAAAAGGGCAACACAGAATCAATGAACAGATTCGTGCCAAAGAAGTCCGCATTGTGGGCGACGATGTAGAATCGGCAGTTTATCCGATAGCTCAAGCTTTAAAAATGGCTGAGGATCATGAGGCTGACCTAGTTGAAATTTCACCCAATGCTGTTCCTCCAGTTTGTAGAATTATTGATTATTCTAAATTTCTTTATCAATTAAAGAAACGTCAAAAGGAACAAAAGGCTAAACAGGTAAAGGTAAACGTAAAGGAAATCCGTTTCGGACCTCAAACAGATGATCATGACTACAACTTCAAGTTGAAACATGCCATCGGATTCTTGCAGGACGGAGACAAGGTGAAAGCATATGTGTTCTTTAAAGGTCGTTCCATTCTTTTCAAAGAACAAGGCGAAGTATTGTTGCTTCGTTTTGCGAATGACTTGGAAGAATATGCAAAAGTAGAGCAGATGCCCTTGTTGGAAGGTAAGAGAATGACTATTTCTTTGGCTCCGAAGAAAGCGGGCTCTCCGAAGAAGGCAGAAACGGATACTGCTAAAAAGGAAAATCCGAAAAAGGCAGTAGAAACAAAAGAATGAAAAAAGAGTGCCTAACGCGCCGGTATAGTGCGTTACCACCATTTGAATAATAATTTAAAATTAAAAACAAGATGCCAAAGATCAAGACTAACTCCGGTTCTAAAAAAAGATTCGTTCTTACCGGAACAGGTAAAATCAAAAGAAAGCACGCTTTTCACAGTCATATTTTGACTAAGAAGACTAAAAAGCAGAAAAGAAACCTTGTACACTCAGGTCTAGTAGCTAATGCTAACTTGGATCAGGTTAAGGAATTGCTTTGCATGAAGTAATCTAAAAACAACGAAAGCGTAAACGTATTATTTAAAGTATTAACCGAATGTCTTTAGCTTGAAGTTCACCGTGTGAAACAGTGGCGCTAACATTCAAAAAGAATTAAAACTATGCCAAGATCAGTAAATCATGTTGCTTCTAGAGCAAGAAGAAAGAAAATTTTAGGTCTTACCAAAGGTTACTTTGGTGCAAGAAAGAATGTATGGACAGTAGCAAAAAACACTTGGGAAAAAGGTTTGACCTACGCATACCGTGACCGTAAGAACAAGAAACGTAATTTCCGCGCTTTGTGGATTCAGCGTATCAACGCTGCCGCTCGTCTAGAAGGAATGTCTTATTCTAAATTGATGGGTGCATTGCACAAAGCAGGTATCGAAATCAACCGTAAGGTGTTAGCTGATTTAGCTATGAACCATCCGGAAGCATTCAAAGCAATTGTTGCTAAAGCAAAAGCTGCTTAATTCTTCTGTAAACGGCGATATAAAGATTTATGAAAGAGCAATCTCTACGAGGTTGCTCTTTTTTATTGCGGATGCCTTGTGATGTTTCCTTAAGAAATGGAAACAACAATAAGCAGAATTACAGAGAGTTATTTTCTTGCTTATTATTTTTAACAAACAAATTCTGCTATACTCTTGTAGCCGTCATTCTCATAGAGTCTTTGATCATCAATCTGTCTGAGTGCATAGCCTATTCTCACGAAGCTCTGCTTCACTCCTATAAGTTCCTGCCTCAGTTTCTGTTTCATCTGTGCCCAGTTATCTAGGGTCATCTGCACGTATTCCATATATCCTCCTATGCTGTATATGCTATAGCCATTACCGGCATATCTGCTGTAGTCGCTGCCGGCATGCCTGCTGTCCTCAGTGTTCCTGTCACAAGCATTCGTATGTAAGCGTTGAGCCACTTCTGTATGTTCTCCTGGTCAGGCTTCTTATCATGAGCTCCGTACCATTGCAGTATGTTCGGCGCTTCGGAATCAATCTCGACAGTGACATATTGCATATTTGGTGTGTCCTTGAACCTCAGAAAAAGTATGTACGTCTCTCCCCGATTGTGTTTCCCTAAGTAGTTATCTCCGCCAACGCAATGATGAAGTACTCGTCCCTCTGTTACTATTTCCTCTGCTGACTTTGCCGGTCTGATGATGTATGTCTCATCCTCGTAGTAATATTTTTTTCTCAACTTCCTGTAGCTGTGTCGAATGTTCGGGAAGCGCGCCGCAACATCCTTCAGATGCTTGTCCAGTTTTTCCTTATTGACCTCTTCCACCATCTTTTCGTGGGCTTCATCCAGGTCACGTGGGAACTGATATACCGTGTTGGTCAGGTCATAGCCTCTGTCTTCTCTCATGCTTAGGTAGTCAGCGTATGTAGAGGCCATGTGTCTGATTCTGTATACCGACTGACTGCAGCCTCCGTAATCACAGCATGCATATTTCTTTATGCGGTTTAAAAATTTTTGTAATGTCATGTATTTCTCTGCGAGCACGACCTGTGTGTATGTGAGTCCGGTTTCTGCCAGCTGCTGCACCTGTTCATCTGTCCAGTTCTCCATGGCTCTCTTTTCCATCTGCAGAACCCTCAGCAGACCTATATCTCCTTTTTCCTTGATAAGCAGCTTAAGCTTTTCCTTTCTGATGCCGAGAAACTCATCCGGTCTTGTTGCTGTTTCGTCTTTGATGATTCCATACTGGCATTTGACAAGCCTCTCAGCTACTCCTATCAGGTGCATCTTCACAAGCATTTCAAGCTGTGGTGTACGCATGTAGCACTCAAGGTACTCAACCGGATTGCATACGCTCATGAGACTGTTTGTGTATTCCTTCATAGCACTGTATTGAAACATGGTTCCTGTCATCTCACCGTATGTCTCGGGAAGTATTGGCCCGGAATTGATTCTGATGCTTGACAAGCCATATAGATTGCAATCATCCCAAAAGTCTTTTCCTACATACGGATCATGCTTGTTGTAGTCAACCTGCACCTTTTTGCCGGGTTCGAAATATGCCCTTGCCAGTTCAACCCCCGACAGCTTTTCATATGCGTTGTACATTTCATTGCCGTTTTCGCCTGCAATGAAGCCGAGTGTCCACTCTTTCTCTACTTGTATGTATCTCATAACAAAACCATTGTCCTTATATTTCTGGCCAAGAAACAGATACCGGGTTTTTCTGATGCTGCCTTTTACTTTTCCTTTGCACTTGTACTGTCCGCGTGCACCACACATAGGACATGTGCCGAAGCTGTTCTCTCGCGGCTCTTCTATGTTTCTCTCAAACTGGTCCTCGTATGCTCCACTGCTTTTCCATCTTGCAGTGGTCACACCGCCACACTTACTGCAGGCTATGTCAGCCCGGCTTCCATGCTTCTTGTAATATAGAAAGTGCTCATCATGGAAATACGCGTGATCAGCTCTGTACAGTATTGCTTTTTCAGGTAGTGCCTTGGTGTTTGCCTGTCTGTCCTTCAGTGCTTCCTGGCGTCTCTTGCGCTCTCGCTCTACTCGGTTTATCCTTTCTGTTGATGTGATGTCGGCCTCGTATCTTGATATGTGCTCCCACCACCAAGAAGCATCGAAAAGCTTGGTGCCGCAAAAGTTCTTTATCCTCTCAAGGTCTTCCGGGCTCTGCAGGATATTTTCATCTGTCAGGGTTCCCCCGGTGTATGTTTCCATCCATATTGGTCTGTAATATGAAACCTGCTGGCGCGTCCATATATTTTTGTCCGGCCAGTACGTTCCGAAGTCCTTCTTGGTAAGTGTGATTCTCACCACAGGAATCTTTTTTGACTCCTTTTTATTTTCGTACACCTCAAGGAGCAGGTGCTTTTTATGTCCTATGATCTTGACTGCAGTAACTCCAATGTACTTCACAGATTTTTTTCTGCTTATCTTCTGTAGTCCTAGGTATGGTAT
>ENA-OPDA01002436-OPDA01002436.1-human-gut-metagenome-genome-assembly--contig:-NODE-2436-length-10734-cov-2.903455_pt1 | contig 10734 bp, 8 predicted proteins | sample MGYA00241253_ERZ501486 | MGnify/ENA primary metagenome ERZ501486 (study PRJEB25962, sample SAMEA2042510) | human gut metagenome | biome: human gut; feature: human-associated habitat; material: faeces... | reverse complement strand
CTTGGAAAGGCTGGGGATCGAGGTAATCCCTACAGAGAGAGACTTATCGCTGCCAGCCCCGGCAGCCAGAAGCCGAACAGCACCGCCCAGAACACGCTGACCGGGAACAGCAAGATCATGCCGCCGATGCCCGCCAGCATGAGAACGCCTGCCAGGACGCAGCGCGCCGGGGCGACAGCCAGCAGCCTGCCCGCCCGGCGCAGCAAGCTGTCCGGGGCGGGCAGTTGCAGCGGCAGAACGGCAGCGCAAAGCGTAGCCAGAACCGCCAGCACCAGAAAATCCAGCGCCAGAAAAACGAGAATGGCAAGCCCGGGGTAATACCCCTGCTGCGCGGCGGCTTCAAACACAAAGGCCGATACAAAGCACAGCAGCCCCAGCACCAGCGTGCCAATGCAGCCAAAGCCGCAGGCGGCTTTCCAATGGGCGGCTAGGGTCTGCTTTGCCCGGGGCAGCCACTGGGAGGGGTCGTTCTGCAAGCTGCGCAGAGCGCAGTCTGCCAGCAGCACCATGGCAGGGCCGGTCAGCAGACCGGTGACCGCACTGCACACCACCGTCAGCGGCAGGGAGAGCAGGGTCACGCCCAGCGAGACCCCCAGTGCGGCAGGCAGGCAGAGCACGCAGACCATCAGGTTCGTGCCCAGCAGCTGGCCGAGGTCGCGGCCGACCATCTGGCAAAAGCGTGCAAAGCCTTTTTTCTCCGGCTCGTTTGGGCCTACGCCGTGGCCGTCCCGCCCATAAAGGGCATTGTAGATGCTCATTTTACTTCACCTCGGTGCCAAAGGCTTCGATCTGGGTCAGGGCGGGGAAGGGCGAGGTGCCATCGGCCTGAATCAGATCCTTCAGCACAAGGCTGCGCACCCGCTTGGGCTCAAAGGTCACGCTCTGGGGCTTGGCGCTTTTCACCAGCGGGATGTCCAACCTGCTGCCGTCGGAAAATTCCACCGTGGCCTTTACCCAGTAATTGTCGTGGGGGAAATCTGCCCGCTCGGTGATGCGCAGCTCGTCCAGCAGTACTTCCCGGCCAAAATCCAGCGTCAGAGCTGCGTTCGGGTCGCGGTTGATGCCCCAGCTCTGGTAGGGGTACTCGCCATGGGCGCTGTTCTCAAAAATGCCGTCGATAGCGTTGCGGGCGGCAAACACTGCCTCGCCGCGCGTTTCTACGTTGGCGCTGGCGTGGGGATAAAAACCGGTGTCGCCGTGCTCGTCATAGCAGTTGAAGGCCAGATTCCGCCGGGCGGCGATCTCCTCCGGCAGCGCAAGGCGCGCCCGGATGACATGACGGCTGCCCACAAAGCTCTTGGGCGAGTAGGTGATGGCCTGCTCCCCGAAGGGAATGTGGAAATTGATCTCCCGCTTGACCACATACACAAGGGCTTCGGGCATGGTGTCCTCGAACTGGATAACGCAATACTGGCCGGGATGGTCGATTTCCAGTGCCACCCGGTCGCCGGGCTTGTAGCAGTTGGTGTAAACAAGGGATACGGCGGTGTCAGCGTCACAGGTCATCAGGGTGTGGCCGGCTTCGTCCAGAATTTTCAGCTTGATGGTCTCCATGGCAGTTCTCCTTAGTACAGTTCGAGGTTCAGCATTTTTTGGAAATGCAGGGTGATCTTATAGATCGTTTCCGGCCATGCGGTGCGCAGGCGCGGGTCGGTGATAGGCACCGGCGTAACAGCAGCCGTTACGGCATCCGGGTCAAACCGAATGCCGCCCAGTGTGCCCACCGCAAAGCCATCCGCAGCGGGGACAGGCTGTTGCTCGGTGAGCAAGGTCAGCTCCACCGTGCCGGGATAGTCCGTTTCGTCCCGCAGGGTGATGCCCTGTTCACTGACCGATACGCTGCGGCGGTAGGTGGTAAGCCCCGGGATAGGAGAGTACGCGCCCGCCAGTTCGCCGGTGATGCTATTTTCCTCGGTGCACACCTCCCGGGCAGCGTATTCCGCGCCGGGCAGCTGCTGCACGCCGTCAAAGGTGGGCAGATTGTGCCATGCGCTCTGCATCGTCCAGATCTCATACCGCTGGGGGCTGAAGGTCTTTTTGGTGTAGCTCTCCACTCCGATATCGATCAGGAACGGTCTGCCGTCCTTGTATACAGTAATGCTGCCAGTATCGTTGTGATTGTGGCTGTCGCCGTTGGAGCCGAACTTTGCACCCAGCACCCAGCTGCCCTGCCGTGCGGCATAGACGCCCACGCTGGGGTACCACACCGTTAAATGGTGCCGTGGCGTTGCGGAGTACGCCATCATTTCTTCTTCTGCAAAGGCGGTGGTCAGCCGGTACCACAGGTTGATGTGGGTGCTGCTGTCCGGGTTCTGCAAATGGTCGGGGTCGGCATCGGCACGGAAGTCTGCCGCCGCAAGGGCTTGCAAAGCATCGCTGCCCACAGCCTGCCCAAAGCGGTATTCCCGCGCACCGCACCGCCCGGCAAGGGGGCTGCAATCGCCAAAGTTCAGGTAATAAGGGCCTTCCACATGGACGTTGCAGATGTACTCTGCAATGTTTTTGATTTTAGGCTCATGGAACAGGGGAGAGAAGGCCTCCGGCACAATGCTGGACAAAATTTCAAGGCAGCCCCACAGGGTCAGCCCGGCGTGGCGGTAATACTGCGCACCCTCGTTGCAGCAGCCGTCCGCGCCGTAGTCCTTTAAAAAGCAGTCGAGGCTGTACGCTGCCTGTTTGACGGCAGCTTTTCGCTGCTGCTGCGTGGTGGGCAGCAGAAAGACCGTGAGCAGCACATTCTGGGTGCACCAGCTCGTCCAGTTGCACATAGGCTCTTCGCCGTTGCCCATCCACCAGAAGTGGCTTGTAAAATAAGGCGTCAGGATGCGGGCGTTCAGCTCCCGCTCCATCCGCACCGTGATGCCCGGTGCAGCGGCATCCAGCTCGTTCGGCAGTAAGTACCGGGTCAGCGCCAGCAGGGCGCCGGTCTCGGCGGCAAATAAATCTACGATGGGGCGGGTGGTGTCCGGCAGGGGCAGCTGCGGGGTGTCCCGGATGTAGCTGTTGTGGGCGGGCAGCTGCCATGCGCTTTCCTCACAGATCGCCCATACGGTATCTGCAATTTTATCCAGAAAGCGCCCTTCGTGCTCCACGCACTCGGCACTTACCAGCGCGCACAGCCGCGCCCGGCGGGAGAAGTAAGCTGTCTCCCATGGTATGCGCCGCCCAGTGTGGGTGAAATCCAGCCAGAGCGAGAGCGGCAGGGGCGCAATGGGCGTTTGCAGCGCGGCTTCTCCCGCCTGCAAAAAGCGCTGCTTTGCCCGCAGGGGCAGCCCCTGCCATGCGGTACGTTCCTTGGCAGGAGGGAAGGGCCGGTAATCGGGAAGAAATTCCGGCAGAAAAGCAAGTTGTTCCTGTATCATAAAAGCCTCCGATTTTAAATACTTTGCTGGTATTCCCGCGGGCTGAGCCCCGTGACCTTTTTGAACACCTTGGAAAAATAGAAAGCGCTCTCGTACCCCAGTTTCTCAGCGATCTCGTATACTTTCAAATCGCCCTGTTCCAGCATCTCTTTCGCCGCAGCGATGCGGGTCTCGGTAATGTACTCCACAAAGCCGCTGTCGCCGTATTTGCCAAACAGCTGGCTGAGGTAGTTGGGCGAAAAATTGAACACAGCCGCCACATCGGCCAGCGTCAGTTTTTCCGAAAGGTGATTCTTAATATACTCCTGCACCTGTGCCACCACCTGCATCTTCCCGGCGGTGGCGTCGCCTTCGTTGACCTCCACGAACTGGATGGGCTGCTCCACCGTGAGCAGGGGCTGCAAATGGGCGTTTTCCCGGCAGCAGCGCGCCAGCCCCAGCAGGGAGCCGGTGGGGCGGCCTACCGCCCAGAGCAGCCGTACCGTGAAATAGTTGTATAGAATTTGGCTGGCGCGTTCCAGCAGCGGGCGCAGCACCGTCCGGTAGTTCTGGCACTGGGCATCGGTCAGGCAGAACAGCACATTGCAGCGCATGGCATCTGCCCCGGTCACATAGCAGGGCAGGTAGTTTTGCAGGGTGGTCTCCAGCATCCGCCCGCAGGAAAAACTCAGCTTCAGCTGCTGGGCGGGGGTAAGGGCGGTGTTGGCGATGATCTCGCAGCTGGCTACAAGATAGGCGTCGCTTGCAAGGTTCAGCTCCATGTGCTGCAAAGGCTGCTCCAATGCGGCTTCGTCCGGGAACAGCCCGGCGTACAGCCGCACGAAAAAACGCTCCTGATAGCTGCGCACACTCTCGGCAAGGTTTTCCTGTGCCGACAATTCGCCCAGCAAAGCGCGCTCCTTTTTTACCTTTTCGGCGGCCTTGGCAAGGGCGGTTTGCAGGTTCTCGGGGGTCAGGTCCAGCTTGACCAGATAATCCACCACCCCGGCACCCATGGCCTGCTTGATGTAATCAAATTCTTCAAAGCTGGTCAGCATGATAAAGGCGGGCAGGGCGCTGCGTTCCCGGCAGGTGCGGGCAAGGGTAAGCCCGTCCATCACCGGCATTTTTACGTCGGCAATGACGATATCCGGCTTCTCCCGCTCAATGAGTTCCAGCGCCAGCTTGCCGTTGCGGGCGGTGCCGCAGACGGTATAGCCCAGCTTTTCCCATTCCAGCATCCCCTGCAGGCCGATGAGCACCAGCGGCTCATCATCCACCAGTAATATCCGCAGCATGGCTGTCTCCTTTCTGTTGATAGGGCAGCCGGATGGTGACCTCGGTGCCCACGTCCTCTTCACTTTCAATGGTCAGGCCGTAGCCCTCGCCAAAGGAATACCGGATGCGGCGGTTCACGTTCCACAGGCCGACATGACGGAACTTTTCAGCCTTTTCGGCACCCTCGGCGGGCTCGTCCAGAAGGTGAGCCACCAGCTCCGGCGGCATGCCCACGCCGTCATCGGTAATGCGCAGCAATACGTCTCCGGTATCCGGGTCGGTGGAGATATCCAGCAGCACGCTGCCGTGGCCGCCCTTTGGCTCCAGCCCGTGGAAGATGGCGTTTTCCACCAGCGGCTGCAAGGTGAACCGGGGGATCATGCAGTCCCGGCAAAGGGTCTCGCTTTCAATGCGGGAGACCTCAATCTCCAGGTCGCCGCCGTAGCGGTACTGCTGGATGGTAAAGTAATCGTTGAGCAGTGCCAGCTCCTCCTGCAAAGGTACCAGCTTCTGGGTGCCCTTGGAGATGCTCTTGGTCAGCCGTGCAAAGGCGGTGACCATCTCGGCAATGCCGGGCGCGTGCTGGATGGTAGCCATCCAGCGGATGCTGTTGAGGGTGTTGTAGATAAAGTGCGGGTTCACCTCGTTTTGCAGCATCCGATATTCCAGCTCCTGCTTGCGGCGCTCGTCCTCCACCCGGCGGGTCATCAGGCTGTCCACGTTTTCAGCCAGCTGGTTGATGCCCCGGCCGATGTCGCCCAGCTCGTTGTTCCACTCCACCGTGCGGTCCGGGGCAAAGTTGCCGCTGCCCACGGTCTCGATGCGCTTTTGCAGCGCCTCCACCGGGCGGGTGATGACCCGCTCCAGCCAGTGCTGCATCAAAAAGCTCAGTCCCCAGATGATGGCAGTGCCAAGGGCGACCAGCCACAGGTACACGCCGTAGTGCAGCAAAAAGGTATTTGCGGGCAAAAGCTGCACCAGCGCCGCGCTGCGGCCGTTCAGTGTTACCTTGACTACATAATACTTCTGGTCGTCCAGCTGCACCTTGCCCTGCCATGCGGTCTGCTCTGTCACGCCGTTATTGCTGCCGGTGCGCAGGGTGTAGTCCACCTCCCGCAGCGGGTTCTCGGTCTCGGTCAGGCTGCCGTTTTCGATCTGCCACAGGCGGCTGCCCATCTCCCAGTACAACGCGCTGCCGTCGGTCAGGCTGTAGCCCGCGGCCGGGTCGGTGATAATGGCGGTGTCCAGCGCAAGGTAGGTGCTGCCCCGGTGCAAGGTGCCCTTGCCGCAGCGGACAGGCTGGCTGAGGGCGATGCAGCCCGGACTGCCGGGCAGCAGCGGGTCGGTAGTGAACTGCATCCCGTAACCCTTGGTGAGAAACTGCTTTATGCTGGTGCGGTTGAGCGCCGCCGAGGCGTTCAGCGGGCCGAACTGCAAATGCCGGTCGTTCTCATTGGTAACAAAAAAGCGGAGGATATGGCTGTACAGGGTGCTGGAATAGTATTTTTCCTGCATGGCTTCGTAGGCGGCAATGGTCTGGGTGCCGTTGATATTTTCCTGCGAGATGTACCGCCGCACGGTGCTGTCGATGGAAGCCCAGTTCAAAAGAGCATCGGCGCTGTCCAGACTGGTCTCGATGGAGGTAGCCACCAGCCGCAGGTTGAACTCTGCCGCCTGCAGGGAGTTGGCGCGCACATATTGGTTGGAGAGGGTGAACAGCGCCGCGCCCACAGCCAGCGAGGCAAGGATGGTAAAAAAGCGCATCCCCCACACGATCTGCCGCCGCAGCGGGAAACGATGGCTGCTCTTCATAGCGGAGCCTCCTTTCCGGTAATATTTTGCATTCTTTCCTTTATACAGTACTGATTCCGGCGCGGTTTGTCAACGACTTTTTTCATGGAAATTGTGTACTTTATACGCTTTTTTCTTGTGCCATGGATGTAAACTGTGCAAGAGAACAAGAAAGTGCAGACTCCAGTGTAAGAAAGTGCATCTTTTTTTAAAAGATACAGAAAAACTGCAACTCTTCCCGGAATTTTTCCATTCCGGTTTTTGCGTTTGTGCGGTATCCTAGTGTCAACAAAAGCGAGCGGCTCCCCGGCACGGGGGAGAACGCTGCACGAAATACACACACTGCCCTGAAGGAGGACACACTTATGAAAAAGATCTCTCGTCGTTCGTTCCTTACCGCTGCCGCTGCCTGCGGCGCTGCTGCTGCTCTGAGCGCCTGCGGCGGCTCTTCTGCAAGCTCCACCGCTGCTTCCTCCACTGCCGGTTCCACCGCTGCATCCGCAGCCGCAGGCCCTGTTACCCTGCAGTGGTCGGTGTGGGATAAGGAGTCCACCCCCTACTGGCAGGCCATGGCCGACGGCTACATGGCAAGCCACAAGGACGTGACCATCGAGATGGTGGATCTGGGCTCCAGCGATTACATGACCGTTCTGGCTACCCAGCTGGCCGGCAGCGCTGATCTGGATATCGTGACCATCAAGGATATCCCCGGCTACGCAAACCTGATCAATCTGGACTACCTCAAGCCTCTGAATGAGGTGCTGACCCGCGACACCGGCGATTTCAACGGCACCATCGAGCAGCTGACCACCGATGACGGCAACTTCTACGCCGTGCCCTTCCGCAGCGACTTCTGGGTGCTGTACTACAACAAGGATCTGTTCGATAAGGCCGGTGTGGAGTATCCCTCCAATGACCTGACGATGGAAGATTACGATGCTCTGGCACGCAAGATGACCAGCGGCTCCGGCGACACCAAGGTCTATGGCTGCCACTACCACACCTGGCGCTCTGCCGCTTCTCTGTTCTCCATTCTGGACGGCAAAAACACCATCATCGACGGCAAATACGACTTCATGAAGCCCACCTACGATATGGTCATTGCCCAGCAGAAGGACGGCATCTGCATGGACTACGGCTACCTCAAGACCTCTTCTCTGCACTACTCCGCAGCCTTTGAGAACCAGCAGTGCGCAATGGTCAACATGGGCAGCTGGTTCATTTCCACGCTGGAAGCTTACATGAAGGATGCTGAGACCAAGTTCAACTGGGGCATCGTCAAGTATCCGCACCCCGCTGGTGCAGAGGCTGGTTCTACGCTGGGCACTGTGACCAGCCTGGCCATCAACGCCGATTCTCCCAAGGCAGAGGCCGCTGCCGACTTCATCAACTGGTGTGTCTCTGAAGAGGGCGCACAGGCCATTGCCAAGACCGGCACCTTCCCGGCCTGCGGCTCCGCTGCTACCGCCGAGATCATCAAGTCCACCGAAGGCTTCCCCGAGGACAGCAACTCTGTGGATGCACTGACCACCAGCAACGTTTATCTGGAGATGCCCTACACCCAGTACGCATCTGATATCGAGACCATTCTGAACGCCGAGCACGATGCCATTATGACCATGAGCGAGACCGTGGACGAGGGCATCCAGAACATGAACGATCAGGTTCCCGCAGTTCTCGGCTGATAAAGCGTTTTCCGCAATGGTTTGCGGTTCTCCTTCTTCATTGTTTTCAATCCCCATTCATTTTCCGATGACGAGCATCGGAAAAAAGCCCTGTCCGAGCGGGGCGGGTATGCACAGCGCCCGCCCCGCTCATTTTTTGGAAAAACTGTTATACTTCCGGGAAAGGAGGCTCTTTTATGGCGAGTGCTGCTGTCCAGAATAAAACTCCCCGTAAAGTGCTAAAAAAATCGACCCGCGATTCCCTGATCGCGTATTCCTTCATTGCGCCAAACTTCATTGGCTTCTGCGTGTTTACGCTGGTGCCCATGGTGTTTGCCATTGCGCTGGCTTTCTGCGCATGGGACGGCCGCCACGCCATCGAGTTTATCGGTCTGAAGAACTTTGTAAAACTCTTTACCACCGATAAAATTTTTCAGGCGGCGCTGAAAAATACCATCGTCTACGTCATTGGCACGGTGCCGCTGACGCTGGCCTGCTCGCTGGCCATGGCTGTGCTGCTGAACCAGAACGTGAAGCTGCGCAACTTCTTCCGCACCGTGGCGTTCTTCCCTTACGTTGCTTCGCTGGTGGCGGTGGCAGCGGTGTGGAACATGATCTTCAACCCCTCCATGGGCCCCATCAACATGATCCTGAACCAGTTCTTTGGCGTGGCGGTGGAAAACCTGCCCCGCTGGGCTGCCGGTAAGGACACCGCTATGATCACGGTCATCCTGTTCAGCGTGTGGAAGAACATGGGTTACTACATGGTCATCTATCTGGCAGGCTTGCAGGGCTGCAACCCGGACCTGAACGAAGCCGCCGAGCTGGACGGTGCAAATCGCTGGCAGCAGTTCTGGCACATCACCCTGCCGCAGCTGCGCCCCACTACCTTCTTTGTGGTCATCATGCTCACCATCTCCGGCTTCAAGGTCTACGACCAGATGTACATGATCACGCAGGGCGGCCCCGGCACTGCTACCATGACGCTGGTGTACTACATCTATAATGTGGCCTTCGTCAATACTCCGAAATACGGCTACGCAAGTGCCATTGCCATGGTGCTGTTCGTACTGGTGCTGATCGTTACCATCATCCAGTTCCGCGGCTCCAAGGGCGATAACTGAGAAAGGAGGAAGAAACCATGGCAACCGCTGTTATTAAAGACCACGCTTCCCAGAAGCGCCGCAATTTCATCTCCAAGTTCCTGATCTATTTCTTCCTCATCGTCATCACAGCTTGTATGCTGCTGCCCTTTTTGTGGATGCTGTCCTCCTCCTTTAAGCTGAATAAGGACGTGTTCGGCTTCCCCATCCAGTGGATCCCCAAAAATCCCCGCTGGCAGAACTATGTGGACATCTGGACCCAGATCCCGCTGCTGACCTTTGTGAAAAACACGGTCAAGATCACCGTGGTGGTCACCCTGTTGCAGCTGTTCACCTCCTCCTTTGCAGCCTACGCCTTTGCCAAGATGCAGTTCAAGGGCAAAAACGCGCTCTTCCTCGGCTACATTGCCACCATCGCAGTGCCTTGGCAGGCCTACATGGTGCCCCAGTTCATGATGATGAGCTCGTGGCATTTGAACAACACCCATCTGGCCATTATGTGCCTGCAGGCCTTCAGCGCCTTCGGCGTGTTCCTGATGAAGCAGTTCTACGAGGGCGTGCCCACCGAGCTGTGTGAGGCTGCCCGCATTGATGGCCTGAGCGAGTACGGCATCTGGTGGCACATCATGCTGCCCCTCAGCCTGCCCGCCCTGTCCACCCTGACCATCTTCACCTTCGTGAACACATGGAACGACTTCCTTGGCCCCCTGATCTACCTGACCAAGACCGAACTCAAGACCATCCAGATCGGTCTGCGTATGTTCATCACCCAGTATTCTGCAGAGTACGGCCTGATCATGGCGGCCTCTGTGGTGGCACTGATCCCGGTGCTGATCGTGTTCCTCTCCCTGCAAAAGTACTTTGTGCAGGGCGTGGCATCCACCGGCATCAAGGGCTAAACAAATCACCCGTAAGCGGGGCGTGGGCAGTACCCGCGCCCCGCATTTTTTGCAGAAATAGAGAGAAAGCGTTATGTTATATCCTGAACAGAATGAAGCGCGCTTGAAGCTGAGCCTTGACGGCACATGGGCGTTTGCGCTGGGCAGCTGCGTGGAAGACCAGTTCGATCCCGCAAAGCCCCTGCCGGATGCCCAGCCCATCGCCGTGCCCGCCAGCTACAACGACCAGAACGACCAGACCACCGCCCTGCGCCGCCACTACGGCTGGGCGTGGTATCAGCGCAAAGTCACCCTGCCCACTTTCTGCGCCGGGCAGCGGGTGGTGCTGCGGTTCGGCTCGGTGACCCACACGGCCAAGGTCTGGCTGAACGGCCAGCTCATTGCACAGCACAAGGGCGGCTTTACCCCCTTTGAAGCAGACGTCACCGCCCTGCTGCGCTTCGACCCCGACGGCAGCGAATGGCAGGTGCTTGAGAATATCTATAACAGCGTCGCCGCCGAAGCCGATGAAAAGGACAAAGAGACAGACCGTTGATTGGTCTGTCTCTTTGTTTGTCGTGCGGATAACCTGAGCCGAAAGTCAGGACTGAAAAAAGCGGTGAGCCCTTACCGTAAGTAGGGAGCGAAAAAGGCGAGATAGGCTTTCCTGTCTCGCCGA
>ENA-OPDA01002429-OPDA01002429.1-human-gut-metagenome-genome-assembly--contig:-NODE-2429-length-10759-cov-2.510837_pt1 | contig 10759 bp, 9 predicted proteins | sample MGYA00241253_ERZ501486 | MGnify/ENA primary metagenome ERZ501486 (study PRJEB25962, sample SAMEA2042510) | human gut metagenome | biome: human gut; feature: human-associated habitat; material: faeces... | reverse complement strand
TTGAATGTTAAAATCAAAAATAAATATTATTTAATTTTATTTAACAAAAAGTTAAAAAAGTATTGACTATTGTCCACTTTGCATGTATAATATTCATATAAAGTAGACAAAGGAGGCAGTCAAATATGAAAATATTAACAGTGGAAGATGTTTCTCAAAAGACAGGAAAAAGTATAAAGACAATCAGAAGACAAATTGCAGAAGGAAACTTAAGAGCTACAAAGATTAATAATAGATATAGAATTACAATTGATGATTATAATAAATGGTATAAAAAATATAAGAAAGGCATAGTAAATGAATCTATATTTGACGATGTAAATTACGTCAACGAGGAGGCTAAAAATATTAATTATGTTGATATTTCAAAAAATTGGTCTAGAGATGGATGGACTAATAAAGAAGAAAGAAATCAGTTAACGTTTATTGATCTGTTTTCTGGAGCTGGTGGATTATCTTGTGGATTAGTTATGGCTGGATATACCCCGGTTGGCAGTGTTGAAATAATGGAGCAGGCAGTTGCAACTTACAAATATAATTTTGTTGATAAGAAAGGCTTCAAAGAAAATGTGGAAACAAGAGACATAAGAGAAAAAAATGTAAAAAATGATTTATATAAAAGTGTTGAAAATACAGAGGTTGATGTTATAGTGGGTGGCTTCCCATGCCAGGGATTTTCTATGGCAGGAAATAGAATTGTTACTGATAAGAGAAATACATTATATTTAGATATGCTTGAGATTGTTAATCATATAAAGCCAAAAGTTGTTGTTATGGAAAATGTTCCTGGTTTAAGATCAATGCTTGGGGGAAAGATAGAAGAAAAAATTATCAATGATTTCGAAAAAATTGGATATAAAATAAATGTAGCTGTTTTAAATGCTGCTGATTATTATACTCCTCAAATAAGAAAAAGAGTTATATTTATAGGGAATAGAATTGGCGTAAAAAACCTTCATCCGAAACCGATTTTGACACCAGATGAATATATAACGACAAAGGATGCAATTTCTGATTTAATGAACAAAAAAGCAAGTTTTTTATTTAATCATGTGCCGACAGCACATTCGGAAGAAATGCAAAAAAAGCTAATGGCTGTAAAAGAAGGTGAAAGTTTATATAAAAATTATTCTGATTCTTGGAAAAAGTGTCCATGGAATAAGCCATCTTGTACAGTTAAGGAAAATCATGGTGGCGTTAATATTCATCCAAAACTTCCAAGAGTATTAACAGCGAGAGAAATGGCAAGACTTCAGTCTTTTCCAGATGACTTTGTTTTTCAGGGATCAAAAAAGTGGCAATTAATGCAAATTGGCAACGCGGTTCCATGCAATTTAGGAAAAGCCATAGGTTTAGCATTGGAGGAGATGCTGAAGTATAAGTAGTAATCAATTAATTATGGATATAAAAAATATAAGAAAAAATCAGTTTGAAAAAGCTGACTTTTTTTAACAAAATAATCAATTTAAAATGTAATTAACAAATAATAAAACAGTATATACCATTATAAGATGAAAAATTACAAAGATTACAAAAATTTTTAAAATTTTATTTTGTAAAAATCATAATTTTAATCAATCATATTTTATAAATCCTTTTGAAATTTCTTTGTTAAATGCATATGGGTCATACCAATAACATCCAACACATGTTTTTGAAGTTGAAGTACCAAATGTATAAGAAGTAGAGTATCCAAGTCTTGTTGCATCATATCTTTTCCCAATCTCTTTACATTTTTTACAGTGACTCCTCTTTGCATCATTTGCAGTTTTGCATAGCGGTTGAAAGTCATCTAATTTTTGTCGTGATTTATCATTAAGTCTCCAATCATCTTTCATACCATCTTTATGGTCACATTCTGTGTTAGTGCTGATATCAAGAATAACACATTTTCTTTTTTTAATTTCTTTTGAAATATCTATTCTAATATCCTGCTTTATTTTTATATTTTTATTTAATCCATCACATTTAACAGAAAAGATTCTTCCCCCTTTAGTGGTTCTAACCAAATTGTATTTTTTTCCTAAGTAACTTTGATTAGTTCTACACCAATCTCCGCCATTCGTCGTATGAAAAGAATGGTGATATTTTTCTAGTTCTTCCATAGAAATATCAGGACTAAACCCATTTTTACCAACAAACATTTTTTCAAATGCTCTTCCCAATTGCGCACCTTTTAATTCGTATTTGCTATATTTTTTTAATATTTCTATTGCTTCGAACAGTTTATTTTTTTCATCTATATTGTTAATTTCTTCAATTATTTGATTACTTAATTCATTTGTTAATTTCATACTTCCTCCTAACAAATATTTTATCAAAAAAAATAAGAATAGTCCATAGCATAAAGTAATTTAATAGTTTAAATGATAATTGCTCAAGGAAATTAAATGTACCTTACAAACTTGTAATATAAAACAGAGTAAAATAATGATATAATATAACTATAGAAAGAAGGAAATATAATATATGAAAAAGATAATGATAATTGAAGATGATACTATAATATCTAAAGAATTATATGAACTACTAGTAAATGCTGGCTATGAAGCATTAATACTAAAAGACTTCTCAAATGCCAAAGAAGAAATACTAAAAAGTAATATAGACCTAATTCTATTAGATATAAATATACCATATCAAAATGGTGAGCAGTTACTTAAAGAAATAAGGAAAGAATCAAATATTCCCATAATAATGGTAACCTCAAGAGCAAATGAAACCGATGAAATATTATCAATCTCTTATGGAGCAGATGATTACATAACCAAGCCCTATAGCCCAACCATTCTATTACTAAGAATACAAAATATCTTTAAAAGATTAGATAATAGTACTGAAGTATTAAAATATAAAGACCTAGAAGTCTCACCATCACGAGGTACCTTATCAGGAAATAATAAAGAACTAGAACTAACTAAAAACGAAATGCTAATCTTTCAGCACCTATTAAATAACCAAAATAGAATTGTATCGAGAGATGAACTAATGACCATCCTTTGGAATAATGAAGAATACATAAACGATAATGCTCTAACCGTAAATATAAGTAGATTAAGAAGTAAACTAGAGGGCTTTGGCTATCCAGATGCCATAGAAACAAGAAAGGGACAAGGATATATACTATTATGAAATTAACAAACTATCTAAAAGATAAAATAACCATAATCATTATCACAATCATATCAATAATTCTAATAACCTTATTAGACATAGCCTTCAAAGTACCGAAGGAACTAATAATAGTAACTATAGTCTTACTACTACTAACACTAATCATAACCCTCTTAATATCATATTTCAAAAAAAGAACCTTCTATACCACCTTCATAACCAATACCAAAAATCTAGATAAAAAATACCTAGTCCTAGAAACCTTACCAAAACCAAATACTTACGAAGAAGAACTAATATATAACACCTTATATGACATCAATAAATCAATGATTGAAAATGTCAGTAGTTATATAAATAGCACTAAAGACTTCAAAGACTATATCGAGATGTGGATACACGAAGTAAAAATACCAATATCAAGTCTAATCCTTATGACCCATAATCACAAAAATCAAGTACCAAAAGAATATACTGAGGAAATAAGAAGACTAGATAACTACATCGACCAAATCCTCTACTATGTAAGAAGTAACTATACCAGTGAAGACTTTATCTTCAAAAAAGTAAAATTAGAAAAGATAATCTCCTCCGTAGCCCTTAAAAATAAAGATGACCTCTTAGAAAATAAAATTGACCTAATCGTCGATATAAAAAATACCGAAGTCTATACCGATACAAAATGGTTAGAATTCATTTTAAATCAAATTATAAATAACAGTATCAAATACAAAAAAGATATTCCAAACTCCTATATTCAAATAAAAGCTACTGAAAATAGTAACCAAATAACCCTATCCATCAAAGATAACGGTATTGGCATACCAAAAAGTGATATTCATAACGTTTTCAAGAAATCCTTTACTGGTACTAATGGCAGAGATAAAATAAAATCAACAGGCATGGGTCTATACATAGCCAAAAAATTATGTACCAAACTAGGTCATAAAATAGAAATAGAATCTGAAGAAAAAGAATATACCATTGTCAAAATAACCTTTGGTAAAAATAAACTTTATCACCCAGAAGACTAACCTTACAAAAAAGTAATATACTGTAATATTAAACTTACGACAAATATCCTATTATCTAGTATTATTAATTACGAAAGGAAGGAAAATAATATGGAAAATATACTAAAAATAGAAAATATTGAAAAATACTATGGAAGTAAATCAAGTTTAACTAAAGCCATAGATAACATATCATTTGAAGTAGAAAAAGGAGAGTTTGTCGCTATCATGGGTTCTTCAGGTTCAGGTAAAACAACATTACTAAACTGCATATCCACAATTGATAAAGTAACCGCCGGACATATTTTTGTAGGAGGAACTGACATAACAAAACTAAAAGGAAATGATTTAAACAAGTTTAGAAGAGAAGACTTAGGTTTCATCTTTCAAGACTTCAATTTATTAGATACCTTAACAGCCTATGAAAATATAGCACTAGCTTTATCAATTCAAAATGTAAGTCCCAAAGAAATAGATAAAAGAATAAAGAAAGTAGCAAAAGAACTAGACATCGAATCAGTACTAAAAAAATATCCATACCAAATGAGTGGAGGACAAAAACAAAGAGTAGCAGCAGCTCGTGCCATAATAACAAATCCATGCTTAGTACTTGCAGACGAACCAACTGGAGCTCTAGATTCCAAGTCATCAAAAATGCTCCTAGAAAAGCTAACATATCTAAATAATACCTTAGGAGCCACTATTCTAATGGTAACTCATGACGCTTATGCCGCAAGTTACGCTACTAGAATAATCTTCATAAAAGATGGTAAAATATATAACGAAATCCGTAAAGGAAATGATACCAGAAAAGAATTCTTTGATAAAATAATAGATGTCGTAACCTTACTAGGAGGAGACATAAATGATGCTCTTTAAATTGTCTATAAAAAACATAACCAAAAGTATCAAAGATTATGCTATCTATTTCTTTACTTTAGTACTAGGAGTAGCTATTTTCTATGTTTTCAATGCTATAGATAGTCAAACAGTAATGCTAAATGTATCATCATCAACAAGTGAAATAATAAGACTAATGACCACCATTCTAGGAGGAGTAAGTGTCTTTGTTTCATTCATTCTAGGATTTCTAATAATCTATGCCAGTCGTTTTCTCATAAAAAGAAGAAACAAAGAATTTGGAATTTACTTAACCTTAGGAATGTCCAAAAGAAAAATATCTCTAATCCTTTTCTTTGAAACTCTTATAATAGGAGTTATCTCTTTAGGAGTAGGTCTAGCCCTAGGAATAGTTTTATCACAAGTAATGAGTATCTTAGTAGCCAATATGTTTGAAGCCGACTTAACAAAATTCCAGTTTACATTTTCATCTTCAGCAGCCTTAAAAGCCTTATTATACTTTAGCATAATGTATCTAATAGTAATGATATTTAACACCATAATTGTAAACAAATGTAAACTAATAGATCTATTACATGGTAATAAAAAATCAGAAAAAGTAAAATTAAAAAATCCTATCATTTGCACTATAGTATTTATAATTGCGGTCATAGCACTATCATATGCTTACTATCTAGTAACAGATGGTTTTGGTACTTCACCACTTATGAATACTATAAGTGGGATATTAATACCAATAGCCCTAGGTTGTATATCAACATTTCTAATATTTTGGTCACTATCAGGTCTAATCCTAAAGATAGTAATGCATCTAAAAAAATACTACTACAAAGGACTAAATAGTTTTACTATTCGTCAAATAAGTAGCAAAATAAATACCACTGTCTTTTCAATGACAATAATATGCCTAATGCTATTCTTTACTATATGTATCTTTTCATCAGCATTATCTATAAAAAACTCTCTATCAGGTAATCTAAAAGATTTAGCACCAGTTGATATTCAGTTCTCAAAATTACAAGAACAATTATCTAAAGAAGAACAAGAAAACTTTTCAAAAGACATAATAGAGGATTATAACACCACTGTCAAAGATACCTTACAAAGATTAGATGTATATAAGTATCTAAAAGAAGTAGTAGACATAAATATATATAGATTAGAAGAAATAACCCTAAAAGATTCTTTTGGAGACCAAATAGAACAAATAAGAAAAGATTATCCACTCCTAGCATATCAAGATAAAGAAACACTAATAAAATTAAGTGACTACAATCGTCTAGCAAAACTATATAACAAAAAAGAATTAACTCTGAAAGATAATGAATATGTAATTATAGCCAATTATAAGATGATGGCGGATATTAGAAATATAGCCTTAAAAAATAATACCAAACTAACTATAAATGGTAAAGACTACTATCCAAAATATCAAGAATGTCAAGATGGCATTATCGAACTAAGTGGAAGTGCTACTAATACAGGAGTAATAATATTACCAGATAATGCCTTAGAAGGTATTCATCCATATAAAAATGTCTTAGCAGCTAACTATCAAGCAGACACCAAAGAAGAAAAAGAAAATGTTGAAGATATAGTTAGTACTATAATAAATAACCATTTTAACAAAGATACCTTATTATCATATAATACTAAAATAGATATCTATGCATCATCCATAGGACTAGGAGCCATGGTAACATTTGTAGGACTATATCTAGGAATAATTTTCTTAATATCAAGTGCAGCTATTTTAGCCTTAAAAGAATTATCAGAAAGTACTGATAATAAAGAAAGATTTAATATGTTAAGAAAAATAGGAACCGATGATAAAATGATAAACAAAGCCCTATTTAATCAGATAGCAGTATTCTTCCTATTCCCATTATTACTAGCCATAATTCATTCAATATTTGGAATAGAATTTGCTAATTATATCTTAAAAACAATAGGAACAGAATCATTACTATCATCAATAATATTAACAGCAGTATTTCTAGTAGTAATCTATGGAGGATATTTTCTAGTAACATACTACTGTAGTAAAAATATAATAAAGGAGAGAAATTAGAATTAACTAGTTTCTTTTTTCTTTATCCCCTTAAGCCTAGGTCTTAAGAGGTAATTTAGAGCCTAAGGTCTCTAAATTAAATAATATTATTGTATGACAAGTATTTACTTAGTAAGTGTAAACTTTTCTTTATAAACTATGAAAATAAATACATAAATGATATAATTAAGTTGAAAATATGAAATTAAGCATGATATATGGAGGAATAATTATGAGTACTACAATATATTTAATAAGACATTCAAAGCCCTTAAAAGTTAATAATAACTTAAATAATGATAACCTACAAATTCAAAATGAGAAGTCATCTCTTTCAATAGAGGGAGAACAAATAGCAAAAGAAAAACTAAATAATAAAGAGTTTAATAATATTGATGTTTTATATTCATCAAATTATGTTAGAACTATACAAACTGCCAAGTATCTAGCAGAGAATAACAACATAGAAATAAATATAATGAGTAATTTAGGTGAAAGAAAATTTGGAATTGACTCTTGGAATCAATTACCAGAAAACTTTGAGAGAAAACAAATTTTAGATGAAAATTATAAAATAGGAACTGGTGAAAATCAAAAAGAAGTTAGAGATAGAATGTATTTCGCTATTATAAAAATATTAAATGAAAATAAAAATAAAAGAATAGCTATAGTCAGCCATGCAACTGCAATTTCATTTCTTATTAAAAAATGGTGTGATATTGAAATAATAAATAATAAGTTAAGATATAGTTTCAAAAATAACATTTTACTAGAGGGACATATAGAATATTGCACTGGCTTTAAATTAGAATTTGCTGAAGATAATCATTTAATAAATATAGAATTTTTAAAATAAAGGGGGCCTATAATTATGAATTATGATTTATTGTGGAGTATTGAAGAATATCAAGCACTTCTTGATTATAAATGGAACTCATTTAAGTATATAAATATGTTTTTAAACGAAAACATAACAAATCGCGAAAGAAACTTTAAACCCAATGCAAAAAAAGCATATCCCCAATCATCAGAAGATTTTAAAAAGGCAATAGCGACAATAATCGTTCTATATAAAGCAATACAAAAAAATTATATACTAAATGACAGTATACCATATCAACAGTCATTGTTTCGTGGAGTAAGAAAAAATAGTAATCATTCATACTTTACTTCAACAAGTGAAAATATAGAAGTTGCACTCAGTTTTATAAATGGAATAAATAATGGCGATACAAGTAATGATGTATTAATAGAAATTGAACCATCACAAGTACCTTGGATAGACTTAGAAAGATTTATTCCTGCATCAAAAGGTGGTGATTTAGAAGAAAAAGAAATATTATTTTTACCTTGTGAATATCAAACTAAGCAAGAGACTACCTTTACTAATTATTTAGAAATGACAGATTTAAAAGAAAAATTATCTAAAACAACTCAAGTAAAAATAAGTAAATTAAATAACTTAATTTGTAGAAAAGTAAAATTGATAAAGCCCAATTATAAAGCTACATCGTATATGTCATTAGCTGCATTAGCGGTAAAATTTGAGCAATATAGAGAAAACCTAATCAAACTTACTGAAGCTTCAAAAAATGGACAAAATACCACTCGAATAGAAAAAGAAATAATTGAATTCAAAAAATACTGCTCAGGATTTCTTAAGTCAAAGTTTAACGAAATAGATATAGAACTTCAGAAGAGTCTTCAAAATACACAACGAGAACATATAAATATTGATAAGGGAAGTACTATAAGAGAAGTACATATTGGAAACACAGGGAGAATGTTTTCTATACAAACATTTGATGGTATAGAAAAATATTATTTTAAACCAGCAGAATCAAAAGATAAAATATCAAAACCATATCGTGCATACATACAAGAAGCAGCATATAATATTCAAAGAATAATTAATCCCACAAAAGCAGTAAAATGTAATGTCTGCAATATCAATGGAACATTTGGAGCCATCCAAGAAAAAATTGAAATTGATAAAGAAAAAACACAAGAAATGTATAAAATGTTTTCTAGGTATGGTAGTGAAATACCAACAAACTTAGTAAATCAAATATTAGAAGAATATTTAATAGATTATTGTTTATGCAATTATGATGCACATATACATAATTTTATAATTGATAAAAATGGTAGTCTAAGAGGAATAGATAAAGAACAATCATTTAGATACATAGATAAAGACATAAATGATGATATGTTATTTAGTCATAATTATAATGAAGAATATGGAGAAAGTGAAACTATTTATACAACAATTTTTAAAAAAATAGTAAATGGTGAAATATCAACTGAAGTTCTAGAAACTCTAAACTACCATGCAGCACGACTAGCTCAAGTTCCAGATGCTCAATATCGCCAAATATTTAAAAATTATGCATATAGTAAAACAAAAAATCAGCAAGAAGCTGAAATACTATTAGATAGAATAGTAAAAAGAAAAAAATCAATAATGAAAAGAATTGATATATTAAAAGAAGAAATATCAAAAGAAAGACAAAAACAAATAAATAAGACAAATTACATAGAACAAACAAAAAACCATAAAGTACATAAGTAATAGGAGGCATATAATGACAAAAACAATTGAAGACATAACAAACTTTATTTTTATAGGAAAATCAATAGAAGAACTTTCTCATTATGATTTATTAATAATAAATGCAGATTGGGTAGAAGAACAATTATCTAAAGATATAAGAATAATGAAAGAAAAAAGTATTATAGATGATAATACAATATTTATAATATGTGAAGGACATAAGCCAGATAATGGTAGAAGTAGTGCTAATATATTAATAAATTATTTAAAGAAGGAAAATATAAATAATAAAATAATTATATCTAATAAATATATTAGTAACCCCGAAATATTAAAAAATATAGATAAACTAGTAGATATAAATAGTTATAATAGAATACTTAGAATAGCTAAAGACTTTGTTGCCAGAAGATGGTTTATGAATGCAAGTAATTATAACTTCCCTATAGATAAATGCGATTTCTATGGAGTAGTAGATAATAGAAATATTAGTAAAAAAGATTGGTATAAAAGTGAAACTGGCATTAATCAAGTAATGAAAGAATTTATAAATATAGGAGATCAAACTATTAATAAAGAACTTAGTATAAGATAAAATTATAAATAAAAAATGTGGTGATGAATTTGAAAAGATACAACGGTGAATTTTATATAATGGAATATGAAGAAACTGAAGAAAAAAATCTCAAATTATTTGTAGATGTACTAAATAAGAGTTATCAAGAAATAATTGATTTTTTCAATTTAAAAAAATTAGAAAAAAAGATTACAATAAAACTTTGGAATAATGTTAACAATTTTAGAAATTATAATAAAAATAAGCTTAATTTAGATGATCAAGAATGGATAGTTGCAAGAACATATTATAATGATATGGAAATAGACATTTTAACATTAGAAGAACGTAGAAAATGTGAAGGGCATAATAATGATAATGTTGATACATTATTAAAATGTTTGATTCATGAATTTGTACATATATGTCATTTAAATTATAGTGCAAGCACTCTAAAATGGTATGGTGAGACACTAGCAGTTATATTATCTAAACAATATAACAATTGTGAATTACATATTGATTGTACATTAGATGAGTTATTAAATAAAGAAAATTTAAAAGATACTAATGAGTTAGAATTAAAAGAAAATGAATTAAATGATGAA
>ENA-OPDA01002422-OPDA01002422.1-human-gut-metagenome-genome-assembly--contig:-NODE-2422-length-10782-cov-2.906591_pt1 | contig 10782 bp, 12 predicted proteins | sample MGYA00241253_ERZ501486 | MGnify/ENA primary metagenome ERZ501486 (study PRJEB25962, sample SAMEA2042510) | human gut metagenome | biome: human gut; feature: human-associated habitat; material: faeces... | reverse complement strand
GCTCGGCCGTATGCCGTCCGCAGTAGGCTACCAGCCGACACTGGCAACCGAAATGGGTGCTTTGCAGGAGCGTATTACATCGACCAAGCGCGGTTCCATCACCTCCGTACAGGCAGTTTATGTGCCGGCAGATGACTTGACGGACCCGGCTCCGGCGACGACATTTACGCATCTGGACGCAACGACGGTACTCGACCGCGGCATCGCATCACAGGGCATTTATCCGGCAGTAGACCCGCTGGAGTCTACCAGCCGTATTCTGACGCCGGAAATTCTGGGTCAGGAGCACTACGATGTAGCGCGTCAGGTACAGCGCGTGCTGCAGCGCTATAAGGAGCTGCAGGACATCATTGCAATCATGGGTATGGACGAGCTGTCCGAGGACGATAAGCTCACCGTAGCCCGTGCGCGTAAGATTCAGCGCTTCCTGTCGCAGCCGTTTACTGTCGGCGAGCAGTTTACCGGCATCAAGGGCAAGTATGTTCCGCTCAAGGAGACCATCCGCGGCTTCCGTGAAATTCTGGAAGGCAAGCACGATGATCTGCCGGAGTCTGCATTCCTGTTTGTCGGAACCATCGAGGAGGCCGTAGAAAAAGCCAAGAAGGGGGAATAACGCATGAGTGTATTCCATCTTCGCATTGTGACGGCGGACGGTGAGTTCTTCAATGGAGAGGCGCAGCGCGTGCTTGTCCGAACGATTGACGGTGACGTTAGCATTCTGGCGAATCACATTCCGTATCTGACGGCGTTGGGTATGGGCGAATGCCGCGTGACGGGCGCAGACGGTGAGACGCGCCGTGCGGCGTGTATCGGCGGCATGCTGTCCGTGCGGGACAACCAAGTGAATCTGGCTGCTACGACGTTCGAATGGGCGGAAGACATTGATGTCGACCGCGCCGAGCGCGCACGGCAGCGCGCAGAGCAGCTGCTGCAGCAGCGCGCAGATGCCCGCGATCAGGAATTGGCGCAGGCAAGACTCAAACGTGCGCTGACACGTATCAGTGTAGGAAAATAATTGCAGGGAAAAACCGGCTGATACCGTTTTTGGTGCGGAATCAGCCGGTTTTTTGCGCTGGAATAGGAAATACGTGACAGGACAGGTGTGACATGATATAATGAATGTAATTATCGAATGAAATAGTAGGAGGAAGCAGATATGTATTGCAACCGGTGCGGTGCACATATCCCTGAAGATGCGGATTTCTGTCCACAGTGCGGATGCCGCGTCTCCGGAAAGGCAGCACAGGCGCAGATGCAGGAAGGCATTCCGATTCGTCGGGCACACCGCAGCAACTCCGTCATCATTGGCGCGATTCTTGCGGTGGCGATCGTCTTGATTGTCTGCATCATCTGTTTGACCGTTGTGACCAGAGGCAATCAACAGGCGCAGATGGAGGCGTCCAAGCAGAGCCAGTCCGAGCAGGTACAGCAGCCGACACAAAAAACAGCTTCGGCGGACAGCGGGGAAGCAAAGAAAAGCGAACAAACAGAAAAGGCGAAAGCATCGTCTGATTCTCAAGTGACAAACAATTACTATTATTATGGTGCCGATGCGGCGCATGCCAATGATTATTACGATGAGGTAGGAAACAACGGCTATCTCTGGCCGTCAGATACGGAATATATTGTCACCAGTGATTTGAGCGGTTTGAATCAGGACACCGTGGCGGCCATTCGCAATGAAATTTATGCGCGGCATGGCTATGCCTTCAACAGTACGCGCTGGCAGAATTATTTTTCCGGCAAGACATGGTATCACAGAGACAGTTCCTGTACATCGAGCAATATTGATTCTCGGCTCTCGGATGTGGAACGCACGAACATTGCCACATTGGTTTCGTATGAGGAGAGCAAGGGATGGCGATAAGACATCTGATAACAGGCAGCTTCATCACGCTGCTGCTGCTCGGCGGGTGCGGCAGTGTGCCGGATACAGACGCCGGTTCGGCGGATGCGGGCAGCGCACCGCAGCAAGCGGTGATTGTTGACCCGCCGCTGGACGATGCGGCAGTCCAAGACGAGCAGGCGCAGCCGCTCGCCGGTGTCGTTCTGTGCTTGGATCCCGGCCACGGCGTGACGGATGCCAGTGCATCCGAGCGCGTGTCACCGCTGTCGCAGGAGACCAAGCCTGCCTATGTCAGCGGTGCGGAAGGCGATGGCCAGACGGAGGAAGAACTCAATCTTGCGGTGGCGGAGCTGGCTCGTGCAGAGCTGGAGGCGCGCGGCGCGCAGGTTGTGATGACGCGCCAAGACCATGCGGCAACCGTGAGCAATCAGCAGCGCGCCAGCATAGCGAATGAAGCGCATGTAGATTTGTGTGTTCGCATTCATGCGGACGGTTCGGAAAGCAGTCAGCCGTCCGGCATGTCTATGCAGGTGCCGGCGGGAGATTTGCTGGGCACACCCTCGATTGAACAGCCGAGTGCACAGGCTGCGCAGATTATTTTGCAGGCTGTGACGCAGCAGACCGGTGCGGACAGCCGCGGATTGACGCCGCGCAGCGATTTGACCGGATTTAACTGGTCTGAAGTACCGTGTATTTTGCTGGAGATGGGCTTTTTGAGCAATGCGCAAGAAAATGAGCAGCTCAAACAGCAGGAATATCGACAGAATATTGCGGTTGGCATTGCAAATGGTGTGTGCCAGTGGAAACAGAGCATGGAATCAGAATAAAAATAAAGAGGTTTGATGAACTATGAATGTTAGCATAAACAGTGCATTTGAAATCGCACTGCAAACAGCTGCCTCGCTGTACGAAGGCACGCTGGCAAAGCTGCTGTTGCTGCTTGTGCTGGGAGTCTTGTGCTTCGCGGGGGGCTGGATTGTGCGCTGGGTCAGTGCACTGTATGGTGCGGTAACCGGCGTGTGTCTGGGCATTTGCCTGACCGGCGTGCTCGGTTCGCTGGGCGTTGCCAATGGCGGATTGGCGTGGTCCTCTGCGGCGATGCTGGTGCTGGGCATTGTGCTCGGCATAATCGCGTACCGTGTGACACACCTTGGCGTATTCTTGGCGTGCGGCATGCTCGGCGCGCTGATTGGATATGTGCCGGGCGCGTTTGTGGAACAGGTCGTTGACGGCGGACTGATGCTCGTTTTGCTGGCATGCTTTGTGCTGTTCGGTGTGACCGGTGTGCTGTTCCGCGTGCCGGCGTATCTGATTGCAACCAGCTTGCTGGGTATTCCGGCGGGCATTGTACTGGCGCAGCTGCTGTCGATTGCTTCTGTGCCGGTGCAGATTGGTTTGGGCGTTGTGCTGACCATTGCAGGTTTCGCGGCACAGACGTTGATACCGAACTGCATGCAGGAGCGATTGAGACGGGCGGAAGAAGCGATGCAGGACACCGACCCGCATATGCAGATTGCAGAGGAACCGGAACAGCCGGATACCATTGATACTATTTCGGATACGGTTGCACAGCACATCGGATTTTCCGATTCGATTCGTCCGCCGTTTCTTTTTGCGGAGAAACAGGAGCAAGAGGTGCAGGAACCGGAACAGGACGAGGACTGCACCATGGCAATTCCGAAGCCGGAGCTGTCGGAGAAACCGGACGAGCCGGAAGAGGTGGATACGTCCACGATGTTTCTGCCGAAAGCTGACATCATACAACAGGAACAACCGGAACAGATGCAACAGCCAGACGAACAACCGGAACCGGACGAACAGCCGGATCAAAAGAAGTCGCTGTTTGCCGATATGTTTGATATGTTTCAGGAAGAAGCGGACGAGCCGGAGGAGTACGAACCGGAACCGGTTTTGGCAGAACAACGGCCGGCGCAGCCTGCGGAAAAATTTTCGCTGGAGCAGCTGCTGATGGACGATGAGGAAGCGGTTAATCCCGTCAAGCGGGCGGAGCCGCAGGAACAGCCGGATGAACAACCGGAGCCGCCGGAACAAAAACCGGAGCTGACGCCGGAACAGGCGGAACAACGCAAACAGCGTGTGCTGACCGCGATTTTTGCCGTTGTTATCGTGGCGGCGTCTCTTGTGTTCGCTGCGTTTGGCGTGCAGCATGTAGAGGTGCTGCTGGCGCTGTGCTTCTGTATGTATCTGGGTATGCGGTATCGCTTGGCGGCGTTTGGATTTGCCGTGCTCGCTGTGCGTCGGCTGTATGATGCAATTGTTTTGCTGAGGCAGGGCGGACATCTGCTGGAAGCACTGACGGATGGCTGTATCTGCGTCATCTTTATCACGTTGACGCTGCATATGCTGCGAACCTATGCGAACAGCAAGAATCAAGCGGATGCAGACGAGACAGAATAAGCATGAGAAAAGAAGTTCCGTCAATTGACGGAACTTCTTTTGATATGCCGGATAAAAACGAAACGAGACGGTTCACCCAACCGTCTCGTTTCTCTCTCTTCTCTGTATGGCATTTCACTCCCGCCTTCTGTATAAGGCGGGTCATGCAGTACTCCTGCTAAAAAGTACAATTGTAAATATATCACAACTGCTCTGTAATTTATAGTGGTAAAACCGCCAAAATAACGAGGACTTTTTTGTGCAAATAGCTTGGTGCGGGCTTTTTTGGTCAAATTTTTGTGCAATTCGCAGATTTTTGGGCTAAAAATGGTGTGTTTGTGATAAAAAGCTGTGTGACTTGAAAAAATATGCTATACTGAACAAGAAAAAATAACGTTTTCAGAGGTGGATATGGATAGTTTTATTTTTAGCTTGAATGCCACGATGCCGGTGTTTCTGGTCATCGTGCTCGGTTATATACTCAAGCAGATCGGATTATTTACAGATGAATTTTGCCGAGTCGGCAATAAGTACGTGTTTTTGGTTGCCCTGCCGGTTTTGCTGTTCCGCGATATCGCGCAAACCAATTTATATGAAGATTTCAAGCTGTCGTTTGTGCTGTACTGTGCGGGCGTCACGACGCTGGTGTTTTTGGGCATCTGGTTTTTGGCGGCGCATATTCTCAAGGACAAAAGCCTGGTCGGTGCCTTTGCGCAGGCGTCTGTGCGAAGCAGTGCGGCGATTTTGGGCATTGCATTTGTGGAGAATATGTACGGCAATGCCGGCTTGGCGCCGCTGATGATTGTGTCCGCCGTGCCGCTGTTTAATATTTACTCGGTCATTATTTTGACATTTTCCGCCAACGGCGGACAGCATGGCACAGGGGCGATTCGCAAAGCGTGCATCAATGTGCTCAAAAATCCGATTATTATCGGCATTGTGCTCGGACTGCCGTTTTCCCTGCTGCGCATAGAGATTCCAACCATTCCGCTCAAGATGATTGAGAGTGTCGGCGCAACGGCGACGCCGCTCGCGCTGCTCGTTGTCGGCGCCGGATTTGAGGGAACCAAGGCACTGGCGAAAATCAAACCGACGCTCTGGGCAACCGCAATCAAATTGGTCTTTTTGCCGGCAGTCTTTCTGCCGCTTGCCATTGCGCTCGGCTTGCAGGATGCGGAGCTGGTTGCCGCCTTGATTATGCTGGGCTCTCCGACGACGGTTTCCTGCTATGTCATGGCGACCAATATGGGAAATGACGGAGAACTTTCCACAAGCATCATTGTGCTGACAACGCTGCTTTCCTCCGTCACACTGACGGGCTGGATTTTCCTGCTGCGCAGTATGGGATTGATGTAATATATATTGCGCAAAAAGCGCTGTGTTTCCTTGACAAGTGGTAAGACGAGTGCCATAATAAAAATGGAACTGTTTGCGCATATACATAGAAAAATGCGCATCATAGGGAAGTAGTTTGAAAAATAGGATTGTAGAAGGAGTTATTACATGAAAGGATTGATTCTGGCAGCTGGCAAGGGTACACGGCTGTATCCGATGACCCGTATGATTTGCAAGCCGCTGCTGCCGGTATATGACAAGCCGCTGATCTATTACCCGCTCAGCATTCTGCTTCAGGCTGGTATCACGGATATTATGGTCATTATTCCGGAGGGAGAAGAAGAAACCTTTAGCAAGCTGCTCGGTGACGGCAGCGCATGGGGCGCGCATATTTCGTATGCGGTGCAGAAGGTGCCGCGCGGCATTGCGGACGCATTCCTCGTTGCAGAGGACTTTATCAAGGGCGATTCGGTTTGTCTGGTGCTGGGCGACAACATCTTTTATGATGAGAGCCGCGATTATCTGTTCCTCAAGAAGGGCAGAGAGCTGACGGAAGGCGCGCTGGTATTTGGCTATTATGTAGAAGATCCGCGCCCGTTTGGCGTTGTAGAATTTGACGCAGACGGCAATGCGCTGAGCATTGAGGAAAAGCCGCGCTTTCCGAAATCCAACTATATCATTCCGGGCTTGTATTTTTATGACAGCGATGTACTGGACATTGCGCGCAATCTCAAGCCGTCGGCGCGCGGCGAGCTGGAAATCACCGATGTCAATCTGGAATATCTGCGCCGCGGCAGCCTAAAGGTTGCGCCGCTGGACAACGATTTTGTTTGGCTGGATGCGGGAACCGCAGAGAGCCTGCTGGAGGCCGGCAATCGGATTCGAGAGGTACAGACGCGCACCGGACGGTATGTTGCTTGTCCGGAGGAAATTGCCTGTGAGCAGGGACTGATTACGGTGGAGCAGGTGCACAGCTTGGGCGATGAGCTGAGCAAGACGCTGTACGGACAATACCTGCAGTGCATGCCGGTGAAAAAAGATCAACAATAACTGGAAAAAGGCGGCCGAGAGGTCGCCTTTTGTGCGGAAGGTCAGCGGTTCGAGACCGTTAGTGTCCACCAAAACGAATCCCCTAGAATCTGCGCGGTTCTAGGGGATTTCTGCATGTATTCGAAACTTTTAAGTAGAAATTGTTTTGAAATATGAAGATTTCTATTTTCCGGTTTAAACGGTGTTAACCGCTGTGTTTAGGGCTGTTCCTGAAAATGTGTGGCAAAAATGTGGCAAAGATGTGGCAAATAAAATTATTCAAAATTCCAGATTGACGTTACATCAATCTGTGCTGCAAGCCGCTTGGCATCATCGTTTTCGATGTGGCTGTAAATATTTGCGGTTGTCCGAATATCTGAGTGACCTAGTAAATATTGTGCTGTTTTCAGGTCATATCCGGCACGATACAGCTGCGTTGCATATGTATGTCGCAGATAATGCGGCGTAATGGATTGGTCAATAGCGTGGTTCACAACGGCGTTACGATATGTCTTTGCGCCGGCTGTCAAATCCCACGTCCGCATGAAACTGTGCCAGAGCCGCCGAATTTTCGTCTCAGACATGCAGCTCCCATTTGCGTTGCGAAAAACAAAGCCGCGACGAATGTTGTGCGATTCGATGTATTGCAGCAGATCGGCACAGAGGTCATCCGGCAGCGGAACGCAGCGTGTGCTGCTTGATGTTTTTGTATCTTTTATCCGGCCGCTGTTGCCGGATGCGTATTCAACAGAATGCACGACATGGATTAACGAATCTGCCGTGTTGATGTCCTCAACGCGCAGAGCAACCGCCTCGCCGCGGCGCAAGCCACACTGCAGCATAAGCCGCACCCACAAGCCGCCACGGTGTTTTTTTGCTGCCTGCATGAAAGTAGATATCTCTTGTGAGGTCAACGCCCTGCGCGTCTCTGCCGCGCTGCAAACAGGTCTCACAAGCTTGCGGGCGGGAGAGACTTCTATCAATCCGTCGATTTCGGCTCGTTCAAATATCTGCCGCAGGGTGCCCATCAATTTGTCCATGCTGGACTGCGAGCGAGCGGGGGATCGGTCCAATACCTCCTGCAAATGAAACGCTTTGACTTGCCGCAAATCCATGTGGCCAACAACGGGACAAATGTGTTTGCGAAGCAGAATGTCATAGTTCCGCAACTGTGACACGCCAACACTTGGTTTTTTGTACTTTTCAAGCCAGGCATATGCGTACTGCTCCACGGTAATGCCTTTGCCTACAACTTGCACGCCTTTTGCATACAGATTTCGGTAATACCGTACCTTTGCGTCAAATTCCTTTTTGTTATTGCTGCGAATTTCCTTCCTGATCGGCTTTCCGTCCGGTTTATTGCCGACTACAAATGTTTGCCTATATTTGTAAGACACAAAAACCACTCCTTTTATTTACTTTTGAATCATGATATAATAAAAGGGCTGAAATGTAACCCGTCAAAGTTTTTCAGCCCTGTCCCGTTCCGGTGTTGGCGCACCGGAGCGGGACTTTTTTATTTATGAATGATTCTCCAACATTTTTTGTACTTCTCTATCAAAATCAGAAACGATTTTCTGCGTCTTATTAAAGGCATCGTATTCGGCTTCTGCTTTTTTTAGAGCTGCTTTTCTGGATACACTGCCTTTGTTTTGCAGGATTTTATATCGGCGAAAAGTTAGGAATTCATTTACGCTGGCTGCAAATTCTTCCATGGTAAACGTATTTTCCCGTTCGATTAAATCTTCTATGTAATCAAAGTATCCGGTTACAGCGCGTTCGAGCTGCCGGATTTGTTTTTCGTCCAAGTAATTTTTTGCAATGCTGACATCTGATTTTAAGATTCTGCCGTCAGGTGCATGTTTCCATGTAGTAAGACCCATATGCTCTTTTTCGCGGTCAGCTTTGGTATAAACAATTTCCGCTGCGGTTTGCCCAACAATAGCGTAGTGAAATTTGTTCTGTACCATTGCATAAAAACTCTGGGTGGTAGGAGAGTTCCTGTCGTAATCAATGCTACACTCTGCGAATATATCTGTAATTTGCTGCCAAATGCGGCGTTCACTCGCTCGAATGGAACGAACGCGCTCCAATAATTCGCGGAAATAATCTTTTCCGAAAGCTGTTTTTCCCTGCTTCAACCGTTCGTCATCCATGGCAAAGCCTTTAATCATGTATTCTTTCAAGACACTGGTTGCCCAGATGCGGAAGCTGGTAGCGCGGCGAGAATTGACACGATAACCAACGGAAATAATAGCGTCAAGATTATAAAAGTTTTGCTCTCTTTTTACTTTACGAGAGCCTTCTTGTTGAACTATTTCCATTTTGGAAACAGTTGAATCTCTGAGCAATTCTCCGTCATTATAAATGTTAGATAAATGCTTAGAGATGGCTGGTACATCAACGTCAAATAATTCAGCCATTGATTTTTGCGTCAGCCAAATCGTTTCATCACGAATAACTGCATTTACAGATATATCTTCCTCAGCGGAGCGATACATCAAAAATTCAAATTGATTGTTGTCCATAGGACCTCCTTGCTTATTCCTGCTTTTCCAGCCGGATGGTTGTGGTTGTACCCATTGCGGACGCTTCGTAACTGATCTGGTTTTTCTCATAGGTAAACTTCTTGGTGTCATCAGAAGATGCCATAAGTGCGCTGTCGGTCTTGTCATGATCGTTCTTGGATTCCCAGCTGTACGGTTCATCTGCTGTCGTTGGTGCTTCAAAAGAGCCTGCCCAATACAGAGACTTAGAGTCGCCGTTATCAGATACCCAATAGATTTCGATGGTATCACCGGAAATGGTTGCCTGCTGATAGCTGTCATCAGAACTGGAATTAACCTGCTTCCAATCACCAGTCAGATCTGCGGGCTGTTTGTCTTCTGCCTTTTGCGATGCAGTGTTTTGCGCGCTGCCGTTATCAGTAGAAGTAGAAGCAGTACCGCCGCACGCGGTCAGCATTGCCAGCAGCGCCGCTGCAATCATTGCCGTTAAAATTTTCTTTTTCATGTTTACCTCCTAAATTCCCTGATGGTTAAGACTTTATTTCATTTCAATTCACACACCCATGTGCGGTGCGATTAGTTTAATCCAACGTGAATTCAACTTTTACAACCTTGCCGATAATATGGATCGGCGTATGCTTCAAATTATAAATCTGCGGCATATGCTTGGGATTTGTTGACTGCGGCATGAGAGTGACCGTATCGCCGTCCTGATAGAAGCGCTTCATAGTTGCTTCATTATCACCGACCAGAACTACACAGATAGTACCGTTATCTACATAATCCTGCCGTCTGACAATAACCAGATACCCTTCTTTGATACCCAAGGCGTCCATACTGTCACCATGCACTCGCAAAGCAAAATATTCGCCGCCATGATTTAAGTCTGTGTATGTGTAGCCTTCTATTTGCTCATCGGCATATAGCGGCAAGCCCGCGGAAATCCTGCCCAGAATCGGTATACGCTGCGTCGGTGCGTAGGGGATAGCGTCGGAGGGGAGCTTTGTTTCAGCATCCTCAATATTTGATCCAGTTAAATCGTTAATGTCAACACCAAAGAGATCGGCAATTGCGTGCGCTTTTTTCAGCGGCGGTTCAGACACGCCAGATTCCCATTTTTGTATTGTAGTATAAGACTTATATCCTAATCTTTCAGCAAGATAATCTTGAGACCATCCGCGCTTCTTTCGGAGATAGCGTATATTGTCGGCAAGTACCATGTGATTCACCCCTTTCTTGATGGATACATCATACAATATATTTGAAATAAATTCAAGTGAATTTTAGAAAAACTAAAAAATACAAGAAAAAAATTCAAGTAAGCTATTGACACATGAATATTTTTTATGTAAACTATGAAAAACAGAAAGGCGGTGAGACGATGGAAAAAGACAATCGCATGTACTCGCTCAAAGAACTTAGAGCGAGAAAAAATCGAACACAAAAGCAAGTTGCAGCCGATATTGGAGTATCTGAACAAACATATTGTGCGTGGGAAAAAGATATTTCTAATGTCGCTGTCAGCAAGGTTTTGGCGATTGCACAGTATTATGGTGTTGATATAGGGCAGATTTATTTTTGCCCTGAACATGAAAATAATTCATGTTCGAGCTGAAAGGAGGCATAAACGATGATTAAGAAAAATGCTTCAGGAAAGAATGATTTCCG
>ENA-OPDA01002416-OPDA01002416.1-human-gut-metagenome-genome-assembly--contig:-NODE-2416-length-10807-cov-1.963542_pt1 | contig 10807 bp, 7 predicted proteins | sample MGYA00241253_ERZ501486 | MGnify/ENA primary metagenome ERZ501486 (study PRJEB25962, sample SAMEA2042510) | human gut metagenome | biome: human gut; feature: human-associated habitat; material: faeces... | reverse complement strand
CAGAGCTTAATAATTAAAATTTATATATTTTGAATCTACCTTTATATCGGCTGTATTTATATTTTATCGTATACTTACCGCCTCGATATAAATTTATTAATAGGTTTTTGTCGTTATTATAACTTTCTTTTGCAAAAGTATTTGAGTAAATAGTTTGTCCATTTTCATTAACTATTTTCAGTTCCAATGTTCCGTTTAAACTATGTACTCTAAGCATATGAAAGCCAATATTATCAGCTGTAATATTTATAATACTTTCTTCCCAATTTTCTACTGATTTCGTATCTATGGTTTTGTCGAACAATATTCGTTTATCATACGAATCACAAAATTTTGGGTTATTAATATCATAGATAGTATCTTTATATATGTTTTTTGCATAGCTTATGTCATACATAAAGCATACTTTTGTAGCTATTAGTCCTATTAGTAAAAATAGAATTATTCTTTTTCCTATATTTTTTCGCATTTTTTCACATCCTAATCTGTCAATTTTCTAAGCAAATGACAGATTAGTTGTGTCTGTCTTATATTTGCTTTACTTATCCTGCATTTATGTTATTCTCTACTTCTCTTTTAAATGGCATTGTAATTGTACCTCTCGTATTAGTTTCAGATTTGATAATGTTTTTTACACACATTGGATAATACGTCATACTTCCCTCAATCGTAATTTTAGGGCTTTGACCGGAATTACCCTTATCAAATGTTATCTTATCGACATTAATGTCATATTGCCATACACCTTCATCATTCGTTTTTTGCCACTTTTTAACCATATCACCTGACACTACTTTAGCTTTACAGCCCATATTTTGAATGAAATAATTATTAATATTTTCATTAATTTTATTCTCATCAATTTCAAAATCACCTGACATAACTACCTTAGGAAGCCATTCATGCTTAATCTCACCCATCTTGGTCCATGCAACACCACCAGGAGTCGCTGTTGTCATGCTGTTGGTATAAGAATACATAGGAAACCATGAACCCATTTCTTTCTTTGCAGAGTGAAGCATATCTACATAGGAGTCTGCATTATAAGCCTTGAATGTGTTAACAAGAGGCTCTGCAAGCCCATTAAAGAACTCGGATGTCTGCTGGCCTGGCTGCATTGCATTCTTGCCGTCCTTGCTGGTTCCAAGCCACTGAGGCAGATAAGTATAACCACACATATGATTAGCCTTATAATCTGTATCTGCTGCCTGTGCCCTCATCTCATCTGTACGATAGAACATACCATCATCATCTAACAGATAGTCAACACCTTCCACACCCCAGAAGCTCAGGTCATGGATTTCCTGATCCAGTATGTCATTGAGGAACTTGGCTGCCTTATCAGGGTCCTTACAGCTTGTTGTAATAGATACGCCGCTGGACTGGTTCAAGGTATCACCATATGTATGCCACTGGTTCTCCATACCTTCATCAATAGTCAGGCCAAGAGGTACATAGTTACATCCCTGAAGATCCAGCCCCTGCTGTTTGAATACATCATTTACTGTATATGCAAAATCCCACCACTGGTCGCACATACCAAGTACACGTCCTGTAGAAAGCTTGGAAATATACTCATCATAAATCTGGGTTGCGAATTCTGTATCGATCATGCCCTTCTGATATTCTTCGTTGAGCTTCTGGAAATATCTCCTGGTAGTATCTGTTGTATTGTAATCTACAATCTTCATATTGTCGGTATCTACGATAACAGAACCGTCATTTGGGTAGCCATCCAGGAACTGCCCTGCATTCTCAATACAGAAATATCTCCAGTCATCGCATAAAATAGTATACGGAATATTTTCTGTTCCATCTTCCATTGTAGGATTTGCTTCATTATAAGACTCTATCAGATTAAAATAGTCATCCATTGTTTTAATTTCTGGATAGTTAGCCCATTTTAATACTCTTGCCTGAATCCAAAATGCTTCATCATTATGAGTACAGACTTTTTCTTCACCTTTGATGCAGCTAAACTGTGGTATCCAGTAAATATGACCATCTTCCTGTCTTAATTTTTCCCATTCAAGGTCTGTAAATAAATTTTTAATATTCGGATAGTCATCCAGATAATCATCTAATGGAACAAGCGCTTCTGCATCATATAACTGTTGTGTTCCATTTCCTCCCTCAATAAAATCCGGATACTCTCCTCCTGCAATCATTGTTCCAATTGCTTCTACATCCGTCTGTCCTGTCAGCCAAGTTTCTTTTACTTTTGCTCCAGTCTTTTCTGCAATCAGTTCCTGAATCTCATTATCATCATTAATTTCCGAACCCGGAACTGCAAAAAAGGCAGTAAACTCTTTTACTCCTCCTTCATCTGAACTTGATTTACTTTTTCCACTGCCGCCGCATCCAGTAAATAATGTGGCAGCCAATACCGTGCCTATCAGTACACTTGCAACTACTTTTCTTCTCATACTGTAAGTACCTCCTTATTGATATATTTATTATACTTGTTTCACTTTTTACAAACCATCTGAGAAATTATAGTCAAAAACGGGATAAATTATAGTTTTTCTTTATTTGTTCTATAATTTATCCTGCTTTTTATTATTCTTCAAACATTTGTTTTCTAAATCTTGCCGGAGTGCAGCCTTTCACCTGAATAAATCGATTCACAAAATAATCCAGGTCATGATATCCTACTTCCTCCGCAATTTGTATAATTTTTTTATCTGTATGGATGAGCTGATTCGATGCTTGCTCAATCCGATAATTATTTAAATAATCTTTAAAAGACTGTCCATATTTCTTTCTAAATAACTGCCCCAGATATGCACTATTTACATAATATTTTTCACTTAGCCCTTTTAAAGTAAGATTAGAAGCAAAACTCTCACGGATTTCTTTTTCTACCATACCAAGAACTCCTCTTGAAACATTCTTTCTAAGTTGAAAAAGGTACTCTGCATATTCACATGCAAAACTTGCAAGATGCGCTTTACTTCCTCGCATAATTCCACTTTCAAAACTGCTCTCACTGATTAATCTTAAAATTTCCTGTTGATTCACATCATCATCCTGCTCGCTTGCAAGATGAATCAAGCGAAATAAAAGATAATTGACGTTAAGCGTCATGGTCTCACTGTTCATTCCCATATTTCCCATTTCCTGGTAAAATAACTCAATTGCCTTTTTTATTTCTATATAATTATTTTGCTCGATTGTCCCAATCAACCGGTCCAGACTTTCTTTACACAATACAATCTTATTACAGGATACCTGCACCTCATCTTCGTAAAAGTAAATGGATTTTTGCGCCCGAAATCCCTGAAAGGACCGAAGCATACAGGTATTTCCATAAGACTTTGAAATACTGTTGATATCTGAAACCTTCTTTCCAACCAACATTATCAGTGGCTGTTTCATATTATTTACCAGATATTGATAAAACTTTTCCAGATAAGCTCTTTCATCTAATCCTAATTTTTGCGCCATCCCATCTGCAAAAATCAGACCAATATCATATATTTTTTCATTCGCAGATACATCAAACACACAATGGTTTGCATCTTCTTTTAAAAATTCAATGCAGCACTGATATAATTCTCTTTGAAAATTTCTCATATCTTTTTCTATACTTTCATCCATTTCCTCGGATTGTGCTTTTTGAATTTCAACATAACGAACTCCCTCTATATTCTTCATATGTTGTTTTACATATTCCAAATTGAAATCATCATATTTTCCATGAATCAGTGCAATTACATTTCTGGAAAAGTAAGCTTTTTCCTGCTCTTTTCGCTTTTTATCCAATTCTCTATCCTGACTTCGCATTGTATAAACTTTTTCCAGTAACTTAAGTAACATTTCACGGTCGATAGGCTTTAAAAGATATTCCGTACACTCATTTTGCATTGCCCTCCTCGCATACTCAAAATCGGCATAGCCGCTTAAAATCACAAAATAAGCATTGGATAATTTTTCTCTTTTTATGGTTTCTAAAAGTTCAAGTCCTGTCATCTCTGGCATTCGAATATCTGCAATAATTAAATCTACTTCTTCTTGTTCTAAAAATGCAATTGCCTCTTTCCCATTTGCAGCCATCCCTGCAATTTCAAATCCCTCCTGTTCCCAGTCAATGAGCATTTTTATTCCTTGCAGAATAAATGGTTCATCATCCACTAATAGTACTCTTAACACTTAATTTTCCTCCTCATACATATTCAGCAGGTATCTGAATCATAACCATGGTTCCTACCCCTTCTTCTCCTTCAATCGTAAATTTCACTTTATCATCTGAAACTATTTTCAGTCTTAAACAAGCATTAATCACCCCTACTCTTCCTTTTACTTTCAGCATTTCAATACTTGCATTTTGCATTTTATTTTGTAAATCCTGATACTCATTTTCGCTCATTCCATTCCCTGTATCTTCTATTTCAATATATAAATTTTCGTTTTTTTCATAGATTCTTACAAAAATCCATCCCGGAGAGGATTTACTTTCAATTCCATGTACACATGCATTTTCTACAAATGTGACCAGAGTAAGTTTTGGTATAAATTTCTTCTCACATTTTGGACTTATATTTATATCATAATTTAATCGCTCTCCAAATCTATATTTTTGAAGTGCCAAATATGCTTTTACAAATTCAATTTCCTGTTCTATTTCCACACAGTCTGCTCCCCACTCTACATACTGTCTTTGCATTAATGCAAGTTTTTCTACCATATCTGCCGTTTCATTTTCTTGTTTTAAAATACTATGCATCCGGATGCTTTCAAGCGCATTAAATAAAAAATGAGGATTTATCTGACTGTGCAATGCAAGTAACTCTGCATTTTTTCTTCCTACTATAATCTCTTGTTCTCTGATTTTACTTTTATACACCGTTTCAATTAAATGATTCGTTCTCTCTACCATACGATTATAGTTGCGAATCATACTTCCAATTTCATCTTTTCCCCGTTCATCTGACATATAAATCAGTTGTTCATTATTTACGGACTGAAATACTTTACTTAATTTTGTAATCCTTTTGGTAAAAGAACGATTGATTAAATAAACAAATAAAACCGGAAGTATTACATTTACAAAAATAAGTAATAATATAATCGGGAATTTATTCATAAGACTATCCCACCCGGTTTTCTCACTTTTATCTATACGGATTTCAAGTTCTGTCCCGTAAAGATTTACCTCCTGACAATAAGTGTATTTACTCCTTTTCTTTACTTTTTCATAATTTTCACTTTCCGTTCCATGCTTTTTATTGGAAAGCACAATTCTTCCCTCATTTAAAATTTCAACTTCATTATCATAATTCATTTTCTTTAGTTCGTCGCTTACTTTTCCATAATCCAACTCTACTTTTAATATTTTTTCTTTATTCGGTGAATAGAAATCTAATTTCTGCAAGAAAACAATCTGCCTTTTTTTTGATATTTTGTTTCTGCTCTCATCATATACGAAAAAAATCCCTTTGCTTTTTTTCTGTTCGACTAAGCTTTGATACGCTTTTGTTTCTCTGATATTTTCAATCTTATTTACCTTTCCTCCATTTACTATCGTTTCATTATCTGTGTAAAAAGTAAATACTAAATTATTCATTCCTAATATATTTTCAAGTAAATGGTCCTTGAAAAACTCCTGATAAGTCAACACATATTCCGGAGCACTTTCATATTCTTGCATCAAAAACGAATTGATATATTTACTGGTATAAATACTTTTTGCTGTTTCCCCTATGCTGCTTATCGTATTACTGATATTATAGCTTACTGCATTTGCAATATTTGCCATCTCATGTTGTTGTTTTTCCTGTTCTGAACTTCTAACAATGAAAAAGATAACACTATCCGTGATAATAATGGGGATTAAAACGCATATGAGATAAAGCATGTATAATTTTTTTTTAATTTTTAAGTTATCCATCCCTTCTTCTATCCGATGCAATAATTTTCTCATTTTCTTCTTTCTCCTGCTTTTTTCTAAAACCACTTCAGGGAGCAGAAAAATTCTGCTCCCTAGTCAAAAATCCTATATCTAATCAATCCATATTTTTCAAATAAAACCAACCAAAATCCGCATAATTCTCACTTTGTTTTCCATTTGAAGACGCATACATTCCTACCGTACACCCTACAAATCCTCCTGCCTCTTCTGTTGTATACGCAGTAAGAGGAATCTTTTCTGCAACCGGTTTAAGGTTTTTCTCTTTTCCAATCCATACTCTGGCTTCCTGGTCATGACATTGAATCATAATTTTTAAAATTCCCTGCCACTTACTAATATCAACTATTGAAAGTTTTGTCTCTTCCCCATGAATATAAGAGTTTACTTCAAATACTTTTTTCCCTTCTACCTGTTTTATTTCAAACTTTAAATGATTTTCATGGTTCTGATACAAAATCACTCCTGCTGTTTCATTTTCTGCCTTCGGTTCAAATTCAATCCCTGTTTCCACCTCAAAACGATAACTTTTTTGTCTTAATCCCAAATAGGAACTGTAGTCTTTTTCTGAAATTTTCTCTTTTCTACAGTATAATCGTAACATTCCTTTTCTCTCTGAAAGAGAATAAATTTCTTCATCTCGTTTTTCGATTCCTACTAGTCTTTCATCTAACTCATTTTCCCAAAACTGAATACAATCTGAAGAAGTCACTTCATTTGCAAAACGATGTTCTTCAAGCGGAATCTCAACAAAATCTTCAAGCCGTCCAACTTGTGGGGCGATAACCGGCCATCCGTTTTCCCAGATAACTTTCGCCAAAAAAGTCTCTCTTCCCATGCTGCTATGTTTTTTACACGGTCTTGATGCAAGCATTACTACATACCAGTTTCCATATCCATCATCCACAAGGTCTCCATGTCCCGCATAGACAACCGGGTAATCCATTCCCAGATTTCTGTGTGTAAAAATCGGGTTTCTAGGACAGCCTTCAAACCACTGAAATAGTTTTTTACTTCTTGCTACACTAATGCTATGTTCTGGTCCTGTTCCACCTTCTGCATGCATTAGATAATAATACTCTCCAATCTTATAAATATGAGGTCCTTCCGGCCAGATGACTCCCTTTACAGCCCCTTTCCAGATTGCCATACTCTCGCCGACCAGTTTCATACTCTTTAAATCAAGTTCCTGAACCCAGATTTCCCAGTCTCCGTTGTAGCGTACCCCTTCCGGATTCGGCCTTGTGCCACAATAGTAACACCTACCATCATCGTCAAAAAACAGACTTGGGTCAATTCCTATTGCTTCTTCTCCTAAATAATATGGTTCTGACCATGGTCCTTCCGGATTCTTTGCAGTAACAATAAAGTTCCCTCCATAGCTTACGTTTGTTGTAATCATGTAGAAAAGCCCTTCATGATAGCGAATCGTCGGAGCAAAAATCCCTCTCGAAATTTCGCTTTTTTCAACTTGAAGCTGCTCTTTGCTTTCTAAAATATTTCCAATCTGCTCCCAGTGTGCTAAATCTCTACTATGAAAAATCGGAACTCCAGGTGCATATACAAAACTAGAGTTTACGATATAAAAATCATTCCCCACTCTACAAATAGATGGGTCTGGATAAAATCCACTTAAAATTGGATTCTTTGCAATTACCATACTTCTTCTCCTCCTATTTCACATATCCGAATCCAAGAATTGTAAAACATTTCTCTCTTTCTTCCTTTGGAATCTCTATTCGGACAATATGTTCTTTCGTTTCTTTTTCATTGAATAAAATGACCGCATTACAATGAAGCCAGTTATTGATATGTGGGTCTGCACACAGGCAATATTCTGTGTCTACCCAAACATCTGCTTTTCCCACATTTGTTTCTCCTGAATCTTTAAATATCAATAATAACGCCTTACAGCTTATTTTCATCTCAAAGTATGCATTTTCCGGCGAATCTCCATTATACATCCAATTATGCGGAAACTCTGGCACTGTCATTAAAGAATCATCGATTTCTACACATTGCAATTCTTTATCACAATGTACAAATCCTCCCTCATCAATTTTCGCACCTACATAACTATCTTTTTTATCTATCAGGTGGACTGACTCGAAACTATTTCCAATGACAGGTGTTTCCAGAAGCCTTCTCTCTAATGTTTCCTCATCAAAGATTCCTGTTACAAATTTATTTTTTCTTAATCCCTTTGTTTCTTCACATCGTTCAAAAAAATAGCTAAGACAATCTGCCATAATGGTATGTCCCAAATTGCTCGGATGAAACATATCATAGAAAAACTGATTCTTCGTTATACTTTGTTTTTCTTTGTTTTTAAACTGAGGCACTACTGCATCTTTTATGCTGACCATTGGCAAATCATATCTTAATCCAACAGGCATCAAACGTTCTTGAAGATTCCAGTCATTTGCAAACACTGAAAACAGCAAAATAACTGCCGGTTTCCATGGAAGCTTCAAAGCTTTACGTACAAGGCTTTCATAACAGTCTCCCTTTGTTTCATCTCCTTCATCATTCACTGCAAATTCAATGACAATGATATCCGGCTGTTCATTTTCCCTTAATACATCTCTTTCAAACCGTAACATTCCAAGCTCCGATGGAGTTCCTCCTACACCTGCTTTTATGAATTTTACATTTTCTTTTATTGCAAATTTTTTCTGAAACATCTTCCACGATTTATACGCATAACACTCCGTATGGATCGGCGTTGCTCCTGCTCCCTGGGTAATAGAACCTCCAATGTATGCTAAAGTAACAGGCTTGCCTGATTTTGCTTTTTGGATTGCTTTTTGTATCCGGAAAGTATTCCCCATACTTAACAATGAGCTGCGAACCATTTGACTGTACTGCTCTGAATTAATATTTACGGTTTCATCTTCTATTTGTTCTGGGGCAACATATCCATCGTTTAAATAAAGTTTTACACTTGCTTTTCCCATTATTTCCGGAGTTTGAAATATAAATTTTATCTGTCCCGGAATATTATCGTCTTCTGTCCATTGATATTCTGACAACAAAATCTTATATTCCATTCCATCGCCTTTTAATTTCGTTTTTAGGTTTGTTCCTCCTCCATAGAGGTCATTCTTTCCATATATCTGAAATATAAATTCTATTTCTTCTTCCGGATTCTCTGTTTCTACAAAAATTCCGATACTATGGACCAGTTTTCCAAACCCTTCTACTGTCTCTAAAAGCTTTAACTCCTCTTTATCTGTAACATTACCTGCTATCTGTGCGCTATTTATTAATCGTCCATCACTCTCATAAATATATTGAATTCCTGTTCCATCCTCCTGTCTGGAACTAAAAATTTCTTTTTCTCTCATAATATAAAAATACGGTCTTTTTTTCTCTGGATTTTTCGGTGCTTTTGGACCTTGCATCTTTCTTTCTCCCCAGTCTCATTCTTAATTTCATTTATTATAACAGACTACACTCTTTAGAACACCGGGAGAAATTATAGAAAAAACTCCGACAAAATATTACGTTTTATTCGAATCCTAATGATTAATAAATTCGATAGTTTCCAGACAAAGCAAGCATTGAAAACATATAAAGGAAATTATCATAATATCTTCTGTCTCCTGTGCGAAGCGGTGTATTCCAGAATTTCTCTACACATTCTTTTGCATACGGACCATTTGCTGCCAAAGATGCCTGAGCATTCGTTGCAATAATTGCCACCGGATGCAATGCTTTCTCTTCTAGTCTTGTTCCATCTGTTAAAAATACTCCATCCCAATGTAGCTTCTGGTCCTCACAGTAAAATTTCTGAAGATGATTCGCATTTTCTACCTGCCAGGAATCTACTCCAAACCACTCATAATCCAGTCCGATATTTGCAATCGTTCGATAAGCATCACTATAATACCAATCATGACGTCCAAAAATCTCCTGATGCCCTTTATGAGGAGTTCCATCATAATCCGCATATTCCGCCGATAAACCTGTTTTTGGGTGACATGCTTTATGAAGATAGTCGCGACTTGCCTTTGCTGCCTCTTTCCAAAATTCTCTATCCTCGGGATTTGCCCATTTTGCAAATAATTCATAAAAATGAGGGAGATGATAAGATGGGTCACTAAAATCACAGTTTGGAATAAATTTAATCAAATGGTTTTTCGCATCCCACATAGAATCACCCGGTTGCCCCGGTTCGCCTTTATGTACACATTCTTTTAAGATTGCCCTTGCCTCTTTACTATACTCAAAAATTCCTTCTCCGTCACCCCATCTTCTCCACGCAAAGAATAAAGACATCGCAAAAAATTCTTCTCCATCCGGAGCCGGTCCATCTGAATTCCAAGTTCCATCAGTGCCACACGACCATGCAAAATAATTTTTTCCAGGTCCTTTCGGAATATACATATAAGTACGAACCCATTTCCAAAGACGGTCAAATTCTTCTTTTCTATTCATCTGTACACACACCATCATTGCATAAGACATTCCTTCTGTTCGGACATCGTGATTTCCTGTGTCTTCCACATACGCCATGTCTTCTCCGACTTCATGGTAAAAGCGTTCTTCTTCTGTTCCATAAAAAATAGTCTCAAAGGTCTTCTCTACTCTCTCTTGAATTTCCTCTTTAGAATATCCGCACTCCAAAAATACATTTCGATATTTTCCTGTCTGATAAGCTGCTGTCATTTTTTATCTCCTCATACTATATTATTTTCTCTGAATTTTTTTAATTATAACAAATTCCATCTCATCTAATACCGGGAATAATTATAGAAAAACCTCCGACAAAATATTAAGATTCTTTCATTGATAGGTCCCTTTAGTTTAAAAAACTCTCCACTTTTTTTCCATCTCTTTCTTGCGAATGAATTACCAACTCCTATGCGGTGCATAGCTCCTATGGAAGTGGTATCT
>ENA-OPDA01002407-OPDA01002407.1-human-gut-metagenome-genome-assembly--contig:-NODE-2407-length-10830-cov-10.115638_pt1 | contig 10830 bp, 8 predicted proteins | sample MGYA00241253_ERZ501486 | MGnify/ENA primary metagenome ERZ501486 (study PRJEB25962, sample SAMEA2042510) | human gut metagenome | biome: human gut; feature: human-associated habitat; material: faeces... | reverse complement strand
TTTTATGGCTAACGAAAAAAAGAAGGTGCATCGTGCATTACGACACACCCTCTTATTTGTTTTATATAGTTTTTTAACTATGTTTGTTAAAAAAAGTAAATACAAGTTTACCCGTGCAACATTTATTATGGTTTGTCCGTCTTAAAAGTGAATAAATCAAAAGCGCGGCTACATTAAAAAGGTCAGAAGTGCTGTTTGATGTTAAAATTTTTCAGTAAAAAAGCATAACAGATGATAAAGATATGTGTTGATATAAAGCGGATGATGCTGCTTCCGGCAACGTTGATGACACTGACGGCAGCAGGACAGAACGTCAGCGGACAGGTGGTGGATGCACATGGTAAAGGCATACCATATATAAATGTGGTGGCCTTGTCGCTGCCTGATTCGGCTTATGTTACGGGCGTTATGACCGACAGCATTGGCCGTTTCGGTTTCGATGTTCCGCCAGAAGGCCGCCTGTTGCGCGTTTCGGGTGTGGGATATAAGACCGTTTATGCCGACAGGACAGGCAATGAGAGCCGCATTTGTCTGCAAGAAGATACACGGATGCTTGGCGAAGTTGTGGTCAGAAGCCGTATGCCGAAGACACGGCTGAAGGGCGATGCCATGGTGACAAACGTGGTGGGGACGGTGCTGGAGACGGCAGGAAACATGGAAGATCTGCTCGACCGCATACCAAACGTGTCGGCAAACAGCGATAAAATAGAGGTTTTTGGGCGCGGAGAGCCCGAAATTTATATAAACGGGCGCAAGATGCTCGACAAAGTGGAGCTTGAACGCCTTAGTTCGGACAATATAAAGTCTGTTGAGGTTGTAACAAATCCCGGTGCAAGATATGGCGCAAGTGTCAAGTCGGTTATACGCATAACCACCAAGAAGGCCGTTGGCGAGGGCTTTGGCTTTGACAACAGACTGTCGGGCGATCTTAAAGAGCGAGGCTATGCCTCGGGGCAGGAGCGCATAAACATGAACTGGCGCAGTGGAGGCCTCGACATAGGCGGAACGTTCAACATATCAAGAACTAACACACCTGACCCGAAGCAGATGGAGCAGATAACATATCTTGACAAGACATGGCGGCAGCCAAGTTCGCTTGACCAGGTATATAAAAAAAGGAATATATATGGACGACTGGCGCTGAGCTATATGTTCAACGAGAATCATTCGCTGGGGGCAAGCCTTAGCTGGTATCGCATGCCGTGGGACAACGCTTCGGGATATATGAAATCGAGTGTAGTTAAGGACGATATGCTCACAGAAAAGCTTTTAAGTTCTTATGTCGCATCAGGACAAGGCACAACGCTGCAAGGAAATTTATATTATGTAGGAAAGATCGGTAAGTTGGGTATTGACTTTAATACAGATTGGTATTGGAGCAAGACGGGAATAGGCATGACGACAGTTGAGGACTATCAGGAAACAGGGCTGGAGCCAGTAAACCAGCAAGTCAGCACTTCGTCAGACAGCCGTAATAATCTTGTGGCGTCAAAGCTGGTGCTGACGTCTCCGTTGTTTGGCGGCATCTTGTCTTTTGGCGGAGAGTATTCTTATTCGGTGCGCAAGACTCTTTATGGTGTGCTTCCGGCAGATGTCCTCGAAGACGACAAGAGCCGTATAGAAGAGGGTATGGCTTCGGCCTTTGTTGAATATGTCCGCCATTTTGGGCCGTTTAGCATGCAGGCCGGAGTGAGGTATGAGAATGTAGATTTCGACTATTATGACGACGGAGTGTATGTGGGCGAACAGAGTCGTGTGTTTAACAATGTCTTTCCTTCGTTGTCGCTTTCGGGCATGTTAGGCGATTTTGGCGTTCAGTTGGGCTATGCGTCAGACATATCCCGGCCGTCTTATAACCAGCTTCGCAGCAACATAACCTACGATAATCGCTACACTTATGAGGGCGGTAATCCGTTTTTGCTGCCGTCGAGGTCAAACAACGTCAATTTGGCGCTTACATATAAGTGGATAATGTTGAATGCAGGATGGTCGCATGTAATTGATCCGATAATACAGCACAGCGAACCCTACGGAGACGACCCGTCGGTGGTGCTTTTCAGGCAGGTAAACGGTGAGTCGTACGACAAGATGTACGCTTCGCTTAATATAAGTCCGGATTTTGGAATGTGGCATCCGTCGCTCATGCTCGGCGTGCAGAAGCAGTGGTTTGCCATGCAGGTTCACGGGCATAATCCGCTCGACAATCCTGTTGGAACATTCCGTTTCGACAACACATTAGACACCAAAATCTGCCGCATTTCGCTAAATATGCGCTATACGACACGTGGAGGCGACGAGAATGTGTACATGCGGAAGCCTTCTTTCAGGGCAGATATGTCTTTATATAAGGCATTTATGCAAGACCGGCTTACGGTGCAGTTGCAAGTAAAGGACTTATTCAAGACCTCACGCCAGTGCTTGACCATGTTTTATGGATCCATGCGCGAGACGCTTTGGGGCGCTCCGGCTCAGCGCAGAGTAAGCCTTACGGTGCGCTATAAGTTTAACGTTGGCAAGAGCAAATATAAGGGCACGGGAGCAGGACAGAGCCAGAAGAGCCGTATGTAGACGGCAAGTGTGTGTTGACTTTACGGCATGCCGTGTATGAAGATTATGATGTTTTTATTGCCTGAAGGCATTAATAGGTATCAGTTTTTATACGTGGCATGCCGTTTTTTTGTATATTTGCATAAATCTTAGTATAAGATAATCTGCATTTCGGCATAAAATCCGGACTAATTTTAGGCTTACTGCTTGGATTTATATTATAACCTTAATTTGATAACAAAACTAAAAGCATGGAAATAAGAAGTAAACTGGGCAACGAAAATATCATGCAGCTGAGAAAAACGGCATTTTTTTGCTCGAGAAAGGAGCCGTCTGGACTTCAGACTGCCGTGGACAGATGGATTGCAACCCTGCAACAAGATAAGGCTTGCGTAATGTGCGGTGACCAGTCGCCAATGGAAAAACACGTGTTTTCATCATTGCTTGAAAGAAAAATTCCGGCAATATTGGTGCTGGCAGAGGCGATGCATGAGCAATGGAGCGAGCCTGTGAGCGCGGCTTTGGGCAGCGGACAACTGCTGATAATAACCCATTGCGGGCCTGAGGTGCATACGGTATGCGCCCGCTCGGCATTCGACCGCAACGCACTGATGATGGCTCTTGCTGACGAAATTGTCGTCGGATATTGCTCAAAAGGCGGTAATCTGGAGCGCGGCTTGGCCGGATACAGCAACGTGAAATACCTTGTAGGTGAGCAAGACAATGGAGTAAAAACGAAGGAACCGTCACTGCGACAGGGTGGTCGTTCGTATGCCGGACGCCGTTTTCCCGATGATTCTCAGCGCGAAAAAAGCAGTTTGCAGGGCGTACGTTCGTATAACGGACGTTGTTTTTCTGCAAATCAGAATGCTTCCAATGGATTCGGTCAAGGTGGCAGGGCTGTGGCAGGACAGGCTGCAAATGGCGTCGGGCAGTGGAGCCGTAGGCTCGATTTTGGCTACAGCATGATATATTTCGATTTTAATGAGGCTGGAAAGGATGTTTATATCAAACTTACTCAAAGTACAAAATCGGCAGACGGAAAGTATGAGCGCAACAAAATATTCATGGACCGCAGCGAATTTAGGGCGTTTTATGATACAATAGGCTATGTGACAAGGGCTGTGGAGCGTGATGAAAAATTAGATAAAAACATCGTGGTAAGATCGGCAAGCGGTGACATAAGTCTGAATATGGTCATGTCAGAAGGCATGAAAATGTGTATGATGACTCAGGAAAAAGAGCTGTTGACAATGGGACACAGGCGTCAGACAATAGGATTTTGCGTCACGGAGTTGTCGGCTTTTTACGATGTAGTGATTGATGCAGCCCGCCATTGGCGCATAATAAGCTGATAAAGAGGCAAAAAATGCCTGATGTAGGTGATAGCCGAGTATTGGTAATACTTGTCAGAATTTTCTAAGGTTCAGACATATATCATCCTGAAAGTTTGTAAACATGAGCGTTTATGGCGATACATCCGCGATATACAGCCTGATTTGGGCTTAATTAAATAAATTTATTTTGTTTAGCCCGCCGTTTGCATTATATTTGCATGAGGAAAAATATACTAAAAATGAATTTATAATGGCGCTTTTGTGACTATATGTCAGACATCTTGTCTTGTATATTAGACTCGCATGGCGCTTTAAACGTAAAAAATAGAAATTTATGGCAGCAGGAAAATGGATAGGCGGCATATTGGGCTTTATGTCCGGCGGTGCGCTCGGAGCTTTGGCAGGAGTGGCACTGGGAGCCTTGTTTGATTATGGAATTAATGCGGTAAACAAAGACGGAGAGCCCAAAAACGGATACGGAAGTACTTCTTCTGGCCGTCAGGGCTTTGGCAGCGCGACGCGTGAGCAGCAATATTATGAGGGGCAGCGCAACAGTTTTTTGTTCTCTCTGCTTGTGCTGGCGTCGTATATTATTAAGGCAGACGGCAAGGTGATGCACAGCGAGATGGAGTTTGTGCGGAAGTTTTTGCGTGCAAATTTCGGTGAAGTGGCCGTGGAGCAGGGCAACAGCATACTTCTGCGCCTATTTGACGAGCAGAAGAGACTGAATGCCACAAATCCTTATGCTTTCAGGGATGTTATACGTCAGAGCTGTGAGCAGATAGCTATGAATCTCGACTATGGTCAGCGTTTGCAGCTGCTAAACTTCCTCGTAATGATAGCAAGGGCAGACGGTTCTATGCCAAATGAGGAAATTTCTGCCTTGAGAGAGTGCGTTCGCTATATGCGCATGGATATGGAAGATCTTGACTCAATGTTGAATCTGCAAAAAGACACACTGGAAGATGCTTACGCTGTGTTGGGCGTATCGCCTGATGCGACAGACGATGAAGTGCGCAAGGCATATCGTAATCTTGCCTTGAAGCATCACCCTGACCGTGTGGCTGCGCTTGGCGAGGATATCAGGCGTGCGGCAGAGAAGAAATTCCAGGAAATCAATGAGGCTAAAGAAAAGATATTTAAGGCAAGGGGTATGTAGAAGTTTTAGCCCGTTAAATATTCTCATGTTTACACAGAACGGCTAATATGCCAACTTTTATTTGTGCAGTTTAGATATATAATAAAGAGCGGACAAATACCATTAAAAAATGAATCAGGTGTTTGTCCGCTCTCTTTTTATGATTAAAAATCAGACTTTTGGGGGTAATGTTTTATTCTTGATAAATCTTTACCAAAAAAACTAATGCAGTTTGGCGTTAAAGTTCGCTGAAATCAGGTATTTCTTTCAGAAAACAATAGCTGTTATTTGCGTAGTCCATTCGGCAGCAATAGTGTTGCAGGCCGTTGCTTACTACGAGATAATCCACTTTCAGCAGCATGTTATAGACCGAAATCTGGTTGAACACCTTCTGTGTGATGGCTATTGTTGGAGCTTTATACTCCATAATCATGCGCGGACGCGCCTGTGAGTCGTATAGAACGCTGTCGCAGCGCAGTTTTTTCTGACCGCATGTCAGTTCTGTCTCGTTGGCAATGAGTGATGCCGGATAACCTTTGTGCTCTGTCAGGAAATGAACAAAATGCTGGCGTACCCATTCTTCCGGTGTAAGACTTACAAACTTGCGTCTCAGCGTGTCAAGAATCTGCGTCTTGCCGTTCTGCTGTTTTATTTTTATTTCGTATTGAGGTAGGTTTAATCGATACATTTTATTAAATTTGCATTCTGAATGGCTTCAAGTTGCCATGTGTTAGGGCGTATGAGTTTATAGCCTCAGACAGATAGTTTATGTCTTCAGGCCGCTGACTCAGTAATTTTTGCAAAGTTAGCCATTATTATTTTAAACGGTGAACGTCAGCGTCCTTTTTTGGCAGCAATGGCTTTCAGATAAAGCATAAAGATATGGCAGAGAAAAAGATCGTTACTTTTGAGAGCATAATGCGCGACTTGCGTGCAGGTAATTATGCGCCCGTATATATTCTTATGGGCGAGGAGTCTTATTATATTGATAAGATAACAGATTTTATCTCGACGAATGCTCTTACTCCTGAAGAACGCGACTTCAATCAGTCTGTTGTCTTTGGCTCTGACGTTTCTTCAAGTCAGATTGTTGACATGGCAAGACGTTTTCCGATGATGGCCGAGCGGCAGGTTGTGATAGTGAAAGAGGCTCAGAACATAAAAAACTGGGAACAACTGGAAAAGTATGTTGAAAAACCTGTGAAATCAACAGTTTTGGTTTTGTGTCATAAAAACGGCAGTATTGACGGGCGAAAGAAAATATTGGCCAAGGCAGCAGCCACGGGTGTGGTGTTTGAGAGCAAGAAGAAGCGTGATTATGAATTGCCGGCTTTCATAGAGAGTTATCTTAAAAATTATGGACGCGTTGCAATAGACCATAAGTCATCCCAGATGATAGCCGACCATATCGGGGCAGATCTTAGCAGGTTGACGAGTGAACTCGACAAGCTGATTCTTTCTTTGCCAGAGAATGACCGACGTGTTACTCCTGAGGTTGTAGAGGAGAGGATAGGAGTGAGCAAGGATTTTAATGCTTACGAATTACGCAGCGCGATAGTTAACCGTGATGTGTTGAAGGCGACACGGATTTTGTATTATTTTAATGACAACCCGAAGACCGGAAATGCATACATGCTTATACCGATGTTGTTCTCTTATTTTCAAAATTTACTTATAGCATTTTATGCTCCTCAACCTAAAACTGACGAGAGTGTTGCACGCTGGTTGGACCTCAGGGCAGGGTGGGCTGCAAAGGACTACATCACGGGTATGAGAAATTATACTGGTGTGAAAGTGATGCAGATAATTTCTAAAATTAGAGAGACAGATGCCAAAAGTAAGGGTTTAGACAACCCAAATACCCCTGTCGGGGAGCTGTTAAGAGAGCTTATTTTCTTCATTTTACACTAAAAATAGCCCCATTTTGGGGCTATTTTTTTCTCTTTCGCATTTTTTTCTGAACAAAAAAAATAGGGTTAAAGTCGTAAAAATCAGAGCCTTTTATGATTTTTGACGCTCTCAGAATCGTGTATTTTTGAGCTTTCTTTACCTCGTTTCGAAATACTTAATTTTTCTGTTTTTCGACCGAAAAACAGACGTTAAAATTTAGCGTTTGCATTTATTATGATTTACAATACCGAAATTTAGCTATCTGAACGTTTATATTTGTTTATATAAAACATAAATGTAAAGCGTAAATTTATATTTAAATATAAATATATTGACAGTTGAATTTATATTTTAATATTTAAATCTTTAAATTTGCAAATTACAAGTTATATTTATGCATTTTCGGATTTATTGTTTAAATGCCTGATTATCAGCCTAAATACGATATTTTATGAAGTAAATTTATGCGATTATGCTTATTTTCGCCTTAAAATACTGCATAAAGCCAGATTTACGCTTTTTATCAGCGCAAATAACGTTCGCCTAATGAATTAGTTAGCAAAATCCTTTAAATAAAGGCTTATCGGGCGTTTTAATAGTCTAAATTTACATTTGTATTTTTAAATACCAAATTACAAGATTTAGATATTTATATTTACAAATATAAATATATAAATTTAATATTTAAATTTTAAAATTATATTTAGGTTTGTTGTGTATGTCAAAAAAATGATTTACCTTTGTAAAGTCTAAGAAAAATAGCAAAAAACAACATCAAGGTAAGAAAATGGAAGAAATGAAAGACCGAATCAGGCAGATAATGGAGTCTCAACATATGAGTCAACAGACCTTCGCAAACTTCATCGGAATGTCTGCTGCATCATTAAGCAGCATTTTTAACAACCGTACAAAACCGACGCTCAACACCGTTGAAGCGATTAAGAGCAAAATGCCTCGCCTGAGTACTGACTGGCTCATGTTCGGAAGAGGCTCGATGTTCATCGACGACACTCCGACTACCGACCCATCTCCTGCTGAGGATACAGATATGGGCAGTGAGCATGTTACTGACTTTGGAGGCGGCGTGCCGGATCTTTTCGGAGGCAACCAGGCCGGAGCATCTGTTCAACAGTCTGTGCACAGACATGTTGAGAGCGTTATTCGGCCTGAAGTGAAATATGTTGAGCGTCCGCAAAGACAGATTACAGAGATAAGGGTTTATTTTGACGACCTTACCTATGAGACTTTTGTCCCCAAAAAATAGAATTGCCGTGTAAAAACCGATAATATGTTGATTTAGCTTTGCTGGTGTGCCCTTTTTTGTAGGCTTATGGCATGTACATACGTTTTTTGAGGCATTTATTGGCTCTGTCATGTGTCTGTCTTTCATTGTTGAGCGTTTTTCTTGACGTTAAATAGCCTTTTATGGCATCATATATGCCGTTTAACATATATTTAACAGCCTGTGACTTTCGTTTTTTTGGAAAGCGCAGGCTTATTTTGTACCTTTGTATTCTGTAAGTAAGGCGATAAAGTCTTTCTTGCGCCTGGTTTAATAAGATAAATTCGTTTCTTATGAAAAAATATGTTTCAGACCTCAAGGTCGTTTCTGTAGAACATATAAACGACAAATATGTTCTGATAAAGCTTACTCAGGACGAACGACTTCCGGAAATGCTCCCGGGACAGTTTGTTGAGATAAGAGTAGACGGATCGCCTTCTACATTCCTTAGGCGTCCCATTTCAATTAATTTCGTTGATTATGACACAAATCAGCTGTGGCTTCTCGTTGCTGCTATAGGCGACGGAACACGCCGTATGGCTCAATTAAAGGCCGGAGACGTGCTTAACTGCATGTTCCCTTTGGGTAACTGCTTTACAATGCCTGAAGGCGCCTCAGAGAAGATTTTGCTTGTTGGAGGCGGCGTAGGTGTGGCTCCGCTGCTGTATTTCGGCAAGAAACTCTGCGATGCCGGTATAACCCCTGTATTTCTTCTCGGGGCACGTTCCGGAAAAGATTTGCTTCTGTTGGATGAGTTTAAAAAGTACGGGCGCGTATGCGTAACGACAGAAGACGGCTCAATGGGCGAGAAAGGCTTTGTTATAAACCATTCTGTGCTCAATGAGGTGGCTTTCGGCCTTATAGCCACTTGCGGTCCGAAGCCAATGATGGCTGCCGTGGCAAGATATGCCAAGGCAAAAGGCATAGAATGTGAGGTGTCTTTGGAAAATAAGATGGCCTGCGGACTGGGAGCATGTCTCTGCTGCGTTGAAAAGACCACAGAAGGCAACGTGTGTGTATGTAAGGAAGGACCGGTTGTAAACATAAAGAAATTGTTATGGCAGATTTAAGCGTAAATATCAACAAATTGCAGTTGAAGAACCCTGTAATGACGGCTTCGGGAACATTTGGCTATGGCCCCGAATTTGCTGATTTCATACCGTTGGAAGGTCTTGGCGGTATTATTGTGAAAGGAACCACTCTAAAACCGCGTGAGGGCAACGATTATCCCCGTATGGTAGAGACGGCTTCGGGTATGCTCAACTGCGTGGGACTGCAGAACAAGGGCGTAGACTATTTCTGTGAGCATATATATCCTGAGATAAAGGACATTGATACAAATATGATTGTAAACGTCAGCGGCTCGTCTCCTGAAGATTATGCTGAATGTGCCGCCCGTATCAACGAACTGGACAATATTCCGGCCATAGAGCTGAATATTTCATGTCCAAACGTAAGGCAGGGAGGCATGGCCTTCGGCGTTACGTGTGCCGGTGCGGCAAGCGTAGTAAAGGCTGTGCGTGCCAGATACGACAAGACCATGATAGTAAAGCTCTCTCCCAATGTTACCGACATAGCCGAGATAGCGCGTGCCGTTGAGGCTGAGGGCGCCGACAGCGTATCGCTTATCAACACTCTTATGGGCATGGCTATTGATATAGAGAAGCGCAAGCCATTGCTTAGCATCAATACGGGCGGACTTAGCGGTCCTGCCGTGAAGCCTGTTGCCCTGCGTATGGTATGGCAGGTGGCCAAGGCTGTGAATATCCCTGTTGTCGGTCTTGGAGGTATCTGTAATGCCCATGATGCCATCGAATTCCTTATGGCCGGTGCTACGGCAATAGAGATTGGTACAGCCAACTTTATCGATCCTCAGGTTACGATAAAAGTGCGCGACGGCATTAATGAATGGCTCGACAGCCACGGCTGCAAGTCGGTTAAGGAGATTATCGGTACGTTGGAAGACTGCTGATATTTCTGCTTTTTACGAGATTTTTATAAAAAAGTTTTCTGAATAAACTCATCACTCGTCACAATGATATGTAAAGTGCTGTAATTTAATCACTTATGATGTGACGACTTTGAAAGCAGACTCATCACAGCATAGGCTTTATGCTAGGCGTGATGAGTCTGTTTTTCAACTCATCGCATTCAATGTCGTTGAAAATCAGTAAGTTATGTCAGCTTGTGATGAGTGATGAGTTTATTCAGAAAACTTTTTCTTTATATTCTTTGATTTAATCGTGATTTCGGTTTACCTGAGGCTGTGTTATTCCTGTTTCAGCTTGAAAAAGCTTAATCAGGATGTCTTTGCATATTGACGACTTTGCAGAAGCATACCTTTCACGTTGCGTTTTGCCGTCTTTTAGAGCCCGAAAGGTGGTCTTTTATGTGTCAATTTGCCTACTTTTATGGTGTTTTGCCTAATAATTTGGGCTAATTTAGTACTATTCCGCCTTCTCAACAGAGTGTTTAGTGATAAATTTAGGGCGTTTAACTCCAACCGGGCATTATTATTTTGCTGGATAGCTGCTTAATATCCGTCGCCTTGCCGTTTGCTTCTTGGGCAGATGTAACGAACTATGGGCGCACCCGACAAACCCTGTGGAGGGCTGTGCAGATGCTAACCCAAAAAC
>ENA-OPDA01002406-OPDA01002406.1-human-gut-metagenome-genome-assembly--contig:-NODE-2406-length-10833-cov-2.705140_pt1 | contig 10833 bp, 8 predicted proteins | sample MGYA00241253_ERZ501486 | MGnify/ENA primary metagenome ERZ501486 (study PRJEB25962, sample SAMEA2042510) | human gut metagenome | biome: human gut; feature: human-associated habitat; material: faeces... | reverse complement strand
GGGTGGCCGCCAATGCTCGTTCCGCACATCCATGGTGAGCGTCGACGAAAACGCAGCCATGGAAATCGTGATCGGGCATTTGGCTGAACGTGGCATCGCATCTGTGGCATACATGGCCGGCAAGGAAATCTCCTTCGAATCGGCGGAACTATTCACCATGTTCCACACGCAGATGCGAGCGCACCATCTTGCCACCGAAACCGAATGGAACAAGTTCGGAGACCGTAGCGTGCAGCGCGGATTCGACTGCGCCATGCGACTGTTTTCCGAGCCGCTCGTGCAACCGGAGGCCGTGGTGTGTGCCGACGATGCGATCGCGTTCGGCGTGATGGTGGCGTTGCATTCGCTTGGGCTTCGCGTGCCTGAAGATGTGCTGGTGGTTGGCTACAACGATTCGCCAATCGCACGCACCACCATGCCGCCACTGACCAGTGTGCGCCCGCCGTTCAAACAAATCGTCTCCGAAGCGCTACGTCTACTCAACGACGGCCCCGACAGCCCCGCACATATCTCACTTGCACCGCAACTGATCGTGCGCGAATCCACCAACTACCAGCGCTGAATCGCAATTTTTGCAATTTTGCCGCACATTTCGCCTTGACAGCCCCACGAACTCGCCTTGCCGATCCTACTGACCTCTCACCATTCCATTTTTCGTCTGTAAACCAAAATCGTGCGACAGGAAATCGGAATCGTGTGATTAGTTCTGTACCGGACCGACGTCTTTCTGACTGCGAATGATGAACTTGATCTCACCTTGTTCCTGCGTGTGCAATGCCACACCGAACGCAATGATAGCGCCGAATTCATCGACCACTACAGAATCCATAGCCAGCAATGGCGCACCTTCCGGCACCTCGAATACTTCAGCCATATCAGCATCGGCATTCTGGATACGCACCACCACTTCGTTTTCCACCATATGCACTGCATACTGCCGCTCAAGAAACTCATACAGCGAGCCTTCCGAGAAGTCGTGTTCCAGCACTTTGGAGAAACGCGATGCGGAAAGAAACGTTACCACATGCTGTTTGAGCGTATTACCCACATAACGCAGTCGTTCAAGCCTGACCAACGGCTCATTCTTGTCGACTCCCAAATTCTTGGAAGCCTCGGAATCAACCACCGTAGTATTGCTCAGCACCTTGGTGCGCACCACATTGCCCAAATCCTCCTGTTGACGGAAGAAACCGCGAATATGGTCGCTGATCACCTCACGCTCAGTATTGGCGTCGGCTCCCGTACGGAACGTACCCTTACCCTGCTCACGCACGATGAGATCATCTTGAATCAAATCGTCAATCGCATGACGCAAGGTGATGCGGCTGACGTTGTACTGCTTGCACAGTTCCGGTTCCGCAGGCAGCTTCTCCCCCGGATCCATCGAGATAATGCGCTGCCGCAGGTTCTCACGAACCGTAATATATTTCGGCACGCCCGCTGCCATGAATCATCAACCCCTTACGTATTGTGCTTGTTCTGAATATACTCGCCCGTGGATAGCAGATGATCGGAAAGTCAGCAATTCGCACCAACTTCCCGATATCATCCGCGTATCATTTACAGGCTATTCGTATGTCAGGCTTCGACCTGCGCAGCCTGCTTCGCCTTGTCGCGACGGGTCAGCAGGAAGGATGCCAGGTAGAACACCGCCACTGCAATGAGCACGCCGGCAACCAGAGCAGTCTGACCACCCAACTGATTGGTGCAGCCAAGCAAAATGCCAGCCACACCGAAGTCGGCATCGGAATAGGTGGAGTTCACCAAGCCCATATCGCCGAGCACCGGCAGCAGGAACAGCGGCAGGAAGGTGATAGCCAAGCCGTTCACGAAGGAGCCGATGATGGCACCGCGGCGACCGCCCTGTCCGTTACCAATCACGCCGGTGGCGCCGCCGGTCATGAAGTGGGCCACAATACCCGGAATAATGATGGTGGTTCCAGCCAGGATCATGATGCCCATGCCGATCAGGCCGCCGACAAAGCTGGAGATGAAGCCAATAAGCACTGCGTTCGGAGCGAACGTGAAGGTCATCGGCACATCAAGAGCCGGGACTGCGTTCTTCACGAGCTTCTCGGAAATGCCCTTGAATGCCGGCACGATCTCGCCAAGCACCACACGTACACCGGCGAGAATGATGAACACGCCAGCGGAGAAGGTGGCTGCCTGCAGCACGGAGAAGACAAGGAAGTTCTGGCCGTCACTCAGGTTTTCTTCGATGTAACCGGCACCGGCGAACAAAGCCACGATCACGTAGATAACAGCCATGGAGAGCGCGATAAGAACAGTGGTGTCACGCAGGAAGCCGAGACCTGCCGGGAACTTGATGTCTTCGGTGGATTTGGACGGGTTCTTCTTGGAACGAGTCAGACGTGCCACAAAACCGCCCAGTGCGATACCAGCGCCGCCAGTGTGTCCCAAAGCTACGCCATCAGTGCCGGTAGCGTCCTTCATGAATGGCTGCACGAGAGCCGGCGAAATGGTAACGATCAAGCCCTGTGCGATGGATCCCCACAGCAGCACACCCCAAGTCGGGAAGCCGGCAACCTCGAAAATCACAGCAACCATGGTCGCCATATAGAACGCCACATGGCCGGACAGATAAATGTACTTGAAGCGCGAAGTCATCGACAGCAGCACATTGACGATCATACCGAAGAAGAAGATCAGCGCGGCTTCAGAACCGTACTTGACGAGCACGGTACCAACGATGGCCTCATTGTTCGGCACCACGCCCTGCACGTGAAAAGCGTGCTGGAACATATCGCCGAATGGGACCAATGCGCCGGACACAACACTAGCGCCGGCAGCCAGAACCAGGAAGCCGACAAGAGTACGAATCGTACCCTTCATAATGTCGGTGCCCTTCTTGTGCTGCACAGCCAGGCCGATCAACGAAATCAGCGCGACGATCACCGACGGCTGACGGAAGATATCGAGCAGAAGCGAAAGAATTCCGTTCACGACTCTCTCCTTATTATTTTCTCTATATTTCTCTTATTTTTCGTAATGAATTTTAGGTAAGCTTCGCCCACAGCGGCACTTATACGACCAAAAATCGCGGTGATTACTATGATTTTGAAAAGGTCAAATTATTATGTGCTGTCGCTCCAAAAACTTATGGAATAAGCGAAGTGAAATCCGAAATATTTGTTTTACTTGTTCGGAACTGCAACACCGTGACGTTCGAGCGCGTCAGCAACCTTCGTCTTGATTTCGTCCATATCGATAAGGCTGTTGAGCACAACCACATCACCCTTGCCTTCAGCGGCTTCGGCGATATCACGCCCCACGAAGAGCACATCGCAAGTGTTTTCGGTCACGGATGCGATATCGGTGTGGTCGGTTTCCACGCCTTCAACGCCGAGCTCGCCGAGAGCCTTTTCGATGTTGAGCTGAGTCATGAAGCTGGAGCCGAGGCCAGTGCTGCATGCAGTATAGATCTTCATTGGTGTTCACCTTTCTTTGTGGCGAATAATCGCGTTGGTTGTTGTGTTGTCTGTTGGTATTCAAGGAGTTTGTATATGCGATTGATGATCGTCGATCGGATATTGTCGATCAGTCAAGCACTGCACGCAGCTGTTCGACGGTGGTCGCATGTTCGAGCGCGGTACGCTGCTGTTCATCGGTGAGCAGTCCTGCCAGCGCCTGCATCATTTCGATGTGCGCATTGGAATCGACTGCGCCAAGGCAGAACATGGTGGTGATGGGGTGCTTCTCATCATCGGCCAGTAGGAATGGCTTGCCGACATGCAGCACCGACAACGAGGTGGAAACCACGCCGGCTTCCGGGCGGGCATGTGCTAAAGCGATGCCCCAACCAAGGTCAATGTAGGTGCCGCCAGGAGCTGCAATGGACTCTTTGATGGCATCCACATAGCTCGGCTTGATGGCACCGTGTTCCACCAGCGGTGCAGTGACGGTATCGACCGCCTCACGCCATCCCGAAACCTCATCGGCGTACATCACCGCGTCCGATGCGAAAAACTGTCCTAGCACTCTGCCTCCTTGCTTGCGCTGATTTGCGATGCATAGCGTTACGTTGTTTGGAAAGCCGCCGTGGCCATCTACCCAACTGATAAATACATCATAACGTCATATCGTTATAACGTCATATCGGCGTGTTGCACAATCCAAACTCAGCAACACAAGCAAAATCGGTGAAAAACAGCCAATCAGGCAAACAAGCGAAACCTCAGCTGGCGATGAGAGAGCAGAAGAGGGCTTCGAAGACCAGTACGGGATTGCCATTGCCGGCCAGGCGGCGACGCGCAACGGCAATATCCTCCAGCCGCCGCACCGCTCCCCCACGCGTAAGCCGCACCGACAGATCGGTGATCGACGAACGATTCTCCAAATTAATCAAGCCAACCGAATCTTCGGCATTGTTCTGCAACACAGCCACATCACGGTAAATACTGGCAATCGAGTTCAACGCACGGTCGAGCACGTCACGCGTAAGGCGCGTGGTCTGTCGCTTCAGCTCGTCTTTTTTGGCAATCGCATTGTATGCGCCACGCAGCTTCGGAGGAATACGATCCTTCGCCCCAAGCCCATTGACTCTGCGAAAATCAGCTTCCGCCTCTGCCGCTTTGACCTTCACCTCCGCTTCGGCCTGCGCCTTCGCATTGTCGATAAGATTGCCGGCAAGCAGCACCGCATCCGACGCGCGACGCAATCCAAGCACGCCCACAATCAGCTCGTCGCGGTCAGACATCACCTGCTCATTCTCCGCATACAAGCGCGCAATGCCGATATGCCCTTCCGCAAGACGTGCGGCACGCACCGCAATTTTCGGCTCAAATCCGCCATTTTGTTCCAGAAATGCGGCCACTGCCTGCGTGGAAGGCACGGCAAGATTGACGATGCGAGTGCGCGAGCGAATCGTCGGCAACACATCCTGCGCACTCGGCGCGCACAAGAGCCAAATCGTGTGCGCGCTCGGCTCCTCAATCTCCTTGAGCAGCACGTTGGTGGTGCGTTCCAGCATGCGATCGACATCTTCGATAATGATGATGCGCCACGGCGCAGTGCTTGGCATCTGCTCGGACGTAGTGATGATGTTTCGCACCTCGTCGATGCCGATGGTCACTTTGTTGGTGGCCAGCACGGTCACGTCGGGGTGAGTGCCGGCAAGCACCTGCTGCACGGCTTTGGTCGGCTCGTCGCCAAGACCATGATCGGGGCTCTCCAGCGCCGCCGCAAACGCGCGCGCCACATTGGAACGGCCCGATCCTGGAGGACCGCAGATTAGCCAGGATTGCGCAATGGCTTTCGGATCGCCACTTGCGATGGCTTTGAGTTGTTCGACAACCCGCTGCTGGCCGACAATCGAATCCCACACGCTCATTGGGCGGCCTCCGATTGGAAAGTTTTCATTTGACTGATTTGCGCAAAATCAGACTGAATATGCGCCCATACTTCTTCAATGGATTGGCCGGCATCAATCACGCGGAAACGTTGCGATTCCGCCTTTGCCAAGTCAAGAAACGCCTGCCGTGTACGACGTTGGAAATCGTCTCCCGCGGATTCCATGCGATCTTCATCATGCTGCAGTCGTGCATGCGATTGCACAGGGTCAAGATCCAGCAGATACGTGCGATTCGGCAATAGCTCACACGTTGCCCACATACTTAAGTCGCGGATTTCACCTGCCGTCAATTCGCGGCCGCCAGCCTGGTATGCAAGAGAAGAATCAAGGTACCGATCGGTAATTACCACGGCACCGCGTTCCAGTGCAGGGCGAATCACCTCGGCAACATGCTGGGCACGGTCAGCGGCGAACAGCAGCGCCTCCGCACGCGGAGCGATATCCGCATCGGAACCTTCCACGCCGCCAAGCAGCAACTCGCGAATCGCCACGCCAAGCACAGTACCGCCTGGCTCGCGCGTGACCACGCATTCGCGCCCCTGCGCCTCAACGTACGCACGCAACCGTTCAACCTGCGTGGTTTTGCCGACGCCGTCTACACCTTCAAAGGAGATGAATATGCCTTGCATATTCATCACTCTACATTGCGGCGTTCGCAACGCTACCGCTGCTCACTGCTACGAACAGTCCACCGGACTGTTCATCACCGGGCGGGAACTACGGCGGGACGGGTGTAGCCTTCGTTGGCGGCAAGCCATTCCACATCGGCCTTCACCGTGGTCGGCGTGGAACCGATCTCCTTGGCGATACGGGTGTTGGCCCAACCCTTATCGGCCAACTCGCGCACCTTGGCACGGCGATCGGCACGAGCCTTATCGACGGAAGCCGCCTTGGAAGTCTTAGAAGCCTTGGCAGCACCAGCCTTCTTAGCCCCGCCCTTGCCGGCGGCGGTCTTACGTCCACGCCTTTTCGACGGGCCCTGCGCACGCTTCTCAGCCAGCAAACGGAACGCCTCGGCCGGTTCGATCGACTCAGGAGCATACTGCTTCGGCAACGTACGATTCGTCTCACCATCGGTGATATACGCGCCGTAGAAGCCTTCCTTGATGGTCACCTGCTTCTGCGTTTCCGGATCGACGCCCAATTCGCGCAGCGGCGGCTTCGCAGCGCCACGGCCACGCCCACGGCCATACTTCGGCTGGGCGAACAGTTCCTTCGCCTTATCCACATCAACCGTGAAAATCTCATCTTCCGAAGCAAGCGAACGCGTATCCGACTTGCCATCGGCACCGGTCTTCGTCAAATACGGACCGTAACGACCATTATTGGCTTGCACGGTAACCGTCTGCACTTCACCGGTCTGCGCATCCACCTCTTCATACGAACCGACTTCACGCGGCAAGCTCAGCAGACGCAACGCATCATCCAACGTCAACGATTCCGGACTCATCGTCTTGAACAACGACGCCATCTTCGGGCGATCGGCAGCGGCTTTCTTCGCACCCTTGCCGCGCTTCGGCTTCTCACTAGCGCTACCGGCAGCATCACCAGCATCGCCGGCATCGGCAGAAGGCATCACCAGCGCAACATACGGCCCGAAACGACCATTACGCACTTCAACGGTGCCTCCGGAAACCGGATCGACGCCAAGAGCGCGCGGACCGCCGGAATGGTTCTCGATCAAATCATGACCGACTTCCACCGTCAGCTCATCCGGAGCAAGCGTATCCGGCAGCGAGGCACGCTTCGGATTGCCCTCATCATCCAGATGGTTCATATCCTCCAAATACGGGCCATATCGACCGACGCGCACATGCAAACCGTCGCCGATCTCAATCGTATTGATCTCGCGAGCGTCGATTTCACCCAACTGCGCGACCTGCTGCTGCAAGCCGGCATGCGCCTCGTCCGCAGACTGCGCGGCACCCTCACCGGAACCGAAATAGAAGCGGGTCAGCCAATTCCTGCCGGTCTCCTGACCGCTCGCGATCTGGTCAAGACCGCTTTCCATATCGGCAGTGAACTCGTAATCCACATACCGCGGGAACTTCGTTTCCAGCAATTTGACCACGGAGAACGCGAGCCACGACGGAATCAACGCACGACCGCGCTCATACACGTACCCGCGATCGATGATCGTGGAAATAATGCTCGCGTACGTGGACGGGCGGCCGATTTCCTTCTGTTCCAACGTTTTCACGAGCGACGCTTCGGTGTAACGCGCCGGAGGCTGAGTTTCGTGTCCGTCGGCACCAACCGCCACCGCGGCGAGCGCATCGCCCGGATTCATCGGCGGAAGCGACACATTGTCATCCGACTTCTTATCCGCTTTGCTGGATTTACCGGATTGCGCAGCCTGTTCAACGCTTCCAGCAGCATCGCCCTTCTTCGATTCGGCGGATGCGCGGCGGCCTTCACCGGTCGCCTTCATAAAGCCAGGGAATTCGATGACAGTGCCGGAAGCCTGGAACATGGCTTCCCCATTCGATTCGGTCGGTGCGGACAGTCGCACGGTCGCCGTGGAACCGGTTGCGTCTGCCATCTGGCAGGCAAGCGTGCGCTGCCAGATCAGCGTGTACAGTTTGAGCTGGTCGGCCGGCACTTTGCTTGCGATTTCCGCAGGGTCACGGAATTTCGCGCCCGCCGGCCTGATGCATTCGTGGGCTTCCTGCGCGCCTGCCGTCTTTGTGGCATATTGTTTCGGCGCGTCCGACAGATAGTTTTCGCCGAAATGCTTGACGACCGCTTCGCGTGCGGCTGCGATCGCCTCTTGCGACAGCGTCACCGAATCGGTACGCATGTAGGTGATATAGCCGTTTTCGTACAATCCTTGCGCAGCACGCATGGTCTGACGCGAGCTCATGCCGAGACGATTGCCGGCGGTCTGCTGCAAGGTGGACGTGGTAAACGGTGGAACCGGACGGCGACGGTACGGCTTGGTTTCCATCGACGCGACAGTAAACGTTGCAAATTCCAATGCCTGCGCAATCGCGGAAGCCTGCGCCTCGTCCAACTGCACGACCTGATCCTTCGCACCGGCCGCAGTCAGCTTGCCATCGGCGCCGAAATCCTTGGAACCAGCCAAACGACGGCCACCCAACGACACCATACGAGACTCGAACGCAACATTATTGCCATCGGCATCCGGCGCCTCCAACGTTGCGGTGACATCCCAATACGGGGCACGCACGAACGCCATACGCTCGCGCTCGCGCTCCACGATCAAACGCGTGGCGACGGACTGCACACGGCCCGCGGAAAGACCCGGCCCAACCTTGCGCCACAGCACCGGAGAAAGCTCATAGCCGTACAGGCGGTCCAGAATACGGCGGGTTTCCTGGGCGTCGACCATGTCGTCGTCAACGTCGCGAGTATTGTCAAGCGACGCTTTGATGGCTTCCTTCGTGATTTCGTGGAACACCATGCGCTTAACCGGCACTTTCGGCTTGAGCGTCTGTACCAGATGCCAGGCGATGGCCTCTCCCTCGCGATCCTCATCGGTTGCGAGGTACAGGGTGTCGGCTTTTTTCAACGCGCTTTTCAGCTCGGACACGGTTTTCTTCTTGTTGCCATCGACGATGTAGTACGGCTTGAATCCGTCTTCCACGTCAACGCCGAACTTGCCGAATTTGGTTTTGTCGGCGGCCGGCACCTGGCTCGGCTGCGCAAGATCTCGAATATGGCCGACCGAGGCCATCACCGTATATTCGGAGCCCAAATACCCACCGATTTTCTTGGCCTTGGTGGGAGACTCCACAATCACGAGCTTGCTGCCGGTAGCCATAGCCACTCCTTATTACTAGCGTTTGCAACGCAATAATACTCACTGACCGTATGCAGTTGGCAAACCGTCCGTGTGGCGCGAGCGACCGGTGCCGGAAATTTTCGGCGTGATCGTACGTTTTGCCGTCAGCGTTTCGGAGGGGCCGGAGGTGCGCCGACAAGCCCAAGTTTCGTCAATGGCGAGGCGGTCAGCTGACGCATGGTCAACACCAGCCCGAACACCAACGACGCAACGGAAGCCGTCAGAATCACCGTGGAAAGGTGCGCACCAGAATTCGTCCATTCCGCACTCATCGCAAGTCCCGGCTGAATCTGCCAAATAATGTATGCGCCATACAGGGTGCCGAGCACGCCGAACGTCAACAGCACGCTGCCGACGATCTGCACGGAAGGCGACGACGCACGCGAACCGGGCTCATCCATGCCGTTCGCAAACGTCGCGGCAAGCGTGATCATTGCCACTCCGCCGACGATCAGCAACGCCATGATCACGTCGGTCGGCCGGTGCCACTGTCCCGCAATCACCGACAATCCGACGAGTACCGCATACAGCCAGCCGATCACGGCAACGAGCGCACGGCATACGCGAGGCACGGCGCATAATAGGATCATTCCTGCCGCGGCGGCGAGTATGACATGCCCGGAAGGCGCGGAATTATTGGGATTTGATTCCAGATTGATTAAATACGGACGTGGCAGCAGCGGCTTCAGCAACTCTGCTGCGGCAAAGCAGATTCCGCCGAATACCGCCAGTTGAGCAATCAACAGCCATCGTTTTCTTACGATAAGTACGGCGAGGGCGATTATCGACATGATTGCGCTTGTTGCGATTACAACGGTGGAAATGGTGAAGACATGCACGACCGGTTCCAGCCATCCCGGCAGGGCCGCATCGAATTTCGACCAGACCATGTCTTCATAGCTTTGGCCTTCCATCGTGCGCACGCCCAACCACCAGACGCCCACCGCGGCGGCAAGCAGCAGCAGACCGAACACCACGCTGAGCATAATGCTCGACACGCGCGGATGACGGGTCAGCGGATCGGCTTCGGCAAGCCCTTCGCTCACTTCACGTGGGGAAAGCACCTGTTCGATCGGATCAGACGGCGGCTGAGGCACGGGAACGGGCGCGACCGGCTGTTCCAGCATATTCGCGGACTTGTGCGGGTCTCGGATGATTGGCTTGAATTCGTCGGTCATAATCATCGAGAATACGGCATTGGCTCTACGGTATGCGCGAATGGCATGAAGATATAAGAAAACCTCCACGCACCCGGAAGAGGCCACTTACCCTTGCTGCATTCCTGCCCTGGGGGAGTTGGGTGACGTACCGCCACGCGGAGGCAAAGACCAGTGTACACCATGCCCGGACCGAACCGCGCCGCAAGCCGCACGAACCGCAGCGCAACCCGCGCCACAGGCCGCGCACGAACCACACAGACCATGCCATGATCCGTGGAGCAGCCAGCCCCACGACCAGCGACACAGGGAAATCAAACGTCAAAATGCCGCTTTCCCATGAGCATCCCGCGTTAAGGAGGGCGGACGGGTATGCTTGATGAGGAATCGCACACGAATATTGTGTGTTTGTTTTAAGTTCGGAAGGTTGTTCTTATGACTGAAGCGGTGGAGTATCCCGATCTGGTGGTCGTGGGCGCGGGCCTGTTCGGCCTGACCGT